>WOR8_10009754_pt1 | contig 11537 bp, 8 predicted proteins | sample DeeMarSeWOR38_10_FD_19890 | JGI IMG/M metagenome (IMG submission 19890)
GTCTTCCTTTCTGGCCTTTTCAAAGGCGTCCTCGCCCCAGGGATACCAGCCTACCGGATTGGTGGCATGCTGCAGCAGATAAGGGCTGGATTCGTTTATCAAACGGTTGGGCGTAACCGTTGTTGCCGTTTTCGCACCGGTATCATCGCTGGAAACCAGCAGCAAGGAGAGTATCCATGCGGCATACAGAAACCGCCGGACGGTTCCGGTTGACAGGTCGGCTTTTTTTTTGCAGATCATTGATTTGCCTTTAGCGGTTTGGATTTGTATGCCTAAAATCTATAATTAAAGGGTAACCACTTTGAGGTTGAAAACAAGGAAAGCGCCATGAAACATGCATTGGTTGAGCAAACCGGCATCTAAATTAATGATAACGCGGTCATGGGAAAGCTGTATGGATATTCTGATCATTTGACACCTTGCTGCAATTCTCATATTCTCCAAATTTAAACAGAACGGTGTCGTAACAGGAGATGCTATGGTCAAGATTCAAGTCGCTCAAACCATTGTTCCAGAAGGCTGGATTAATTTAGGGATCGGTCAGCCCCATGCAGACATTCTGCCTTTAGAGCAGCTGACAGAGGCAGCCGCGCATCGGTTGCAGCAAGGAGACCGCAACATATTGCAATATGGCATGCAACAGGGCAATGGCAACTTCAGGGTTTCGCTTGCTCAATTTTTAAGCGCGGAATTTAATGCACCGGTAGATCCGGATCATCTGTTTATCACTGCCGGGATTTCCCAGGCGCTGGATCAGATCTGTACGCTTCATGCGCGACCGGGCGATGTGGTAATTGTTGAAGAGCCTTCCTACTTTCTCGCTTTGCGTATCTTTGCAGACTATAAGCTAAAGGTCATCAGCACGCCCATTGACGAGGATGGTCTCATTATCGAGGCTTTAGAGGAAAAATTGTTGAAGCACAAACCGGTTTTTGTATATACGATACCGGCTTTTCATAATCCGGCAGGCGTGACGTTGTCTGCCAAGCGACGTGAGCAACTCGTCGGTTTAGCCGAGAAACACGGCTTTCTTATCGTCGCGGATGAAGTCTATCAAATGCTGGCTTATACGTCTACGCCACCTCTGCCAATGACGTATTTTGATACTTCAGCGCGGGTTCTTTCACTGGGCTCCTTTTCCAAAATTCTTGCTCCGGGGCTCAGGTTAGGCTGGATGCACGCCAAACCGTCGTTGCTGGAACCGTTTATCGGATGTGGTTATCTTGAGAGTGGCGGTGGATTGAATCCGTTTGTTTCCAGTATTGTGAACAGCGTGATAGACTTGGGTTTGCAAAAAGATTATCTGAATTTCCTAAAAAAAACTTACGGTAACCGCAAGGTGATCCTGAGCAAAGCGCTGCGTGAACACATACCTGCACTAACCTTTACGGATCCGGATGGGGGCTACTTTATCTGGTCTCATTTGCCTGAGGAGACCGATGCTGAAACCTTACTTGAAACGGCCCAAAAGCACCAAGTCGGATTTCAGACGGGCATCAAATTTTCAAGCGTCGAAGGCTTGAGCAATTACCTGCGGTTCTGCTTCGCTTTCTATGGGGAAGCAGATTTGCTGGAGGGCGTTGAACGTCTGTCGCGAGTCATTCGGTAGAACTTATCTCAAAAATGTCTTTTGGCCCAATCCTCCAGAGGCGGACAAGTATCTTTGTTGCAGCCCGGTTTTTAATCCTTCGATCCGCCTCAGCCGGACCTGCGGTTACGACCCACAAAGAGGATTTGATCAGAAGGGAAGCCCCGCTCAGCGGGGAAAACCAGACTCCGCCGCGCGTGTCCCGGCGACCTGTCCCGTCGAAGTCCAAAATCCTATTTTTGAGATGGGTTCTCATATATTTGAATGTTGTCCTTTTAAAGCCGCTCGGCAGCGCTAATCTTTTAACCGCTGCCCCTTACGCCAGGCGCGTCTGGATTTCTTGATTCTTTCCATCATCAACATCCAGGCCTGTTTATTGTAGACCGGAACCTGACCGCGGTTGTGCTGATAAAACGGGGTGTCCAGATGGGCCACATGGAAGGAATATTCATAATTTGAGATGCGGGTCTGCCAGTGGCCGGTGAATCTGCCGATGACCGATCCGCCGAGAAAAAGCAGGCAAATGAAGGCCGCATAAAACAACGGGTTTAAAACACCGGATCTTTTGGCCGCTGACATATAGAGGGTGTCTTTTTCAGGACAGACGGCCACGCATTTAAGACATCCATGGCACTCATCAGAGAACACAGCGGTGGTTTTGTGGACCTTTATGTCCACCGGGCAGGTTCCGGTACACTGCCGGCACTGGGTGCAGGTGTCTTCATTGCGGTGAATTTTAAAGATACTGATAAAACTGAGTCCGCCTAAAAGGGCACCATAGGGGCATAGGTAGCGACACCAGAAATTGCGGATTAGAATTGATAAAACCAATAATGCCGCCAGCACCCAGAACGCGAAAGCGGATATATCGGTAAAAAAGTGCAGCATTTTGATATCCGCCACCATGTTGTAAGGGCTGTAGATAAAATAGTCCAGGTCGCGGACATTCATCTTGATGATGATGGCCCAGATAAAAAAGAAAAGCAGCAGATACTTTAAGCTGCGCAGCGGGTAATCCAGCCAGCGGGGCAGCCGGACATCTTTTCTGAAAATGAGCCGATGCAGCCGGTTCAAATACTCGGTCAACAAGCCAAACGGGCACACCCAGCTGCAGAAACCGCGCTTCAACAAAATGGCGGTTGCCAGGATGACCAAAAAAATGATCAGGCCGGACGGATGGATGGTATTAAAGATGCCAGTGACCAGCCAGTATTTAAAGCTGATCAGAGAGCTGATCGGTAAAACCCCCTCGATCCCCGGCGGCCGGGTAACCGTCGGCAGCAACCCTTTTTCCAGCTGGTTGACAAAAAGGGCAAACTGCACGCCAATGAGGACGATAAGGGCCAGAAAAAGATACTGGACAATTTTTCGATAGATTTGGATATTGTTTTGGGTTGAGTTTGTCGACATTTAAATAAATTTATTTATATATTTTTAAACCGATCTTTCTTATATCACCCATAGACAATCAGCGCGCCATAAACATTGATTTAAATCAAAAATCCATTAGAATGCATTATTGTGTTAACCGGCCAATTCGACTGACCCGCCGTGAAGGGCCGGGAACGTTCCGCATCAGTTATTCAATTCCCGGTTCCGAAACTAAATAGGAGATTTTATGACTGTCAAACGTTTTGTTGACCTGAGCATCAGCATTGAACCTGAACTGCCGAGCGATCCCCCCATGATGATTCCTAAGATCGACTATATTGATCATACAATGGGGGCCGAACAGATGAAAGAATTTTATCCTGGCGTGACAAAGGAGCAGCTGCCCGCCGGTCTTGGATGGGCGGTGGAGTTTATAGCCCTGACCACGCACTCCGGTACTCACCTGGACGCCCCGTATCATTATCATCCAACCATGGACGGGGGAGATCGCGCTTTGACCATTGATGAAATTCCGTTGGAGTGGTGTTTCAATGACGGTGTGCTTTTAGATTTTCGACACAAAGCCGATGGCGAGCGGATAACGGTGAAAGACGTTAAAAAAGAACTGGCGCGGATCAATTACCAAATAAAGCCCCTTGACATTGTTCTGGTCCAGGTGGGAGCCGATGCGGCCTGGGGCACTGAGGAATATCTTGTCAAAGGGGCTGGCATGGATCGTGATAGCACGCTGTTTCTGACCGAAAAAGGGATCAAAGTCGTGGGAATAGATGCCTGGAGCTGGGATCGCCCGTTGCCTTTTCAGGCCAAAGAGTTTAAGGAGAGCGGTGACCCCAAGGTGATCTGGGAAGCGCATTTTGCCGGCATCGAGATCGGATACTGTCATATGGAAAAATTAGCCAACCTTTCCGCTATCGGCAGGCCGCATGGATTTACGGTATGCTGTTTTCCGATTAAGATTAAGGGTGCCAGTGCAGGGTGGGCCAGGCCGGTAGCCATCATTGAAGAATAGTGCCCATTTTCAATCTGGCTGAACACGTCTCCGTCTGCAATTATTTTCAATCCAGGAGCCCGACATGCCTAAATTTATCATCACAGCGGCCGTTACCGGGTCGATTCATACACCCACCATGTCCTCTCATTTGCCGATTACCCCGGAGCAAATTGTAGAAGATGCTCTGGGGGCGCATGCGGCCGGAGCGGCCATCGTACACATACATGTCCGTGACCCAGAGACCGGCCAGCCTTCTGCCGACCCCGGGCTATTTGGCGAAATTCTTTCGCATATCAAACGCGCCTGCAATGTGGTTGTGTGTACCACCACCGGTGGCGGGAGAGGGCAGAGCGCCGAAGAACGGGTCAGGGTGGTTAAAACCTATAGTCCCGAGCTGGCTTCACTGAATGCCGGATCGCTGAATTTTGCTCTCTTTCCCGTTCTGGAAAAAATCAAGGAATTCAAGCACGAGTGGGAGCCTCACTTTCTGGCCATGAGTGAAGATTACATATTTCCCAATACGTTTAAGACCCTAAAAGAGTTCAGCCAATATTTTGCGAAAGAAGACACGAAACCGGAATTCGAAATTTATGACAGCGGTATGTTGACCAATCTGGAATTTCTGATCAGCCGCGGATTGGTTAAAAAGCCGGTTTACCTTCAATTTGTCCTGGGAATCTTGGGCGGGATGCAGGCCACGGTCAACAATCTGGTCTTTTTATATAATTCTGCCAGGGAAATCATCGGGGATTTCAAATGGTCTGTTTGTGCCGCTGGTAAAGAGCAGTTTCGAATGTGTAATCTGGCACTGCTGATGGGCGGCAATACCCGTGTAGGCCTTGAGGATAATCTCTATCTTGAAAAAGGGATCATGGCCAAAAGCAGCGCCGAGCAGGTTGAAAAGATCATCCGAATCGGCAGGGAACACGGTCTGGAACCGGCAACACCGGATGAAGCCAGAGAAATATTGAACCTGAAAGGCCTTGGTCAGGTAAAATTTTAAAGAATCAGACCCCATGAGAGCGCGATGAGAACACCGCCCAGAATGGTGCCGAAAATTTTCTCCGAGATTCTAAAAAAGGTGCGATTTCCGAAATAGATTCCCAACAGCAGACCGGGCAAGGCAAACAGCGCATAAAGCACAATCTGCCGGCTCATTAAACCCAGGGCGGTGTATGTTGCGACCTGAATAACCGCAGACGGCAACAGGATCAAAACCAGCAGTCGACGCATGGGCCCTTTGGCCAGATAGCCCCCAAAGTAAAGGATTAAAATCGGCGAATTGATTCCCACAAATGCGCCTGATATTCCACCCAGAAAACCGATCAGACAGTCCCTGACACCACTTTTTGGCGGCATTTTTTCTAAAAATGAACGCGAACTCCGTTTACCGCGCCAGATAATAAACCAAATTCCGGCTGCCAGAATGGCGAATCCCAGCATTTTTTCAAAGCTTTTAAGTGGCGTCAGTTTAAGGGCGACGCCGCCGATGACTGCGCCGGCGATCATCAAAGCGGCAATGGGATACCAGTACCGGCGGGGGGCCGGCTGGGGGTCGATGCGGTACATCACCAGCCCACCGATGACATTGACGATGGATGATAAAACCACGATCTGTTTGGCCCCGATGATCAATGATAAGATCGGCACGGCCACCGTGCTGACGCCGATGCCGGCAATGCCTTTTAAAAAGAAGGCCAGAAACAGGGATAGGATTTCGCTAAATGACATAAAAAAGCAATCAATCCTCCAGAATGCGAGGCGGACAATTATGAACCAAAGTTTAAGTTCTCACGCAAAGACGCTAAGCGCTCTTTTTTCGTTATAACAAAATTCTTTGCGGGATTAGCGGCTTTGCGTGAGCATTAATCCAAAAATGGATTATTTCCCCCCGTTAAATTGAGACGGCTTTATGAAGTTCGGCGGCGCACACCACACCGATGCCAGCCCTGGTTAAAGCATCTGCAGTCAGGTTAGTCGATCGATGCTTTTCGATATAATTTTGTTCAAGGGCCGGCATCAATCCCTGTTTTTCCACATCACTTTTTGCCATAAAGTAATCCAGTATGTCGGACGGGTGTTTGAGCTCGCATTCGATGTCCACCTCACCGCCTTCATGTTTGGCCGAAATGTTGGGCACTTCCCGGGCGATTTCGACCAGCTCATCTCTGCGGTTGTAAGGTTGGCGAACGATGGATTTCCAGGTTTCGGTAATGTGATGTTCAAACCGGACGACATCTTCCAGGCCTAAGGCCCTGCGGATAACGGCGGCTTTGCGGATGGTTTCATTGTTGGCCGAATTGGACAAGTTAAATCCGATTAAAGAAGTGCTGCCGTCATCGCGCGAAAAAAGCCGGGCGGTGGTCAGGGTCCACAGGATCGAAAACGGATTGTCATTGCCCATGAACACAGAAATTTTAAACTCGTTATTCACACCCAGCTTGTGGAGCAAATATCCCACCAGGACCGTCCCCGGGTTGATGTTGAGCACCTGTCGGATGCCGTAGGTTGTATAAAATTTCAGATATTCTTGGACCCATTTGATGGGATATTCGTTGGGCTGCCCTACCCCGCCGAAGTATCCCGTGATGGTTTCCGGACCGCCCAGATGGATGTTGGAGCCGTCTGTCCCTTTGGTGTCCAGCGTTTCAACATAACTGGCGCCGATGATCTGCATGGCCGCTGCTATGGCCATGATATCGCCGCTGTCGGTTTCCTGCTCGGCCATATTGCGTACCCGGATATAGCGGCCGGGCATCAATTCTTGTCGATCAATGCTGCGCCGGGCTTCAGCGATGAGCCAGGGAAAATACTGCAAGGCGCTGATTTCTAGCGTTACCGCATTTTTGTGGTCGATTTCGGCCGCGCTGCCTTTATCGCCCAGCACACGCCCGTAATAGTCTTGCATGGAAATGAAGGCTCCGTCGTCTCTTTGTTCTATGAGCCAGTTCAAATCGTTTAGATAGGGTGATTTGGCCGCTTTTAGACTGGCCGTCAAATTTTCAAGTCTGGCGGCTTCCTGCGCTTTGCGGTTGATTTCCTGGGGTCCGCCGAAGGATTCGATGACTTCCAGCAATTCATTGATGAGTTCGTTGCCCGGGTCCGTCATCAATGCATTGATTTCCGCCAGGCGATCATCCGTGATTTTCAATAAATTTCTTAAGTTTGTCATAACAATTTCTCCAATTTCGAAAAGCAGGGTTCAACTCCGCAGCTAATGGTTAGCGCCTTTACAACCCGGCTGATGAATCGCGGCAGGATGCCGCTCCCACGAGAGACTTCGGAATAATATTTAAGTGACCAAAGGTCACTTAAATTCTGCGTCAAATTTTTCTTTTTCGCCGGCGATCATATGATAGCAGTGATCATCTTCAGGGAACCGGCCGGTCCTGACTTCAGCCACATATTCTTTCATCGCCTTGGTCACCACTTCAGCGACATTACAGTATTTTTTGACAAATTTCGGGGTAAAGGCCTGGAACTGACCGATCATATCCGAAACGATCAATAGCTGGCCGTCGCAATCCGGACCGGCTCCGATGGAAAGTACCGGAATGCTTAATTCCTTGGTGATATAGGTCGCCACCTCCGGCGGGATGGCCTCCAGCAAAATCATCTGGGCGCCGGCATCCTGAACCGCCAGGGCATCTTCGATCACGATGCGCGCGGTTTCCAGGGTGCGGCCCTGGGCCTTGTGGCCGCCGAGCTGACCCGAGCTTTGGGGCGTTAAACCGATATGGCCCATTACCAGAATGCCGGCTTCCACGATGGCCTTGATCTGGGGCACCACCCGGACCCCGCCCTCGAGCTTGACGGCGTCACAGCCGGCTTCTTTAAGGAAGCGGCCGGCATTTTCAACCGCTTTTTCCAGAGCGCTTTGATAAGACATAAAGGGCATGTCACCGACGATAAAGGTGTCGGGAGCGCCGCGGCGGACCGCATCGCAATGATAAATGCACTGGTCCATCACGACCGGTACGGTTCCGGAATATCCGTAGACACACATTCCCAAAGAGTCGCCCACCAGCAGCATATCCAATCCGGCCGCTTGGGCAAATTGAGCGGTGGGGTAGTCATAGGCGGTCAGAAACGTGATCTTGTCGCCCTCCTTTTTCATCTGCAGAAAATCATGAATCATTTTTTTCTTTGCCATCTGCGTTCTCCTTTTTAGAGGGTTGACAACAGCCTAAAAGCATGTCCTGAATATAGCCAAATTGCAAATCATGACTATTATATATGAATGTCCGTCGGTTAGCGAGAAGAATTTCATCCGAAATTAGAGCTACAATCTGTGTCTGATTCTGATTAATGCGACGAAGGTGAGGTTGAGATTTATGCAGCGCTTAACACTTATATTGTCTTTCCTTTTACTGATTCCCGGTCTGGTCTTTGCACAGGCGGACCCGCCCGATGCCGCAACCCTGCGCGGCTGGGTTCAGGCCATGAAGAAATCCCCCCGGGGGCCTTTCAAGCATATTCGCTGGTTTTGCAATGACGGCACCATTCAGCTGCCGCAGGAATATGCCTGCCGCGAGCACGATGGCGGGGTGCAGCATGGTGAATGGACGGACCGGGTTCAGACCCTGCGGAGCAATGGCTACTTTATCGCCAATGTTTTTGCCGATGTGCGCGCCCAGGAATTTCTGCAGGACACCCGGCAGCTGGATATCGTCAAGCACATGGTGCTGGAGCAATTTCTGATTGAAGCGGATGATGGATGGATTTTCCGCCGCGCCCGCTATTATCGAGGCGCGCTGCAGACTGAAGACGAAACCCGGGCAGGGCGCGAGCTTTTGCTGGCCCTGGTTTCCGATCCGGACTGGCGCGAAAATCAGTTTATGGTGCTGCGAGAAGCGGTGCGGTTTATTCCCCATGGCCGCCAGGGCGCACCGATTACCGAAATGCGGCAGCTTTCACGCGCGATTGCTGAAAGCGATCCCGGTTTTGAAACGCTTCGCATAAAACTGCACGTCCATCCGGAGCTCGCCGATGCCCAACAAGTGCAAGATTATGCCGCCCGGCAGGGAAAGCCGGAGCTGGTTAAAGACTATGCCGATCTCATCGAGACCATCCAGCAGGTGTTCAAAGTCCAGGATATCCAAAAAGAGATTGTAGCGCTGGCCAAAAGAATTAAAAATACTCCCCTGGCCAAGAACCTTGAACCCTATGCGGACAAGTTTTCCAGCGAGGCTGATTCAAAAACGCGGTTTTTAACAGCCAGCCACTTGCTGGCCATATTGCGCGATGGTCTGGCCAATGCTGGCAACGCTTCCCAGAAACTGGCCGTGCTGGATGCCAGTATTTTGTTAGAAGGCGAGTTGTTTCGCATGGGCGATATCATGGTCGAGCAACTGGCGGAAGCCACCCGTCGCGAAAGGCTCGCATGGCTGATGAAATATGCCGATGGTCTTTACGGCATCGGGCTTATTTCCGTGCGCCAGCAACGGGCGCTGCAGCAAAACCTTAGCCGGCTCATGCAAAACCAGCCGCTACTCGTCGATTACAAGGCGGAGCTGGAATATAGCGCGCGCATGCCCGAATGGGCCGACCGAACACTGCGATATTACCTGGGTGAAACCGTCAGGCATTTTGCAACCATTGAACCGCTCAGTCGCCGCTATATTCATGATCGCCTGCGCGGCAGCCTCTTGCTGTCCTACGCGGCGGTGCTGGAGAGCCTGATTGCCGACGCCAATCGGCAGCTTGGCATCCGCAACTTTCTTTTCGGGCAGCCGGCGGATTCAGGACTAAGAGGTTTAAATGCCGGGCTGGCGCGCGGCAGGCTCAAAATATCGTCATCCGGCAAAATCCCGGCTAAATTTGATCCAAAGGGCATTTACGTGCTGCCCTCGACCACCGAAGATCTGCCGCCGGTTGCCGGCATACTGACGACCGGCGAAGGCAATATTTTATCTCATGTTCAGCTGCTGGCGCGAAACCTGGGTATTCCCAATGTGGCCATCGATCAGAAATGGTTGCCTTTGATTCAATCCATGGCAGACCAGCAGGTGGTGATGGCTGTCAGTCCGCGCGGCATCGTTCAGCTGGCAGCCGATGGCCCGCAGTGGGATTCCATCTTTGACACGGCTAAGGGCCCTAAAGAGTTTTTGATTCAGCCGGACCTTAAAAAGCTGGATCTGGATACCCGCCGCCTGTTTTCTCTCGATACGCTGCGGGCCACTGATTCGGGGAGGATCTGCGGTCCCAAAGCCGCCAATTTGGGTGAGCTCAAACACTATTTTCCGGAACCTGTGGCCGACGGCCTGGTGATTCCCTTTGGACGCTTTCGCCAATTACTCGAGCAGCCCATCGAACCTGGCGGAATTACGGCTTTTCGCTGGATGCAGGATCAATACAAAATCATCCGACGCCTCAAAGGTGATTCCCAGCGACAGGATCGAGTCATTCAAAATTTTTTGGAGCAAATCCGCAAATGGATTGTGCAGGCGGATCCAGGTGAAGCATTTCGCAACCAGCTGCGGGCAGCCATGCAAGATACCTTCGGCCCGGATGGAACCTATGGCGTCTTTGTGCGCAGCGACACCAACGTGGAAGATTTGCCGGGATTTACCGGTGCGGGTCTTAATCTGACCGTGCCCCATGTTGTGGGTTTTGAAAACGTCATGGCAGCCATTCAGCGGGTATGGGCCTCGCCGTTTTCGGCGCGCGCTTTTCGATGGCGCCAGGCCTATATGGAAACCCCGGAGCATGTTTACGCATCGGTGCTGCTGATGAAAAGCGTTCCGGTGGAAAAGTCCGGCGTTTTGGTTACGGCAGATATTGAAAGCGGAAAGCCGGGCTTCCGTTTTTTGGCCCATGCGACCGATCCTTACAAACGGGTCTTGTTAAGCGGGGGCGGTGTATCGAAGGTTTCGGCCAGCGGGACGCCGGCGTTGTTAAGTGAGGCCGAGGTCCGGCATTTGATGGATTTTGCCCGCACGGTTCCCGAGCGGTTTCCCAGATTACAAGACGCTCAGGGCCGGCCGGTGCCGGCGGATATTGAGTTTGGCTTTTTACAGAACCGGCTCATGCTATTTCAAATTCGACCGTTTTTAGAAAGTATCAGGGCCCAGCAAAATCTTTTTTTGAACAATCTGGACAGTCGTTTACAACAAAATGCCACCAAAATGATCAACCTGGATGAGATCCCGGCAATGGTGCAACGATGAAAATCTTTTTAAGCGCTACTGTCAGTATCATCGTTTTAATTGTCGCTGCAACCTGCGGGGCCTATCCGCTGGATGGGTATGGATATACGGGTATCGCCAGATTGGAAGGTTATCGCCTGGCCATGGAAGGCAAGGTGCGGGCTCCCAAGCAGCCTCCCGGCGCTCTGTTGTCGATCGATCAGGTGGTATTGCGCCTTCGGGCTAAAACTGATTTTGAGATCCCGGTTGCCGAAACCGAATTTGTTGCCCAGGTGCAAAACCTGCTTGGCGATGAAGCCGATCGCTATGCTGTGGCGGTGCTGGATCTAACCAACATTGAAAACCCGCGATATGCCGAACACCGCAGCACAGAGCGGGCCAACCCGGGCAGTGTGGGTAAAATTTTGATTGCCCTGGG
>WOR8_10006482_pt1 | contig 11536 bp, 11 predicted proteins | sample DeeMarSeWOR38_10_FD_19890 | JGI IMG/M metagenome (IMG submission 19890)
TAACTGCGATCGTCGAGCAGTCCCGCTACCTTTGGGTCTTCTAGCCCTTTAGGCCGGTGACTTTGCGTCGCCACCTTTCAGTGGCTTTGCCTTTGTTCAGGAACAGATGATCGCGTAAGTAGCCGGCGGAAGTGTTGAACTGCATCACATGATCGAAAGCTCGCGCATAACGATTGCGAACTTCGTGAACCCCGCACGGTGTAACGCACGAAGCCCCGCTGAACGGGGCTTCGATACGTCACTTATGTAAGGACTTGCCGCTGCGGCGACTGTTATGTCAAGACGCCGGCAGGAAGTCGATCGGGTAGATGATCGTCATCGCGCCCACGTCCTTGGCACCGAAGTCGAAGGTCTTCACGCGATCCACGACCTGCTGTGCCAGGGCCGGCGCATTCATGTCGGACGACTGCAGCTCGGCCATTGACACGGAACCGTCCGGCTCGATCGTCAGGCGCAGCACGAGCTGCCCCCTGAGCGTCGGGTCCTTGCGCAGCTCGCGGTTGTAAAGCCGGTACAGCGATGCCTTGTAACGATCGAACACGATCTGGATCTCTTCGTCCGTGCGTCCCGCGGTCGCGCCGGCACTGAGCGGCCGGTCGGGGCCTTCGCCGCCGCCGATCGAGCTCGCGACGCGGCTCACCGCCACGCCTTCGATGCCGTCGCCGCCACCGCCGACGTCGCGGCTGATGTCCGAGAGGTTGATGCCGCCGCTCGAACCCGGCGCCGACGTAGTAACCATCGATCGCTCGGGACGGCCGACGCTGTTCTCACCCGCGGTGCTGAGGCGCGCCGAGGCTCCGAGTTTGGCGTTCGTGTCGAGATCCGCGCGCTGCGCGAACTTCTCGCGGAAGGCGAGGATGCCCTTGGACTTGACCTGTTCCTTCGTGTCCACCGGCGCCGACTCGGCCACGGCGGGTTGTTCGACGGCCTCGGGCACCACCTCCGGCTCCGGCGGCGGCGTCTCTTCGGCCAGCTCCGGCTCTTCCGGTTCCGGCTCCACCGGCTCTTCGATGATCGGTTCGGGCTCCGGCTTCGGCGGCGGCAGTTCCTCGCGCACGAGCTTCGCCACGCGCTCCGGAACCTCGATCAGCTTCGCGCGTTCGGGGATCGGCAGATCCACGACGCTGAACAGCCAGCCGAGCAACAGGCACACGAGCAAGGAGGCCAGCACCGACCGGCGGAAGCGGGCGTCTTCCTCGTAGCCGCGCGACCAGGGCATGACCAGCTTGCGCGCCGGCAGGTCCGGCTCCTCGCGCTCGACGAGCCATTCGGCCTTGCGGCTCTCTTCGCGCTCTGTCGCGTCGCGAAGATCGTAATACAGGTAGTCCATCGTCCGGTTCTTGTCGCCGATCTTGTCGAGAACGGCGTCCCGGCGATCTTCGATCCGGGCGACTTCGTCGGTGAATTCATTGATCCTGCCGCGCACGCTCTCGAGGTGCTCGGCGGTGTTATCCGGTCTTTCGAGGTCGCCCCAGAACAGGTGCGAAGCGCCAACCTTGTCGAGCTCCTCGAAGTTCTCGCACAGCCGGGAAAGCACTTCGTAGCGCTCACCTTTCTCGATCTCCGCTTCGAGCTCGCTCTCGATCGCCTGCAGTTCCTGCTCGAGTTCCTCGAGCTCTCGCTCGGAACTCTGCAGCTGCTCCTTGAGACGCAACTCCTCGAGCGACGACACCGTTTGTTTCAGCGCCTGAAGTTCTTCGTATGAAGGATCTGAACTCACGTTAGCCAACCTCGTCCATGCGCTGTTACAGCGTCGCTACCTGCGGCGCTTTCTGGAGAACGGCCAGCGACACGTTCTCGTAGCCTTCGCCCGTACACGTCGACATGATTCTCTTTATCACGATAAAGGGAACCGACTTGTCGGCGAGTATCGTGACCTCGAGACTGCCCGCGACGGCCAGCGTTGCCGGCCCCACGACGTTGTCCCGGAGCTCCGCGAGGCGCGCGGTAATCCTGTCCGTCGCACCCTCTTCGGCCGTCAGGATATCCTCGACCTTCGCGGCAGACTGGCCCTGAACCAGGACCTCTTCCGGGCTCACGAAGATCACCACGGTCTCACGCGGCTTGGCCTCGACTTTCGATTCGGGAAGCTGCACTTCCTTGGGCGCGTCGAGCACTTCGACGGAGCCCGAATTCACGAGCAGGAAGAACACGAGGATAGTGAACACGTCCATCAGCGACGTCAGGTTCATCTTCGTGATCTTCACGCGGTTGCGCTTCATGCGCTTGATACGCCGCGAGTTCCTCATGGCGCGTCTCCTACCGATATCTCGGAGAACAGGGCATAGAGTTCAAACTCCGGCTCTCCTTCCATGGCATCCTCGACCGGCAGCTCGACACTCCTCACGATGTCCATCACCTGGATGAGGTAATCGTAAGGGATGTGCGCCTCCATCAGCACGGAAGCGGCGTCGTGGTCCGGGTACTCACGCTTCAGCTCGATCATGAAGTCCGACAGGGTTTGGAAGTCGTACTCGTCGTCCTCTTTCGGGATCGACGCGATCATCTGCGTGCCGTTGGTGATCTCGATGCCCGCCTCCCGCACGACAACCTCGACACGGAACGTATCCTCGTTATTCGAGGGACCGCCCGCGGAACTCGGTAAATTGAGTTCGACGATCGTGAGGCGCGAGAACACTGCCGTGATCAGCAGGAACGGAACCAGCACCACCATGAGATTCAGGAACGTGGTGACGTCGATTTCGTGAGAGGGACCCTTGGTCCGCCGCTTGTAATGATGCCGTCTGGCCATTTGGGATCAGGCCTCCTGGACCGCCCGCTTGGCGCGACGCGAAAACACGTTGAGTGCCTTGACCGTGGCCATCTCGAGGCTGTCCACGATGTCGCCGGTCTTGCTCGTCAATATCGCGTGGATGATCAGGAGCGGAATGGCGACCATCAGGCCGAAGGCCGTCGTGTTCATCGCTACCGAGATACTCGCGGACAGCAGGTCCGCTTTCTCCGCCGGGTTCGCATTCGCGACCGCGGTGAACGCCTGGATGAGGCCCATGATGGTGCCGAGCAGTCCGAGCAATGTCGCAATACTCGAGGCCAGCGCGACGTAAGGCGTGCGCTTCTCGAGACGCGGCACGATCTCCATCATGCTCTCTTCCATCGCGATCTCGATGTCCTCGCGGCGCCGCACGGCGCCCTGCAGAGACAGGCCCATGTTGAGCACCTGCGAGATCGTCGATTGGTCTTCGTTGGTCAGCTTGCGAGCCTCGTCGAACTCGCCGTTCGTGAGCATCGGCTGTACCTTGTCCCAAACCAGCTGGTTCTTGTTCGTGACCATCGTCAGCGTGACGTAGCGTTCAATGGCGATACCGACACCGACGGCGAAGACCAGCAGTATCGGGTACATAAACAGACCACCCGACGAGAAGAAACCTGCAATCGAATAGAAAAAGTCCATTTCCAAACCCTCTTTTGACAAAACATCCCGGGTCCGTCCCAGGACAGGCTCAAGAATAGTTTTCGTCTACGTATTTGAATGTGACGCAGCGCACGTTCGGGCATTATGTCGGCTTGCAAGCGGCAATCTTTGAAGGGCGTCACATTGCGTGCGCCGCCGCCGCTCACTCCGCGTCTTGCGTCCTGCCGGAACGGATCTCGTAGAAATGCAGCTGCCGCAGGAAAACTTCCTTGTCCACGGGCCGTGCACGATCGTCGAGCGTATCCGAGAGACTGATGTTGTCTCCCAGTTCGGACGACTTCCACGGCACGATAACGAGCGACTTGGGCGCCTCCTCGTTACCGAGGATGGACATGCCGGACATGGTTTTCGGCGACTGGATGCCATCGCCGGTCGTCTCGGCGGGCGCCTGCTCCTCCGCTGGCGCCTCGTCCGTGTCTTCGGCGAACGCGGCAGGGCTCATGCAGAACAGTGCAGCCGTTAACAGCAGTAGTCTCTTCATGTCGCCTCCTACTGGTCCAGGCGGTAGCGGATGTCCGCGATCCACATCGATGCCTCTTCGTCACTCGGCACCGTCTTCATGTAGGCCTCGTAGTTCTCCAGTGCACACTCGAGGTCCGCGAGATAGAGATCGCAGAGAATCGCCAGGTTGCGGCGTGCGAAGTGGAAGCCCGGGTAGACGGCGAGCGCGGATTCGTAACTCTTGCGGGCCTCATCGAAGCGTCCCGTCTTGCGATAGATGATGCCGAGCTCGTTGTGCGCGACGGGCTGCCCGGGATTCGACTCGAGCGCCAGCAGCAAGCTCTTCTCCGCAGCCTCGAGATCACCCGCAAGATGCTGGGCTACGCCCAGGTCTATGCGCGGTGCGCTCAGTTCCGGCGCCGCCCGGGAGACGCGCTCGAGCAGCGCGATGCCCGCGTCGTACTGGCCCTGCTGCAGGTAGGACAAAGCCGTTTCGTAATCAATCCGCACGTCTCCGCCGATGCGCGCTTCTTCCGTAATCGTGAAGCCCACTTCTTCCTGGATTTCGACGTTCTTGGGCGGGCGCACCGGCTCCGACGTCGTTGCGCAGGCAGCGACCAGGGATGCGCAGAACGCGATCAGGATGATTTTCATGTCTCGTGTATTCACGGCTCAATCCTTGCTCGGCACGGGACCATCGGTCATCTGCGCGGTCGCTTCCAGGTCACCCTCGGCGCCCTCGGCAGCGATGTCGATCTCCGGCGCGATCGGCATGCGGTAGGCGTAGCGGTCGATCGAACCGACGAAACCACCGCTGATTTCGTTCTTCGCGTATCGTCCCGGCATCAGCAGCGCGAGCTTGTCGAGGCTCTTCTGCACCCAGGGGTTGTAGACGCCCACGGACAGCAGCTCGAAGTTCTCTTCGTGAACCGAAATCGCGCGCTCTTCGAAGGGATAGGCTTCTTCCTCGATCACCATCTCGTAATCGACCTTCTCCGCAGCGCTCAAGCCGTCGGGCCGCTCGGAATCCAGCAACGCGGCGCTGAACTCGAAATAGATTTCCGCGAGGTAATACGTCGCCGCCGCCGTCACCGCGGCAACCTCGTAGTCGACGAGCGCTTCGAACGAAGCCATCGCCACGTCCATGCGCAGCTGTTTCTCCGCGAGGCTCTCTTCGAACGGCTGCACGAGCTTCAGGTCGGCGAAACGCTTGTAGCTCTGCTCGGCGAGCACCAGTGCCGCCGTCGCCGCAAGATAGCGGCTGCGGTCGGTGCGATCCGGCCCTGCTTCCCTGTCGGCATCGATGATGGCGTTCAGCTGCGCGTAGTAGCGCTCGTAATCGGAATCCGCCTTGAAGATCTCGGACAGCCGGTTGCGCGCCTCCATGGCGAGATCCAGCGGCTGCGGGTATTCGTTCACGTACTGCTCGTAGACGCGCACCGCGTCGTCCAGCACGTTGACTTCGTCATACAGTTCAGCCGCGGTCAGCAGGGCCTCGCGAGCCAGCAACGGGTCCGTCGCCTCGGCGGCGATGCGTTCGTGCTCGGCCGCCGACCTCTCGGTCTGGCCGTCCTCGCGATAGATGTAGGCAAGCTGTTTCGTGGCTTCGGCATTCAGCTCATGCTCGGGGTGCGTGCTGCGGAATTCCTCGAGCACGCCGGACGCCATCGTCCAGTCCTCGAGCTTCATCAGCGCGGCGGCGGCATCGTACTCGGCGACGCTGCGGATATCCGACGTGGGCGCGAGTTGCTTGATCCGGAGGAAGTGATTGGCCGCGCCACGGTAATCCTCGAGCAGGTTCGCCTGCTCGCCCTGCTTGTAGATCGATGCCGCAAGACCGTCGATAACGGCCGGCCGCGACTCGTGATCCGCCGGCGTCAGCGCGAGCACGTTCTTGTACGCGTTCTCCGCGTTCGGGTACTCGGCAAGGTCGATCGACGAGTGCGCAATGACCGCCCAGGCGGAACGCAGCAACTCGCTGTCGGCGCCCGGATAGCGGTCGATGAGCTTCTGCGCCGAATCGATGGCGACCGGGAAGTTCTTCATCTCGTAAAGATCGTCTGCCGCCGCGCCCAGCACCACCGGCGCCTGCTCGTGTTCGGGGAAGATCTCGGCGAACCGGAGCGAGCTGTCGACGGTCGCCTGCTTGACCTCGAGCGTGCGCGCGCCGGTCACCACTTTCAGGTCTTCACGGTGCGCATAGATCGCCGCGTAGCCGGCGGCCGAGGCCTGCTCGTGCGCGTCGTATTCGTAAGCCGTGCGCTCGTACTCGACCGCCGCCTCGCCGAAGTTCTCGTTCTCGAGCAGCAGGTCGGCGAGCTGGTAGTTCACCTGCGGCGTCTCCTCGTCCGACGGGAACGAGTACAGGAACTGGCGGTACCAGCGGGACGCTTCCGCAAAATTCTGCGGCTGCTCGTCGAGGAACGCTTCCTCCTGGTACAGCGCATGGTAATGATTGGCGAGATCGTTGAGGTTGGTCTTCAGGAAGCCGACGACCTCGGGTGAGTCCGCGATATCGAAGCGCTGCCAATACTCGGCATCCACCGCGTAGCGCGTCGCGAACTCCTTCTTGGATTCCACGACGAGCATGGGGAAGCCTGCCTCGCCGTAGATCTCGACGATGCGCATGCTGAAGTGCGGCGAGACGCGATGGTAGGGGTTCAGGTTGATGAACGACTTGTAAACCGAGGCGGCGTCTTCGTAACGCAGCTTGCTGAAATAGAACTCGCCGAGATTGCCGTAGATCTTGTCGGCATAGCTGCGGTGCCCGTGCTCGGCAAAATACTCGTCGACGACCTCGGGCCCGCCGAGGTTCGAGAAACTGAGGCTGACGACGCGGAACGTGTCCGACACGCGATGCTCTTCGCTTTCCTCGTGGACTTCGTCGAAGTCGTAGCCGATCGACTGGCGATGATCGAGCATCGCCATGTAACGGTGCAGGGCCTCCTCGTAGAACTCCTGCTTGTACAGCGCCCAGCCGAGCTTGTACAAGGCCAGTTCATAGTACGACGACGTGCTGCCCATCGTGATGATGGCGCCGTAAGCGCTTTCCGCGTCGTAGTACTTCTTGCGCACGAAGTAGTATTCGCCGCGCCGGAAGTGAACCTCGTCGATGTATTTCGAATAGGGGTACTCGGCGACCAGGCGGTCCATCACCTTCATGGCCTCGTCGGGCTGGCCGACTTCGTCATAGGCGCGCGACATCTGGTAGAGCACCTGGTCGTTGCGCTCGTAGTTCGGGTAGGTCTCGAGAATCTTGCGATAGGTTTCGATGGCCTCGCGGGGACCGGCCGGGATCGGTTCGCCGTCCGCGCCTGTCAGCAAGTCGTTGTCCGTCGATGTGTCGCTCAGGAGTTCCTGCCGCTGCGACGCGCGCTGTTCGAATTCCTGCTCGGACTCGTCCGGCGTCGCCGGCGCCGATACGGATGGTGCCGTTTCGGTCCGGACGAGCGGGCCCGCGGTCTCCGGTGCGGCCATGTCCGCGTCGCGCGAGGGCCGCAACGCGGCAGGAGGCGCCGCCGGCAGTTCGACAACGTCGCCGCTGCCGATCACGCCATACGCCTGCTCGATCTGCAGGTCCGCGAGGCGGCGCATCGCTTCCGGCGTCCGCGATGTCTCGGGCGTTTCCTCGAGATACTGGCGGTAACTCTCGGCCGCGCGCTCCAGCCCGTCTTCGAGGTATACCTCCTCGACGTCCGGCTGCACGGCGGCAAGTTCGGCAAGCGTGCCCTGCGGGGTCGTCGTGGTGCAGCCCACGATCCCCACCGACATGGCGCCAACGAGAAAGCCGAAGCGCCAGGTCACTGGACTTCACTCCTGGCCTGCGCCTGGGTCGCGCGGTCGTAGCTGTCTGCGAGCGCGAACCGCGCTTTGTCGCGATAGTTTTCGAGCCTGCCGCGGCGCGCCATGAGTTCGTCGATCGCGACGATCTCGAGCTGGCGCCCCTGCCGCTTCATCAGGAGGTCGACCCGCTGGATCGCTTCGCTGACGCGCGCGCGCAGCCGGCTGATGGGTGTCTCGTAGCCTTCGAAACTGTGCGTGGCGGCCTGCCGCGAGCGCACGAACGCGTCGTACTGCGTCTGCGCGACCGTCATGGCCTCGTCGAGCTGCTTCAGATTCTGATCGAACGCGGTCAGGCGTTCGTGGTACTCGGTCTCCAGCGTCCACGTCAGCAGGCCCTTCAGGCGCTGCGTGCGCTGGACCAGCGCCCCCTCGAACGGCGTCGATGCGCCCTCGAGCTGTGTCTCTATGTGTTCGATCCGCGCCAGTACCTGCAGCTCTTCCCGCGTTGCCAGGAACTCCGGCCGCGGTGTCGTCAGCAGATCGTCGCGGCGCCTCACGAGCATCTTGTGCTGTTCCCTGCGCAGGCGCAGCCGCGAGTCCAGCTCACGGAACTTCGTGTCCACGTCGGGCAGCAGCGGCTCGTAATGATCGTGGCGTATGTCCACCATGTCGTCGAAGGAATCGAAGCTCGATTGCCAGCCGACCAGCTTCTTGCGCAGGTCCGCAAGGTCCAGGTAGTTCTGCAGACCGGTCTGAAAGTCGTGCGTCGCGAGCAGCTCCATCAGGTAATAGGTTTCCGGCGTTTCCGGAAGCGAACGCAGGTGTATGACCCAGTCCTTGTCCTTGCGTATTTCCTCCCGCACCAGCGCCTCGAGGAAGCGGCCCTCGCGAATGCTCTCGATGGACTCATTGAGCTTGCCGACCTCGGTGCCGAATGCGTCGAGCGCCTGGCCGTAATGCAGGGCCGCTCGCCCGTGCACGTCCAGCTTTCCGTAGGCATAGGGAAGCGCGAGCATGGCTTCCTGCGTGGCGGCGTCGGTGACTTCGCGTTCGGCGAGAATGCTCCAGGGAACGAGGGCGCGTTCGTAGTTTTCCGTCGACAGGCTGGCCCAGCCCGCACTGAGCAGGGCCTGGTTCGAGAACGGCCCGTCGAGACGGACACGGTTCAGATAGGGCATCGCGCTATCGTAGTTGCCGTCCTCGAGCAGGATCGTGCCCAGCACGAGATTGGCCTTGTCCCGGATGGCAAGCTCTGCCGGGTCGTTGGTGGCGATCTGTCCGGCGCGGTCCAGCTGCTCGATGGCCTGCTCGCGCTGACCGTCCTGCAGATAGGCTATCCCCAGGTTGTACGCCGCGAACCCGCCGAAGCTCTTCGACCCCTGCAGGCGTTTCAGGACCTCGAAGGATTCCGCCGGTTTTTCCTGCGCCAGGTAGACGTTGGCGCGCAGGAACTCGATGTCCTCACGGATCGACTCCGGAATCTTGCCGTTGATGCGTTCCAGCGCGAGCAGCGCGTCCTCCATCTGGCCTTTCTGGAAATGAATCCGGGCGAGACGGTAAGCCGCGTCGTTGCGGACGACTTCGTCGACGGCGCCTTCGAGCACTGCCGTGATCGCGCGGCCCGCACGATGGTGCATGCGGTAGCGCAGCTCGAAATCGCCGAGCGAAAACTCCGCGTCGTCCATGTGATAGGTAAGGGTGTCGAGCTCGGGTTCGTCGAGCCCGTTGTGCTGGCTGACTTCGGTGTCGAGCCGCTCCAGCGCCTCGAAATAATGGCCCTGGTACGCGTAATAGAGCGCCTCGCCGAAGTACAGATCCTTCAGCTCTTCGCTATGTACGGGACTCGATGCCAGGCTGGCGAGCAGCAGGAGCCCGATCCCTGAGAGCGGTGCTCGATACATGGACTACCAGTCTCCGACCTGAATTCCGCTCTTGCCGAGGCCGGGGCCGGCCAGCGTAATACCGAGCGCCTTGGGCTCGACGCCCTTGGCGAACGAGAATTCGTCGGTCTTGTTGAACTCCGTGCCGTTCTTCAGCTTGCCGATCATCGTGACGCTGAGCTGGTGATCGCCCGTCGCCACGTTACCGGTGTAGATGCGCTGCACGCCGCCCTTCTGCAGGGCTTCGAGTTCCTTGAAGCTGTAAATGTGATGCGTCGCGAGTTCGCCGTTGATCTCGATCTTCACGGCATCGAGACGAAAGTCTTCGTCTTCCTCGACGGCCACGAACAGCGCTACCTGCGTGTTCGACGGATACAGCAGGCGCTCCTCGAGATTGCTGAGATCGGAGGCGATACTGAGGACGTCGGACTTAATTTCCTGGACCTGTCCGTCCAGACTCCGCATATCGTCCCGCGATATGTCCTGCGCTGCACCTGTCGCGAACGGGCCGCAGGCGATTACCAGCAACGTTATCGTGCGAATAAGTCTCGACATCGTATTAAGTCCCTTTCTGTATTACATAATCCGTATGCAATTTCCGCCATCCAGCGCTGTCACGCCTGCATAACGGACAGTCGCTAGTGTTTAGTAAACCGCTTGGTTTATCTGTGAACTGCGCCGCAAATCCACGGATGACAGTAGTGTGAATCCCGTCACTGTGCGTCCATCCCGTTCGCCGCATAGTTCCTTTCATACGGACATGATTAGTAACTGGCTCAACACTGTTCTCGAAATCGGCAGCCTCGTCCGCGAGGTCTACCTCGTGCCGGGGGACTTCGTGCTGTCGAAATTCGCCGAACTCGCGCCGGTAACGGCCGCGAACTGGGATGTCGCCGGCAACGGCGATTCGATCATGGTGGCTGCCGTTATCTCGGGGTTCTTCTGGTTGCTGATGTCGATCGTCGCGTGGCGCCTGTACCGTTATGGCAGCAGCTTTACGCGAAACCTCATCGCCCTGCTTCACACGGCCTGGTACCGAATCCGGCAGGCGGCGGGAAGCCTGAAAACACTGATCGTTTGCAGACTCCGCGAATTCACTCCGAGCCATCGGGATGACGGCATCGACGCGGTGCCCGAAATCGACTTCGACGATCTCGACCTCACCGTGCTGCGCTCCGCCGCCGCGCGCGGACCCGGCCTCGCGACGTCCGCGCCGGAGATTGCGGAGAAATTCAGGCTGCGCCCATCGGAGGTCCAGCGCAGCATCGAAAAGCTGCGCCGGAACAGGATGCTGGATACCGTCATAGGGTCGACGGACGGCTACGGCAACTTCCGCCTGTCACCGTACGGCGCGACGTTCGTGGCGATGTGGCAGCGCCAGCACGAAACCTGACGGCCATAACTTGATGTAGCCGGGCCACTGCGCCCACAATCGCTACTCCGCTGCAACGCGTCCACGAAAGAGCTCCATGGCAGGCTGGCTGTTCCTGTTGGTTTCCCTTGCCGGCACGGCGATCGTCGTCAATGCGGCGAGGCCGTCTCGCGGTCCGATATCGCTCGTGCCCAGCTGGCTGCTCGCGTTTCTCACGCTGGATCTCGCACTTTTTCACATCGGCCTGGCGCTGCTGATCGCGGGCGGCTTTGCTTTGGCCGGCGGGCTCGAGACCTTGCCCGGCAAGCTGGGGGGCTGCTGCTGACGCTCGCTTCCAGCGCGGTGCTGTTCGTGCTGTGGCTGCCCAGCCTGCGGGCCGCGTCGGCCGCGGACGCCGTCGCGGCCGAACTCGAACTCGACGAGGTCGAGCGCATACCGCGGCGCCTGTTCCTGAATCCGGTGCCCCGGGTGCGGGACGGGGTTTCCGTGCTTCGCGACGTACCGTTCGCGCAGCGCGACGGGCGCGTGCTGACCATGGACATCTACCGCGGTTCGAATCACGACGGCCGGCGGCCGGGCCTCGTGTTCCTGCACGGCGGCGGCTGGGTCCTCGGTGACAAACGGTCG
>WOR8_10006167_pt1 | contig 11529 bp, 13 predicted proteins | sample DeeMarSeWOR38_10_FD_19890 | JGI IMG/M metagenome (IMG submission 19890)
GACCCTGAATACAGTAGGCCTGACTTTCTTCAGAAACCATAGGGCTTGGTTTTGCAAGCAACCATTGAAATAATCGGCCCTCGTTTCATTCTTGACACGGACCTGATTTAATTTTAAAGAGGTGTTGCGGGAATGTCATCCCAAGGGAATGAGATATGGCCTGTAAATATGAGCGCCTGAATGTGATCTCAGATTCAAGGGGTTACGTATTTGAACCCCTCCTCGCCGACGCCTTTTCCTCGCAGAGGAACGCGCACGTCGTTATCAGCGAGCCGGGCGTTGTTCGAGGAAATCACTATCATCTCAAAGGTGAAGAAACGATCACCGTGGTAGGACCTGCCTTGGTGCGATTTCGGAACAAGGATATAATCGAGGATACACAGATTCCTGCCGGAGAGGCCTTTCGCTTTACCTTCCCGGCAGGTGTGTCCCATGCGATTCAAAATCTCAATGAAGAACCTAACGTCCTTGTGGCCTTTAACACGGTAGAACATGACCCCAAGGATCCGGATACCGAGGAAGATATACTTCTTTGAAGCAACCGGGGGTGATCAAAGCCACCGATTAGGGAATTTCTATGATGGAGCCTCACGGGTAAACCCTTGGTCTTCTGTGAAGGCGGATAAATCTTGAAGGCCTTAAACGTGAGAGGAGGCCTAATGTTTCGAAAATACTCATTTAGGCACGTTGGAAGCAATTTATTCACAATACTTGTTTTGTTCCTTGTTTTTACAAGTACCGCTCCGGCGGCTGAACGATATGCCGTAACCGCAAGAATAGCAAACGTTCGCTCCGGACCCGGACTCAACCATGAAATCATGTTCGAAGCCGAAAAATATTATCCCGTGGAACTGCTGAACAAAGAAGGAAACTGGTATCAGGTAGCGGATTATGAAAGTGATATTGGTTGGATTCACAAATCATTAATAAAAAAAATGTTCACAGTCATCACGATTAAATCAAAATGTAACATCCGAACCGGCCCGAGTCTCAATGATCAAATTATCTTTGTGGCAGAAAGAGGGGTCCCCTTCAAGGTCATCACCAGGAAGGGTAAGTGGGTCCGCGTACAGCATTCGGAGGGACATGAAGGGTGGATACACCAATCTCTGGTCTGGTAATTGAAGCTTGACTGATTGATCATTCTCTCTCACTCCGGTCCAAAAACGGTTTTCGGGGTATGGGGATCTTTTTTCAAGTTTGCCACCCACAAGACGACGTTGCTTCTTACCGCCCCCATCTCTGCGACGAATGGAATTGAGGACAGGCACAAAAAGGGATCAGGGCTTAAACCACCTTGCTCTGTGGGGCTGCTTTCAACTTTGCAGTATTTTGGTGCCGTTCCACGACCTCCGGACAAATGGTGGCGGACTTGAAAAAAGATCCCCATACCCCTTTGTCGGTGCTTGGAAAAAGCGAACCTTAACTTTAACCTGTAATATCCGTTATATAAAAATAACAACTTACAGGAGTAAAAAGTTCGAATTGAATTTTTTTTGGACAGTAATGATTCTCTCTAAAATTTCATAACGCCTCAACAAGGAAATCACCTCATTACCCTGAATATTGATATCAAAAAAAGAACCAGGGGATATGGAATATCGAAGGAAACGACATACTTAAAACTTCTCTCCAAGCCTGACGCTTTAATTTAAATTTATTTATTTTTATCATCCGCCATTTTTTTGATGAGTATACATCACTCGAATCCTCGGCCCCTTGAATCCCTGCCCGCCGTCATTATGGCGGGCTCGAACCCATATATTAATACGATTAAAGTCGCATGTGGAGATCATGCCGTTTGGTATTTGCGAGAAAACCTATAAAATCATACAGGAGGTTTAGCCATGAGCCTTTCCCGACTTATGATATCAATCTTAGTTATTTTGTGTCTAAGTTTATTCTTTCCCATGACCTCCCAGTCTGCTGATGACGACCCAAACCGACAAGCCCTCAGTGATCTATTGAATGAACTTGAAATCAAGATCAAAGAGGCGGATAAACGGATGGTCGCCCATCCCAATTTCTTGAAGGAACTCCAATCTATCGTCGAAAAATATCAAGGCAAACTGCGCCATGTCTTCCTCAAAGAAGATTTCTCCGACGGTGACTACACCGAGGGACCCAGATGGACCGTTCTTTCAGGTCAATTTTATATTACACCGTCTAAAAGACTTCAGAGCCGATTGTACGTTGAACGTCCTGTGGAAAAACCGACGGCTCAAGAGGAGGAACAAGACCTCTTTGGTAGTCTCATCAAGGAAGTCATACGGTCTACTTCACAAAAAGAAGAGGAGAAAGCGCCCCCTCCCGCCGTCAAGGAGGCCTCCATCCGGACCAGTGTCCAGATTGGCCCCGCTTTTGAAGTGGATCTCGGCTTGGTCTCGCAATCAGAATGGGGGGCTATGGAAATCGTTCTGCTCGGAGGAGAAAGGCTCATCCCGCTTTATCGAATGGTCTATCAACCGTCGCCCTCTTCCACTCGGCCCATCCAAATTATTCGGGAAAGAAACTCGAGAAAATATCTCATCGAGGAGGCCCTGAAATACCCATCGCTGGATGATGGTGTTCTCCATCGACTCCAATGGATCCGAGACTCACAGGGCAGCATGAAGGTCCTGGTCGATGGCAAAGAAGTCCTTTCGACGGTAGAGATCTACTATAACAAAGCTTTCTCAGGAATTTCTCTTGTAAATAGAGGCGGGTCTTACGAGTGGGGGCCCATCAAAGTTCTTGAGGCAACCCGCGACTAAAGATCCAGACTCAGAGGATGAGTTTGATTTAAGCAAAAAGAGTATCAGTAGCTTAATGGTGACGAAAAAATTCTAAATCCGAAAATCGAAATTCGAAACATTATCAAATGACCAAAATGCAAATGACCGAAAATGTACTGCTTTAAATTCAGTCTCGAGGCCGGAATTTGGTGTGTTTGTTTCTGTCATTGGAACATTATAATTTTGAACTTGTTTCGGATTTCGTGCTTCGGATTTGAACCCTTATCATTCCCTAAGTCAGATTTACAAGGTTGAATAAATAATAAGGAACTCAACGACTTCATTGCGTAGGACCTGATGGGATTATTGAAACAATTTTTCCGCCAAAGCCCGGAGAAGTACGAGCTAAAAGGTGACCGGTTCTTCGACAATGCCCTATGGGGTCATGCGAAGATTGAATACGAGAAGGCCTTGGACGCATTTGAAAGACCGACAAAAGATCAAAATGAGGCAAAAATACGCATAGAGGAAAAGCTTCAGAAGGCGAAGGAGGCCCTCGCACTGGAACACAAAGCGACGGGCGAGGACCTCATGGAAGGAAAACACTACGATGAGGCCAGAGAATTGTTTGAATTGGCCCTAGACTTGTCCAAGGATAAGGCATTGACATCCGCGATCCGGAAGCATTTACAGGAGATAAAAGATCTGGTCGCAGAAGAGATACAAAGCCTCATGCCTGAACCACGAATGCCCCCACAGATCATCGAGGATATGGTCTACCCCGAACAAGAGGATGAAGCCTTTCAGGCGCTCTGTGGTACGCTACCCGCCGAGGTTCGAAAGGCCTATTCATCTTATGGCGATTCATTCAAATCCGGCTATCTGGCTCTCAACCGGGGAGAGTTTAAACAGGCCGCAGACGATCTCACATTGGCTATGAGCGAAAACTCTGAGCCGGATTCCTATATCCCTCTTGACCTGGCCACGGCCTACTTGAATTTAGGGAAATTGGAAGAAGCACAACGATTGCTTGAATCCTTTCTCCAATATCGACCGGGAGCCCTGCCCGGGTACCAAATACTTTGTGAAGTCTTCTGGGAAATGAATGCCTTTGATCGGGCTGAAAGCCTTCTTGAGAGCTGTCCTGATGACCTCAAAGCATCTTTGGCCTATTATCTGCTTCGTGGCGAAACCCTGTTCCAAGCCGGGAGGTATTCCGAAGTCATCACGCTTTATAAAGGTTTCCTGAAAGACTATGGTTGGAATGAATCTGTGGCTAAGGCACTTGCCGGGGCGTTGGAGGCATCGGGAGCCTTTGAAGAGGCTCGGGGGCTATACGCAGATATTATGAATCAATGCAACAGCTGCCGTCGTCCTGTAGATCCGGCTGTCAAGCGCAAATTCGCCGACATCAGCTTTGATTTAGGCCAACGTTCTTTTGCAATTCTTGAGACCTACCTTGCCCTGGTTCAGGAAGATTCAGAGAATAGTCCATTCTACTTCGAAAGAGTCAGCCTACTCTATGACTCAATGGGAAATGAGGAACAGGCTCGCCGGTTTCAAGCATTTGCAGAATTGGCACAAAAGGAAAAAGAATAGGGAAATATCCCGAAAGGATCCTTTTAAGGAGTACCCTCCTGCAGTGATGACGATTATCAAGTTCGCCGGTTTCATAGCCATATTACTCCTAGTGTTGTTAGGATCCCATTACCTGCTCTATGCCTCCATCCTTCGATTTTTTTCGATCTCCCATCCAGGATTAATGAAAATCATAAGGTGGCTTCTGTTTTTCCTTTCGCTGAGTTTTTTCCTCGCTGCATTCCTGTTGCGGCTCCATATAAATCCCTTTACAAGTCTCCTTTATATCACCTCTTGTCTTTGGTTTGGTCTGTTCCTGCACCTCCTGATGGCGCTCGTTTTTATCTGGTTGGTGTTTGGTGTGGGTAAATTGGTCGGATCCGTACCCGATATGCGGGTTGTTACCCTCGGATTCTTCCTATTGGCCATGGCGATCTCTGTTTATGGCGTCTGGCACGCACAGAATCCCCAATTGAAACGCGTCGAAGTGGATATTAAAGGGTTGCCGGATCACTGGCGGAACCGTAAAATCGTCCAGCTTTCTGACGTTCACCTTGGTGTAATAAACAGAAGGAACTTCGCCAAACGAATCGCAGACAGGGTGAACGGCGAGGAACCGGACCTTGTTTTCATTACGGGCGATCTCTTCGATGGCATGGGGGGCCATCTCTCTTCCTTCGTTGAACCGCTCAACGCACTGAAGGCATCAAAGGGGATCTTTTTCGTTACAGGAAATCATGAAGGGTACCTGGGGCTAGAAAAACCCTTTGCCGTTCTCAAAGAAACGCCAATAAAAGTCTTGGACAATGAAATCGTTGAGGTGGACGGTCTCCAGATCATAGGAATCAGTTTCCCTGAGCATGATCAAGAAACCAGCGTCCGCCATCTCTTGACGCAATCTGGTTTATACGATGATGGAAAACCGAGCATCCTCTTGTATCACACCCCCACAAACATCGAGGAGAAAAATACGGACAGGGCAAACCAGCAGTCCCGGACCTATTGGTCTCCTGACACGAGTATGGCTCTGGCAAAGGAAGTAGGCATTGATCTCCAACTCTCGGGTCATACACACAAGGGACAACTTTTTCCTTTTGGGTTCCAGACGAGGGCGGTTTACAACGGATTTGACTACGGCTTGCATCAGGACGGTGATTTTCAAATCTATGTCTCCAGTGGTGTCGGGACATGGGGCCCCCCCATGAGAACGGGGAGTTCATCTGAGATCGTGATGATCGTTTTACGCGATAATACGAGATCGACTCAGTCAAAGGCGCGGGCTTCTTTACGTTGAGTTGGGATTATCTTCAAGCAGCGAGACCTGTCTAGGTCGCCTGATATTCATATTCCCCTCCTTAGAAAAATGTGTTATGGTCGCGCTTGCTCATTTGAACGTGGGATGCCTATTACTCTTTAGAGATCTCCAGTTCAAGAAAACCCAATGGTCTTTTATCATAGTCGTATCCGGTGAACAACCTGAAAAAATAGTAAAGCATCCAGGTCCAGAGGGCCAGGATTTCCACGTTAGATTAAAGAGAGGTTGTAAATGGAAAAGGAATGGTCGGAATTAACGTCGGAAGAAAAAAGAGAACAGAGATTCAAGCGATGGCTTTCGCCCGAAGGGGTGAATTTCAAGAGCCCGGAAGCGGAGGCATCCTATAAGAAACGGGTCACCAGACTCATCGATGCAATCACCCTAAAGGAACCGGACAGGGTTCCTGTCATCGCCAACGCCGGACATGTGCCAGCACGATATTGCGGATATACGATTAAAGACGTGATGTATGATTCCGAGAAGGTCGTCAAGGCCTGGAGAAAGTATGTTAATGACTTCGAGCATGACGTCCTGCCCAGTGCAGGAGCCGTTAGGTGCGGCCGAGCCTTGGATATTCTGGATTCAAAAATGTACAAATGGCCCGGCCATGGTCTTTCCGATGATTATTCTACGCAATACCTGGAAGCGGAATATCTCAAAGCCGACGAATGGGATGCCTACAATACAGACCCCTCTGATTTCAATTTGAGGACGTACCTGCCACGCATTTACGGCGCGGCCGAACCTTTGAGGAAACTTCCGCCCCTAGCCTCCACCGGCCGAATGCCTGCAGGGCTTGCCGCGTTTGCCGATCCGGATGTTCAAGCCACCTTCAAGGCCCTTGGTGAAGCGGGGAAAGAAGAGATGGCCTGGCGAAAAGTTTTAACGGACCTGGACCGTGAGGGACTGGAATCGGGACTCCCCTATTTTTATGTGGGTTTTGTGCCTGGAGGGGCTCCGCTGGACAATGTCGGGGCAAGCTTGCGAGGGACGAAAGGATTGGCTATGGACATGTTCAGACAACCGGAAAGACTTCTCGATTACATGGAGAACACCGTTCCGGAATCCATTGAACGGGCCGTGGCCTGGGCGGACATGACCGGCATTCCCATTATATTCATTCCTCTCCACAGGGGTGCGGATGGATTTATGTCTGAAGAACAGTTCCACACCTTTTACTGGCCCTACCTGAGGCGTGTTCTCATCGGCGAAATCGAAGAGGGCCTGGTCCCGTTGTTATTTGCCGAAGGCGGCTATAACACCCGGCTGGAGATCATCAAAGACCTTCCCAAGGGCAAAGTGATATGGCTTTTTGATCAGACAGATATGACACGGGCCAAGGAGGTTCTCGGAGATTATGCCTGCATCATGGGCAATATATCAACCTCGCTGCTTGTCACGGGCACACCGGACGAAGTCAAGGTGCGATGTAAAAAATTGATAGAGACCGCCGGAAAGGGCGGCGGATATATCCTGTCCCCGGGAGCGACGGCGGATGATTCGAAAGTTCAAAATATCCAAGCCATGATGGCGGCGGCCAAAGAATACGGCGTCTATAGACGTTAGCTTTCACCGCAGAAGCACGCCCTGTGTTGAAGGAGGGGATGATCGAGGTTGGAGAATTTATAAGACGAATATTGAATATCGAACAAGGAATTTCGAATGTCGAAGGAAGGGCTAATAGTATGCAATGAACCGTGAGCCTTGAACGGTAAACCGTTATCGCTTTATGAATCATTTGCCTAAAACGAAGTGGTCCTCAAACGGCACCGCAGGTGCCCGTGCTCCTCAAGCGACCATAGGGAGCGCTCCTCAAACCAGCAACGACGAAGCGGGTGGTGAAATTAACAAACCATAATTAACTCGTTACTCGTCTCTTGTAACTCGTCACAAAAAATATGGAGGAAAGAATGCAGATTGCAGCAATTCTGGGAAGTATGAGGAAAAACGGAAACACTGAGATTTTATTGGATACCGCTTTGGATGAAGCTCAAAAAAACGGGGCGACTGTCTCGAAACTCACCCTCAGGGAGATGACCATTGGACCCTGCGACGGCTGTGGGGCCTGCTTCAAAAAAGGAGAGTGTCACATCAAAGATGACATGGATAAGGTCTATTCTGAAATGACACAGGCGGACGGTATCATCTGGGCCACCCCTGTCTATTTCTGGTCCATGACCGCTATGACAAAGCTGGCTATGGATCGAACCTTTGCCCTGGCCTTTCCCAAGCTGAAACTCATGAATAAAGTGGGTGGTCTGGTTATGGTGGCGGGGGGTCGTGGTTGCTTGAACACGGCCAACATTTTTCACATGTATTTCAATTACAATCACATGTTTTCCGCTGAATTCGCATCGGGTTATGCGGGAGAGAAAGGCGCCATAGCAAAAGACAATTATGCCCTCAATGCGGCAAAAGAAATGGTCCACCAGATGATTTCTTTGATGCAGGCCGATCTGAAATTTCCCGAAGAATTTAGATCTCCCCTACCCCGCTACGTAAGAGATAAATATGCTTTATAAAATGAAAGCTGTGATTTATAATACAACCGTTTCGAATAGCTAAAACCATCAAACGACGCATTTGGTTTTTGGAATTCGGGAGCCAGCCCTTCGACAGGCTCAGAGTGAAAAGGCAGAATCCTTTGTCCCTCTATTACGATTCAAGCTGAACGAAGAGGTCGTGCCCTTCGATTTTATCTTTCGGCATGCTCAAGACCCTGAGCGAAGTCGAAGGGCTCAGGGTCGTGAGCCTGTCGAACGACTATTTTGCATTCTTGAGATGGCTTCTTGAGAAGGAGGATGTTATGAGACTTAGCATCTGGGGTTTTATGGTAACTTGCGCCATTTTTATGGCGGCTGTGGTTTTCATCATCGGTATCGTTAATATGTATGTTGACGGGTATGGTTGGATGGTATTACAGCTGGCCTCTTCTATTTATCCTGGTTATGATGCAAAAGCGACTTACGGTTCTGTGACTATTGGAACGGCATATGCCCTGGTCGATGGGGCTGTCGCCGGCTTGATTTTTGCCTGGCTCTACAACCTCTTTGTAGGAAAGAGGAGACGGGCAGCATGAATATAGTGAACGGTGAACGGTCCTTCGACGCTTCGACGAGCTCAGGATTTTCAACAAGCACGGGATAAATAAACAATGAACCGTGAAAAAAACTTCGTCATTCGAAATTCCTTGTTCGATATTCGATATTCGTTTTTTTAATCACATAACGAATATTGGACATGAGCAAAACTGATGGTTATCGTTTTAATTATGGGGGGATATTATGGCAGAAAAAGACATACACATTTGTAAGAATTGTGGCAAGGAGGCCGAGGGGCGGGGTCACTTGTGCGATCCACTGAAACTGAAAGAAGCCTATGTCTGTGAACATTGCGGCACGGCGACAGAAGATCCACGCCACATATGCAAACCGAAACTTCAGCAGATCAACTTCGTTTGTGTAGCCTGCGGGCGGGTTGCTGAACTACCCAGCCAACTCTGCAATCCGAGGGACATCGAGCTCTTGACCAAACAGGATCCACCCAAAAAAATTATTTAGATGGTGAACTGTGAACCGAAAGCGTAAACAGTGTCTCGAGGGATGTTATGAAAGAGAAAACGAATCACCCCCGGGAGGGTGAGGCAAATGAGCCCCCTTTGGGTATCAGCAGGAGGACGTTCCTAAAGGCCTCCGGTATGGCAGGAGGCGCATTACTTTTCGGCTACAAAGGAGGTTTCTCGATGGCCAATCCTAAGAGTCGGGTAACTTTGGTAAATACAGAGGATCGAAAGTCAGGTGTGGTTTCCTCCCTCAAAACCTTGAATATCAACCCGGTAAAAAACAAGGATGTCCTGATTAAGCCCAATTTCAACACGGCCGATCGTGTACCCGGATCAACGGACAATGAGACTCTGGTGGCCCTTGTGGAAGAGGTTTGGAACATGGGTGCCAAAAGCATCAGTCTCGGGGAACGCAGCTTTCCGCCGACCCGCCAGGTCATGGAACAGAAGGGTGTCATCCCGCTCATGGAAAAGATGGATGTGAGACTGATCGATTTCGACGATCTCGATAAGAAGGATTGGGTGGCGTTTAAACCCAAGGACAGCCATTGGAGCAACGGATTTCGGATCGCCCGGCCTATTCTCGATGCGGAATGCCTCGTATCCACCTGTTGTCTCAAGACCCCCAAGTACGGCGGGGTCTTCACCATGTCCCTAAAACTAAACGTGGGTGTGGTTCCTACGAGTCGGCACGGGTTTGGATACATGAGCGAACTCCACGGCTCCCCTCATCAAAGAAAGATGATCGCTGAGATCAATGCACCCTTTAAACCTGACCTGATTGTATTGGATGGGATCGATGCTTTCGTGGATGCCGGACCGGCCGTGGGGAAACGGGCAAAGGGAAACGTCTTCCTCGCCTCGACCGATCGTGTTGCCATTGACGCCGTCGGTGTAGCCGTATTGAAGTCCCTGGGCAGCAACGACCAAATTATGGGGACAAAAATCTTTGATCAAGAACAGATCTCCAGGGCCGCTGAAATTGGTTTGGGCGCAACCGCCCCTTCAGGTATAGAACTAGTGGCCGCTGACGATCAAAGCAGCGATTACAGAGATCGTATCCAAGACATATTAAACACGGGTTAACTCACACAGGTTCAATATCGGCATATCACGCGTAGCGGTTAGAGTTTCGAAGAACAGTTCACTGTTCACCGTTTACAATTCACTCTTTTATGATCAGAATGGCGGATGGGCTTGCCACGACGAAGCCGAATGGCGAAGGCGGGTCTGCGGTTAAAATTAATTTTGTATAAAGCCATTTGTGGCCTATGGCATCAGCGAGGACTTGATGACAGGTAATTTTAAATCAAAGAGCTGTCGATGAAATCGATGTTCATCTTCTTGAGAATCCGCACGATGTTGTTCAACTGTACCTGAACCGTGCCTTCATACACTTCTATGATACGGCTGTCCCTGTAACGTCTTTCCACGTCCTGATCTAGAAAATAACCATACCCTCCGAAGATCTCCATGGCATCGTCGATGATACCCTTTGCTTGTACCGGAACATGTTGTTTCACCATAGAACTATACAACGGGACGATATCAGCGACTTTTCCGTTACTGTTGTCACACATCCAAGCCGCATAGTAGGTGAACCATTTCAAGGATTGAATACTGCTCCACATTCGCCCAATTTGATGTCCCAAGGCCTGGAAATCGATCAAGGCTTTTCCAAATTGGGTTCGTTGCTTGGCATGACGAAAGGCTTTCAAGAACGCCCCTTCCGCATTGCCCAGGGACTGAGCGGCAATTTCGATACGGCTTTCATCCAGAAAGTCCAGGACATTTTGAAGGCCGTTACCTCTCTCACCCAAAATGTTCTCCTTGGGTAGCTTCAGGTCATGGAAAACGACCTCACCCGTAGACGTCATTCTCAATCCCATCTTCTGGGGGATCTCGTTGATTTCCAGTCTTCCCCCCAACCAGGTCGAAGGCTCTCTCTCCAGAATAATCGTCGTCATACCCATGCCGGGTGCCGCTTTCGGGTCGTCCTGGGCGAGAACAACAAAAAAATCGGCTTGGGCCGCGTTGGTCGTAAATATCTTTGTCCCCCTTAAGACGAAACCATCCTCTTCCTCCTCGATGGTGGTTTCCATTCTTGTGAGATCACTGCCATGATCCGGCTCCGTAAAGGCGACTGCACTAATCCAGTCACCCTGGACCAAGCGGGTAAGATATTTTTTCCTTTGTTCAGGGGTCCCATTAATTTTGATAAATTTTGAGGGGATGTATCCAAGATGAATCGACATACCGATTCCTGAGTCCGCCTTACAGAACTCCTCCACAACCAGGACGTTCTCTAAAATACCGAGGCCGCCTCCCCCGATCTCCTCCGGGTAATCGAGCCCTATAAA
>WOR8_10008473_pt1 | contig 11528 bp, 9 predicted proteins | sample DeeMarSeWOR38_10_FD_19890 | JGI IMG/M metagenome (IMG submission 19890)
TGAACTACCTCATAAACCCAGGCCATCCGGATTTCAGGAAAATAAAGATCAGCAAACCCGAACCGCTGGGCATCGACCCGCGGCTGCTGAAATAAACGGGGACACCGATCGCGGGTAGGAGCGAATTCATTCGCGATGTGTTTATCTGGAAAAATACAATCGCGGCTGAAGCCGCTCCTACCAACAACACTGCATCTGGCCTGCAAGCAGGCGCGAATTTATTCGCGATGCGATTACAATCAAGCCATGGTGCCGGAATACCTTTTCCACACTATATTTAACATTGCATGCGCCCTTGCACATCATTCGTCGTATTGCTGATCCTGCTGCTGCCATTCCGATCCACCGGGACAACGCACATGCCTGATCCGCGCACCCAGGAAGCCATCACACTGATGAACGCCTTTGCCGGGCGCACCGGGCTGGACACCGGCGCGCCGCCGCGGCGCTACCTGTGGACCGATGCCTTCGCGGTCTGCAACTACCTCGGCCTTGGGCGCGCCACCGGCGAGGAGCGTTACACCGCACTCGCCCTGCAACTGGTCGGGCAGGTCCATCACACCCTGGGCCGGCACCGGGACGACGACCCGCGCCGGGGCTGGATCAGCGGCCTGGACGAGGATGCGGGCGAGGACCACCCCACACGCGGCGGCCTGCGCATCGGCAAGCCGCTGCCGGAACGTGGCCCCGACGAGCCACCGGATGAACGCCTGGAGTGGGACCGCGATGGCCAGTACTTCCACTACCTCACCCGCTGGATGCACGCCCTCGACCAGGTAAGCCGCAACACGCAGCAACCCCGCTACAACACCTGGGCGCGGGAGCTGGCCGGAGCCGCCTTCCGGGCCTTCACCGGTGCCACCGCCCCGGCATGGGGATCACGCCGCATGGTCTGGAAGATGAGCATCGACCTGACGCGCGTGCTGGTGCCCTCCATGGGCCAGCACGACCCCCTCGATGGCTATATCACCGCGCTGCAGCTGCAGGCGACGCCTGCCGCACCGCCCGGGCCGGACCTTGCTGAGGCGATCGACGGCTACGCAGCGATGATCCGGCGGGGCGATTGGACCACCCCCGACCCGCTGGGCCTGGGCGGCCTGCTGGTCGACGCCTGGCGCGTGCAGCAACTCATGCAGCAGGGGGCGAACCCCGGCGTGCCGCTGCTCGACCGGCTGCTCGACGGCGCGCTGACCGGCCTGCGGTACTACGCCCGCAGCGGGGAACTGCAGCGCCCGGCCGGCTACCGGCTGGCGTTTCGGGAGCTGGGGCTGGCCATCGGGCTGCACGCCCTCGAGCGCATGCAGCAGTCAGTTGAACAGGGAGAACAACCAACCCAGGCAGACCCGAAACTGCTCGCACGCCTGCAGGAACTCAAGGCCTACCTGCCCCTGCGCGAGGCCATCGAGGACTTCTGGCGCGACCCGGCCAACCGGCAAGGCGAGACCTGGAACGAACACCGGGACATCAACGAGGTGATGCTGGCAACCAGTCTTGCCCCCGACGGTTACCTGATGTTGCTGCCGCCGGACTAGGGCTGTCGGTTTGCCTCGGCACCGGGGACAGAATTCAATGTTGCCCCCTGCCCTGCGGGTAGGAGCGAATTCATTCGCGATGTGTTCATCCTGAAAAAACACCATCGCGTCTGAAGCCGCTCCTACCAAAACATTGCATGGGGACAGAATTCAATGCTGTCCGCCGGCCCAGATAACGGAGCAAGGTGGTCAGAGTAAATTTTTGACTGATATAAGCAGAAACTGTGTTCTGACACCTACTTTATAATATGCATCAGGCCCCTTGATGTCGGGTGATAAAATATCGGGGAAACCGGACCAACAGGCTTATGAAGCAAGAGAAGCAAGTTCAAATTTCAAGAAATACAGATAACACCACTCTCATCAAACAGGTGGGTACCCTGCGCGTGCTATTGGCCGCGATGGCTGTTTTTTGCCTGTTGATGTTGTTTTTTCGCGGCGGCGACGACACTGGCTGGTATGTGATTCCCGCTCATGTAGCACCGGCACTGGTGATTCTGACTATATGGGTTCTGCTATTCGACATGCTGATGTCATCGATATTCATGTCGCAGAAACACGGCCAGGAAAGGCTGCGTTATCGCAACCTGTTGCTGTGGGACGGATTTCTGATTGTTGCACTGCTCGTTTTCTGGGGCCCTTTCTTTGCTTCCTTTATAGTCGGCAGATAATTAACTCACCCGGCCCATCAAGGATGAACAAGGAAAAAGAGGATCAGAGCACATTTTTCCTGACATACGCAATTAATGCGATCTGCACCCTTTTCCGCTCAACGCGTCAGCAGACTGCTAAATCGCGGCTGAAGCCGCTCCTACCCGAACACTGCACGGAAACAGGATAGAATTCTGTCGCGTGGACACCTGCCCGGAAGCACTGACACATACCCGCAGGTCGGCTCAGCCCGAATGGCACTTACTTACGTGATGTCGTCCCCATTGAACACCAATTCGCCACGGAAGCACACGGAAAAACACGGAATATTCATTAACCATAAAGCCGACATAGCCGCCCAACCAACCCCGAACACTGCACGGAAACAGGATTGAATTCTGTCACCTGGCCGACCTGCCCAGAAGCACTGACACCTACCCGTAGGTCGGCTTAGCCCAAGGGGCGTAAGCCGACATAGCCGCCAAACCAACCCCGAACCCCGTTAACCCCAACGACCACTCACCACCGGGGACACAATTCAATTCCGCCCTTGTTACCCGGTTAAGGCCCGCTCCGTGAGGCCGACGGCGGGCGGGTCAATCGTGCGGCGGCGGCCGTCAGCACCAGCGCGCCGCTCAGCAGCACGACACCGGTCCAGAGGCTCGACAGCCGGTCCGGGGCGACCAGCAAGACAGCTCCGAGACCCAGCATCATCAGTCCGGAGAGCAGTTTCAGCACCCGCCCCTGGCGCTCCGTGAGCTTTCGTGCACCGAGTGTCAGGGTAAAGGCCAGCACGATGGCGAGCAGCGGCAGGACGTAAACCAGGTTGTAGAGCACGAGGTAGCCGTAGTAAGCCGACCGAGGGAGTTCGTTCAGGGTCAGGACGCGGGTAAACACCATGGGAAAACCCGCTGTGCAAAGCAGCTCGTAGCTGTTCGCCGCCAGGGCGAGCAGTACCGTGCCGGCCAGCATGGTGCCCAGGCGATCGGCGGACACGAGGTTGCGCACCCGGGAGAACAGCCCGGGCATGGCCTGCCCGGGGATCGACAGAGTTGCGCCGCGCTTGAACAGGAAAAAATCCTTGACGTTCACAATCCCGAACAGCACCGCCACGCACCCGGCGACCGCGGTCACCACCGGTGCCACGCCCAGCACCAGGAAGAGGTTCAGCCAGGTCGCCATGAACAGGAAATAGACCAGGCCCGAGAAGAACACGAAGGTGATGCCGATCTGGAGCATGCGCGAGCGGCTGCGGGCATGGACCATCAGGCTGAGCAGAAACAGGAGCACGAAAAAGGCGCAGGGATTGAAGGCATCCAGCCCGGCAATCACCAGCGTGAACAGCGGCAGCGACAGCGCCTCCTGATCAACCGTCCCGATCACGGGCAGATGGATGCTTCCCTCGCCCCGGCCGGGCGCCGGCTGCAACACCTCCCCGGGGTCGGCTGCCGCTACCTGCCGGCAGGTGCGTGCCAGCGACAGCACCTCCGCGCCGATGCCGTCCGCGTCATCAAAGCCCGTCAGCATACGGCCGCAGACAAAAAAGGCGGGCACCGAACGCGCTTCCTCGCCAAGGGCGGCGGCCATGGTTGCAAAACGCTGCCGGTTAGCGCGATCGCGGGTGATCTCGAAATCCTCAACCTCGAGCCATGGCTCCTCGGCCCGCAGCTGTTCGAGGAACGGCAGCGCCGCCTGGCAATGCGGACATCGCCGGGACCAGAAGACATAAATCTGGACACGGCTGTCACCATCAGGGCCCATGCTGACCCAGTCCGGCAAGGTGGATGCGCAGGAGAGGCCCGAAAACAGGACCGAGGCTAAAAGAAGCAGATAGCGCAGGGTGCGGGCACGCAACATCGGTGATCGTCTCGCATCAGGACCGCAGAGTATCCGTCGCCTCATGTAACCACCAGTTACCCTTACCGCCTGTTCACATTCAACATGCTCACTTGCCGTCATCCCGGCAGACAGCCGTTCCACCCTGATGCCGTTAATGATATCCCGTTCGGCCAGTACAGTCCCGCAACCCTATCCGCAGGTCAGCTTGGCCCAACGGGCGAAACCCTACGGGCTGTCATCGGATTACGGTGCTGCCGCACCTGATCCGGCCTACGGGTGATGTCGGGTTGTCTGAAAGGTAAAGGGGAGACACGGTTGATTCGCATCAGGCAAACAAACCACCGCACCAACGGGGACAGAATTCAATTCTGTCCCCTGGCCTGCCACCAACGCACCATACACATCCACAGGTCGCGTAGGTCGGCTTAGCCCAACGGGCGTAAGCCGACGGGTCTTGTCGGATTACGGTGCTGCCGCACCTGATCCGACCTACGGGTGGTGTCGGGGTGTTTGAAAAGCAAAGGGGTCAGGCTTGATTGGTTTGCATCAAACCACCAAACCACCTAACACCGGGGACAGAATTGAATTCTGTCCCCTGGACCGCCACCAACGCAGCGCCCACAGCCACAGGTCGCGTAGGCCGGGTTAGCCCGACGGGCGTAACCCGACGGGCTGTTGTCGGATTACGGTGCTGGCGCACCTAATCCGACCTACGGGGATGTCGGGGTGTTTGGGAGAAAAAAGCAGCAGAGTCGATTGCTTTGTTGAAGCATTTCGCCAGGCTCACACGCCGCCGGCGTGGACGGTCTCGTAGTAGAGCTTCTCCAGTTCTTCCTTGTGCTTTGCCTCTTCATTGGCCAGGTACTCGAAGAGCTCCTTGATCGGGCCGGGTTCGGTGCTCCCGGCCAGCTCGCGGTAATGCTGCATGGCGAGGTGTTCACGGCTGGTCGCATACTGCAGCACGGCCTGGTCGTCGGGCCTGTCGCCCAGATCGGGCACATGGATGGCATCCGAGAACTTGCCGTCGGTCACGGGCGTGCGCACCTCCGCCCTGATCTGCGCGGCGATGTCATCCCGGCCGAGCAGGTTGGCGAACAGGTCATAGTGGCCCTGCTCCTCGCTCGCCAGCTCCTCGACCAGCCAGCGGAAGTTCTTGCTGACCTTCGGAATCAGGTCGGTGTAGAAATCCCGCGCCGATTCCTCGAATGACTGCGCGACCTCGAGAATCTCCTGCAGGGTTTTCTTCGACTTTATGCGTTCATACGCCGAGGACTCTCCTTCGGTCATGTCGCTTGCTCCTGTACGGAAAGGTACTCGTTAATGCTCGTCGCCACCCGGTGCCCGTCGGCCACGGCCGATACCACGTCGGGTCCGCGCACCATGTCACCGGCGGCCCACAGCCAGTCAAGTGACGTGCGCCCGGTATCGTCGACCTGCAGGCGGCCGCGGTTCCACTCCAGCGCCTCGGTCAGGTCATCACCCAGCAGCGAGACATCGCTCGCCTGGCCGATGGCCTCGATCACCATGTCGCCCTCGTGCAGCTGTTCGTCGGACTCGTCGTACTTGGGTGCAAAACGCCCCTGCTCGTCGAAGATGGACATGACCTTCCAGGTCCTGAGGCCCCTGATAGTGCCATCCTCGATGACGATCTGCTGGGGGCCGCGCGCATCGTGAATCGCGATGCCCTCCTCCCGCGCCTCCCGGATTTCATCGGGATCGGCAAGGAAGTGCTCCCAGTCTTCCAGCGCGGTGACGGTGACTGCCGCGCTGCCATAGCGCTGGCGCTGCAGGCGTGAGAGTGTGCGGGCGATATCCATGGCGACGTTACCACCACCGATGACTACGGCCCTGCGCGGCACCCGGATCTCCTGGCCGTTGGCCACGTCGCGCAGCAGGGTGACGGCACGCCGGACATCCTTGTGCTCCGATCCCGGTACACGGGTGGAGCGGCCCATCCACAGTCCCACCGCGATCAGCACAGCGTCTGACTCTTTCCTGAGCTGCTCCAGGGTGATGTCCCGGCCGACACGGGTGCTGTAGCGAAACTGCACCCCCATCGAGGCGATCACGTCGATATCGCGATCGAGACTATCCGGCGGCAGGCGGTAATAGGGAATGCCGTAGCGCGTCATGCCGCCGCCCTCCGCCTCGGCCTCGTAGACGGTGACCTGGTGCCCCATCCGGGCCAGGTCGAATGCCGCGGTCAGCCCGGCGGGCCCGGCGCCGATGACCGCAACCTGCTTACCGGTGACGAAGCTCGGCCGCTGCTCACCCACGATCGCCTTCACGCGGTCCTGGGGCACCTTGTCCATGGCATAGCGTTTGAGCCAGCGGATCGCCACCGGCTCGCCGCGATGACCGACCGAGCAGGCAGTCTCGCAGCGATGGGTGCAGACACGGCCACAGGTGTGGGCGAACGGATTGGTGCGGTAGATCTCCCGCACGGCCTGCTCGAACTCACCCTGCCAGATGGCGCGGATATACTCCGGTGCGTGCATGTGGGTCGGGCAGGCGTCATGGCACATGCCGCACTGCACACAGCGCGAGGCCTCGATAATCGCCTGGTTGTCGGTGTAGCCGGCAACGATCTCCTCGAAGTTGTCGACCCGCTCTTCCGGCGGCATCTCCGCCATGGCGGAGCGCTTCAGCGCCACCATGTCGGCATCATCGGACTTGGCCCAGCCCTTCGGGAAGGGGGTGCCGTGCATGCCGCTGGAGTCGGGCAGGATGAAGTAGCTGTCGAGCTCCGCATCGACGCAGGTGTGCACGTATTCCCGGGACAGCGAGATCGATCCGGTCGGACACAGGTCCACGCACAGCGCGCACCAGCAGCAGCGCCCGTAGTCGATGGCCGGGCGCAGGTTGCGAATGCCCTGCCCGGGGTCATCCCGGAGCTCCGGCACCCGGACCATGGTGATCGCCGCGTTGTCACACACCTTCTGGCAGGTGCTGCAGCCGACACAGGCTTCCCAGTCGTTCAGGTGGAAGCCCCGGTAGTTCTCCGAGGCCGGGCGCGGATCGAGCGACTCGGTGACCGGTTTGCGGCCGAAGAACTGCAGGTTTTTCAGCGGCGCAAGAAAACCGCCCTTCTGCTTGTAGTCGATATCGCTCATCTAGCGATCCACCTCCGGCGGGCAGGCGTCGAGGGAGAACATGATCTGGGCGACATCCTCGATGCGCGCACCCGTCGAGAGTTTCTCCAGCACCTGCACGGCGTGCATCTGCGAGGGCCCGCGCACGTGGGTGCGGTAGGGACGCTCCGAGCCGTCCGAGACGACATACCAGGCAAGTTCCCCCTTGGAGGACTCGACGCGGGTATAGACCGAGCCGGCCGGGACGTTCCAGGCCAGCGGGTTCGGGATCGGACAGCGGATGGGACCCGCTATCGACGGCAGGCGCTCGAGGCACTGGCGAATGATGCGGATGCTCTCGAACAACTCGCTGCGCCGCACCAGGATGCGCGCCCAGGCATCGCCCGCCTCCTCCGTCGGAATCTCGAAATCGAGCCGGTCGTAGACCAGGTAGGGATCGTCGCGGCGCACATCGAAGGCCAGCCCGCAGGCGCGCAGGTTCGGACCGGTCACGGCCCAGTCCAGCGCATCCTGCTGGCTGATGGCGCCGATGCCGCGGGCGCGCTGCACGAAGACCTGGTTGTGGAACAGCAGGTTGTCGTAATCGGGCAGGCGCGACTCGATGTAGTCGATGGTATCCGCCACCCGCTGCAGCCAGCCCTCGGGGTGATCGCGGCGCACACCGCCGGGGATGTTATAGATATGGTAGACACGCCCGCCGCTCAGTTCCTCGAACAGATCGAGGATCTGGTCGCGGTCGGCAATACCCCAGAACATCGGCGTGTACATACCCGTCGTGGCGGCGTGTCCGCCGAAGGTGAACAGGTGTGCCGCCAGACGCGACAGCTCCAGCTGTATGACGCGCAGGTACAGGGCGCGCTCCGGCACTTCCAGCCCGCAGAGTTCCTCGACGGCCAGGCAGTAGCTCACCTCCATCGGCACCGGGTCGGGCACGCAGATGCGCGGCGTGATGGCGAGGTTCTGGATCCACAGGCGCCCTTCCATCAGCTTCTCGAAGCCGCGATGCAGGTAACCGGCATCGGCCCGGCTGTCGATGACCGTGTCGCCGTGCAGCCGCAGCTTGACGGCGTAGTTGCCCTCGATGCCCGGGTGATTGGGGCCGATGTTGAGCTCGTATTCATAGCTCGGCGGCTGGCGCCTGGCCTCGTAGTTCTCAGGCCTCATCGTCGATATTCCTCCGGCTGAAGCGCTGCTCGTCGGGCGGAACCGCCACCCCGCCGCCTTCGGCCTCCAGCTCCTGCAGCCATTCCGGGCGGTAATCCTGCCAGTCGAAGTGCTCGTTGACCCAGGCCTCGGAATCGAACTCCTTGCGCATCGGCGGTGGCCCGTCCCACTCGGTCAGGATGAACTTGCTCATGTCCGGGCTGCCCTCGAAAAAGACCCCGAACATCTCGTGAATGTCGCGCTCGAAGAAGGCCGCCGGCGTGTAGATGTCATAGACGGATATGTAAACGCCGGGATCGCGCGGGATGCGGGTATGGGCCGAGACCAGCGACTGCATCTCGTAGGACCAGACGTGGTAGACGAGTTCGAACTCGCCGGCATCGGGCCAGTCCACGCAGCTGATGGCCGACAGGTGCACATACGAGGCGCGGCCGCGCAGCAGTTCGAGCAGCGCCGGCAGGGCATCGGCATCGACGTCCACCCGCAGGCGCCGGCTGCTCTTGCGGCGGACCTCGATGCCCTCGACCTCCTGCAGCAGGCTGTCCAGCCAGGTCATGAGTTCTTTGTTCATAGGCATTCCACGGGGTTGTTCATGCGGGTCGATGGTCGCGGGCGCCGGCCGTCAGCGGCGCTTGAGCTCCGGGATTTCGAGTTTCATCTCCTGCGCCTCGAGCGGTTCCTGGTGCTTGTCCAGCAGCGCGGTATGCTCGCCGCGCGTGCCCTCGCCCAGCAGGCCGTAGTGCTCCGCCTCGCTGATGATGTTCGTCGGCGTCTGCCAGTTCTCGCCGAACAGCCGCTGCTGGTGACCGAGGTAATAGTCGTAGTTGCGGAAATAGTCCTCCCAGCTGTTCGCCTCGCCCCGCTCGATATTGCGTCGCAGGTCCCGCAGGCCGGCGATGACCGCCTCCGGCCGGGGCATGCAGCCGGCGATATACATATCGACCGGCAGGTAGTCGTTGAGCTTCTTCGCCGTGGCATAGCTCTGCCAGTACATGCCGCCGTTGACGGTGCAGGAACAGATGCCGATGACATACTTCGGCGAGGGCATCTGCTCGTAGGTCAGGATGACGCGCTTCAGGGTCTTCACGGCGACGTAGCCGGTCACCAGCAGGATGTCCGCCTGGCGCGGCGTGACCATGGGCTGAATGCCGAGACGCTCCATGTCGAAACGCGAGGTCATGGCCGGCGGCAGCTCGATGGCGCCGCAGCCCGTGCAGTAATGCAGCATGAACAGGGAGCGCGCCTGGCAGAAATCCATGAATTCATCGAAGACCCCCGCCAGCGGGTTGGTCCGCTTGCGCTGCCGGACCTTCGTGCGGCCCTGCTTGACGGGTATGTTGTCGATCGAGCTCATCGGGAACCTCCGGGGAAGCAGTTACACAGGCTCAGTGCATCAGGAACGCCAGGCCAAGCAGCGCGATCAGGGTCGGCCACTTCCACACCAGCCGGACGACGTCCTCCGTGCGGTAGCGCGGGAACAGGAACGCGATCACCATCGGGATCTCCACCACGAACAGGGTCTTCAGCAGGAAGGTGATCCAGTTTTCGCCACCGCCGAGGAACAGGCTGGTGTACAGCACACTGGCGGCATACAGCTGGAAGCACTGCATGACGAACAGGCCGCCGAGAAACTTGCCGCCCATCTCGACCATCGGCCCGGTGGCGATCTCGGCCGGCGCGATATAGATCTCGAAGGGCTGCTTGCCGAGCATGGCCTGCAGACCGAACAAGCCGGCGATCGCCAGCAGCGGACTCTGCACAATGCCCCAGGTGGCGATGCCGCCGGCCTGCTGCTCGGCGATGATCTGCACGAGGTTGGTCGAGCCGAACATGAAGGCCACGCCGAAGACGACAATAATGAACGGAATGTCATAGGCCAGCATCGCGGTCAGCGCGCGCGAGATGCCGATCGAGCCGTTGGGATTGGCGCACTGGCCGACGCCCAGCGCCAGCCCCAGCGAGGGGATCATGAGCATGTAGGCCAGCGCGATCAGGCCGCCCTTCTCGGCAATGCCGTTCATGCCCGGCACCGGCAGCAGTGTCACCGCCGCCACATAACCGCCGATCGCCATGACGATACCGATCTCGTGGATCAGTCCGTGCGAGATCTGGGTCTGCTTGCCGTGCAGCTTGACGATATCGTAGAGCGGCTGGAAGAAAGGCGGTCCAATACGCCGCTGCAGCCGCGCGGCGATCTTGCGCATCAGCAGCACCATGAGCATGCCGACGATGAACGCGATGAGCGGCATCAGCACCAGGTCGACCAGGTTGACTTGCGACTCCACCCTGCAATACCTCCCGCGTCAGACCGCCCAGGCCGCCACGGCGACGGCGGCCACCAGCACGAACAGCATGGGCTGCACGAAGCGGTAGAGGCCGTTGGCGCCATAGGCCATGAAATCCACACACGACACCAGCGCCCGCTCCAGCCAGGCGAAGGAGCCGCGGTACCAGGAGCCGACCAGGTGCATCAGGCCGGCATAGAAATTATCGGTATAGTGATAGCGGTTCTCGGCATACAGGAAGTGGCCGCCGGCATAATTGTCCAGCTGGTGCACGCGCTTCGAACGCCCCCCCAGGCCAAAAAACACCAGCGCACCGACGCCGAACCCCGCCATCAGCACGCCGACAATCCAGATCATGTCCAGCGCTCCGCGCGGGTCGTTGATACCGCCCAGGTGGTAATCGACCACCGGCAGCCCCATCTGGGCCTGGATGGCGGCCACCCAGCTGATGGACAGGCCCGGCATAAAGCCCATCAAGAACATCAGCACCGCCAGCACCAGCATCGGCACCAGCATGCTCAGCGGGGCCTCGCGCACGTCCTCGTGCTCGACGCGCAGCTGACCGAGGAACATGTTGTGGATCAGCTTGTAGACGGAGAGGATGGTGCCGAGCGTGCCGATCACGGAGGCCACGAACAGCAGCGGCATGCCCTCGGTGAGCAGCGAGCGGTAGACCATCCACTTCGAGACAAAGCCCGCCATGGGCGGGATGCCGGCCAGGCTGATAATGCCGAACAGCAGCACCAGGAAGGACAGCGGCATGCGCGTCACCAGTCCGCCCAGCTTGTTCAGGTCCGTGGTGCCGGTGCGGTACATGACCGCAAAGACGGCCATCAGCAGTGCCGCCTGGGTGATGGCGTGATTGAAGATGTGCAGCAGCCCGCCCGCGGTGCCCACGGCATTGCCGACCGCGATCCCCAGCAGCATGTAACCGCCCTGCCCGACGCCGTGCCAGGCCAGCAGGT
>WOR8_10008845_pt1 | contig 11528 bp, 11 predicted proteins | sample DeeMarSeWOR38_10_FD_19890 | JGI IMG/M metagenome (IMG submission 19890)
CCATGGAGCCGGCTCTGGCCCTCGCCTTCCAAGCCGGATAGCTCCTTATTCGTTCCTCGCACATGGCCACCGCCGCGTCGAACGCCTCACGGTCATACACCTCAACTGGCTGGGAGCCCTTGACCACCACGGCCTTCAGCTTCTTACTGCCCAAGACGGCGCCGGCGTGGCATCGGCCCGGCATGTGCTGCCTGTCGAAGACCGGGGCGGCGAACCTGACCAGGTTCTCGCCGGCGGGGCCGATGGCCATGACGCTGAACTCTCCGCCGTGTCTACGCTTCAGCATATCGGTGGTCTCGTATGTGTCTAGCCCCCAGATGTCGCCTGCGCCGCGTAAGTAAGCTTCGCCCTCGTCTACGATCAGGTAGGCCGGCTTCTCCGATGCGCCCCTGATCATTACAGAGTCGATGCCCGCCTTCTTGAGCCGGGGACCCCAGTGGCCCCCAGAGTTACCGGTGCCGATGAGGCCGGTGAGAGGCGACTTGGTGGTTACCTCCGCCCTTGGGCTCGTTGGCGCCTCGGTGCCTGTTAGCAACCCGGGTGAGATAAGCACAACATTATCTGGTCCTAGAGGGGCCGTATCTGGGTCTGTATGCCGGTACAGCAGCCACGCGTTCAACCCAAGTCCTCCCAGGAACCTCTCCTCCGTCTCTTGGGGGATGGGCTTCTCGGCGAGTTCACCGATGGTCAGATCTACCTCAAGGAGTTTCCTTGGAGATGCAGCTTTAGTCATAGTATTCACTGGAACTGAATAGATGGATGGGTCTGAAAGAACTTTCCATCTAGGCTAGACCTGGGCGTCCTCGGGCTCGTTCACGAGGAACAGGACCATCAGGGCGGAGGCGAGGATCGCGACGCTCGTTATCTGCCAAGTCAGCGCCGGGCTGTAGGCGTATATCTGTCCGCCCGCCCAAGCTCCGAGGGCGGCGGGCGGGAATATGAGGAAGCCTCCGCCCCAGAAGTTGCCCCAGCTTATCTGGACTCCTCTCTCCCCCAGGAGGCTATAGAGGCGTCCGCGGCGCTCCCGGGGGATCATGTTTGCGATGAGGGTGCTGAAGCCGGGGATCATTATCTTGTTGCAGACCGATATGACGGTGATCGCTAGGGCCACAGTCCAGAAGCCGGTGGTATACTGAAACAGGTATATGATGATCGGTGCCGTGAGCATGCCCGCGAGCACTGCCTTCTTGGCGCCCCAGGCGTCTACGACCTGACCCATTGGTAACGCGAAGACGAGGGCGACGACGCCGCTGACGAGGTTGACGTTCCCCCACTCGGGCACGGTGACGCCTACCACGTTCTTGGCGTAGACGGACCAGAACGGCGCGCTCATGGCCACGAAGAACGCCGCCACCATCTCTATCAGTACTAATGTCTTTAGCGATCTGTCCATCCATCTCACTGAGTCGACTATACTTAGGTACGACTCCTTCAAGACCCTTGGCAGGTCTCTCCAACTATACTTCATGGACTCGTCCTCGTCGATGGTCTCCTCCAGGTATCTGAGCCGTAGATAGGCAACCAGCAGCCCCGTGAGGAAGGCGATGCTCCAAGCAAGCTTCACCGCCCGTATCAGGGCGAGGTCCTCGCTGAGGCCGCTGGTAGCCTGAAAGTACGCGATCATCTGGCCTCCGACGAACGGGGCGAGGATGCGTATGGCCTGCGGCACCGCCATCATTATAGCGAAGCCCCTGCCTCTGACCCCTGGCGGGAGGCTGTCGCTGCTGAGGGCGTTCATGGCCGGCGTGTAGAAGAGGAGGAGCTGAGCTAGGAACTGCCCCACGGCGAGGGCCCCCCAGTTGTTCGCGACGATGAACGGTATGTGGGCGAAGGCGTACAGGACCGTGCTGTAACCGATGAGCTTGACCCGCCCGGCCTTGTCGGCGAGGAAGCCCCCCACAGGGTAAAGTATCATGCCGGCGAGGATACCCACGCTGCTTATGAGCCCGACCTCTTTCTCTGTACCGCCCAATGCGAGGACATAGAAGCTGAAGTAAGGGTACACGATGCTGGTGCTGAGGCTCCAGAGCACCCTGCAGATCATCAGCGTCCTGATGTTTCCGCGGATGAACCAGAACATGCCTTTCCTTTCCAGCGCTTCAGTCTCAGCCAATTTCATCCTCCCCGAAGAACGTCTTAAGGGTTAAACGGCTAGTGATAATGCTTTCCCTGTCTGGTTACGGGAGGTTATTGCTGGGCCTCCTCTGGCTCATGGACGAACAGGTAGACAAGCGCGGCGCAGACCAGCAGCGCGGCTCCAGTGATTATCCACGGAAGGTTGGGATCCATCTTGTACACCCAGCCACCAACGTAGGCGCCGACAGCCGCCGGCGGGAACAGCAGGAAGCCTCCGCCCCAGAAGTTGCCGAAGCTGACCATTATGCCGCGTTCGCCGATGAGGCTGTAGAGGCGGCCGCGGCGGCTCCGGGGGATGATGTTGGCTATTATGGTGCTGAACGCCGGCATCATCATGTTGTTGCAGAGGCTGAGCCCCACCAGGATTGCAGCGGCGCCCACGAAGCCTCCAGCATACTGGTAGCCGAAAACGATCAGCGGGGCCGCGAACATCCCCAAGAGGATCATCTTCCTGGGGCCCACCCTATCTGTGACGGAGCCGAGGGGGAACGCAGCCAGTATGCCCACGAGGCCGCTGATGAACATGATGAGGCCCCACTGGCTCTCCACGAGCCCTATCACCTGCTTGGCATAGACCACGTAGAAGGGGGCGCTCATGGCGATGAAGAAGCTGGCTAGCATCTCGATGGCCACGATGACTCTGAGGCTCGGGGTCATCCACTTGAGGCTGTCCATGATGCTCCTGTAAGCCGGCAATATCATCTTGGGCATCTGCCTGAAGCTGAACCTCTCTCCGCCCTCCTCCTCGTCGATGGTCTCCTTAAGGTAGTTGAGCCTGAGCCAAGCCACGAATAGTCCCGTCACGAAAGCCACTGTCCAACAGATCCTCACGGCGAGCACTATCGCCTGGTCGCCAGTCAAGTCGCTGCTGAGCTTAAACCACTCAATTACGTAGCCTCCGATGACGGGCGCCACAACCCTCACAGCCCCGGGGACCACCATCATTATGGCGAAGCCCCTACCACGTACGCCTGGAGGCAGGCTGTCCGCCTCCAGGGCGTTCATGGCGGGCATGTAGAAGAGCAGCAGCTGGCTCATGAACTGCCCCAGCGCTATCATCCTCCAGTCGTTGGCGACGACAAAGAAGAGGTGAGCGAAGGCGTAGACGAAGGTGCTGTACCCTATCAGCTTAACGCGGCCCGATCTGTCTGCGATGTAGCCACCGACTGGGTAGAGGATCATGCCCGCGAGGATGCCTAGGGCGTTGATGAGGCCAACCTCTGTCTCGGTTCCGCCCAGCGCCAGTATGTAGAGGCTGAAGAACGGGTATACGATGCTCGTGCTGGCAGACCAGAGCACCCTTTCTCCCCCATCGACGTCACCCAGGGAATCTGTGAGGGGAACACAGCTTAGCTAATAAACCTTATCACGATGCTATAGACACCTGTAGGGAGCCGCGGCCTGATCACATTAGATAAAAAGAGGGATCAGTGGTGGTCCACCCTCTCCCTCATCTCCAGCGCCCCGAAGTCCCTGATGATCCCCATGAGGCCACTCACGGCGGCCTTCAGCCAGGCCTCTCCCTTCTCCCTCGTGGCGACAGTGGGGTCCCCCCGCACACCGGTCCTGCTGAAGGTGCTCCAGTAGGGCATCATTGTTACCGGGCCAGAGGGATGGTAGAAGTCCGAGGGAGGGAAGTACTTCAGTGGCTGATATTCCATGTCCCTGACGGCCTTCCCCATGTCGACGAGGTTGGGACGCAAGGCGAGCATCAGAGATGTCTCAAGCTCGCAGGCGTGCGACATGCCTCCCCTCTCTGAGTCCCTGAGCGCCACTACGGCCTCCGCCACCTCGGGTATCGCCCACCAGTTAGTCGTCGCACACAGGACGCTGGGCCTCTGGACGATGGCGAGCCGCGCGGTGACGTCCAGCCAAGGCGAGTTGCTGCCGTGGCCGTTCACCAGCAGCATCCTCCTGTAACCGTGGTGCGCCAGGCTCGACAGGACGTCGCCCACGTAGTCCATGAAGTGCTGCCCCTGGATGCTTATGGGGCCAGGGAAGTCCATGTGGTGCGGGCTGTACCCGTGGACGATGGTCGGCAGGAGCAGCGCCTCCCCGGGCATCGACTCCACGGCTCGCCTGCATATGCTCTCGACTATCACCACGTCGGTGTTTATGGGTAGGTGGTGGCCGTGGTCCTCCAGGGTACCCACGGGGATCACCACGACACGGTCCTTCGGCGTGTCCCTCACCTCGGGCCAGCTCAGCTCCTCGTAAAGGTAACTCATTCAACGACACCTAATATCTAGTATTGCCGACAGGATATATATAGAAAATAAGTGGGGGGGCTACTTCTTCTTGGTGACCTTGAAGGTGACCAGGTTGTACCTGTCGGGGCACTCGTACCTGAACTCCTGGTTGTTCATCCACGGTATCTGGCCGCCGTAGCACATGTTCATGAGCGTCGGGAAAAGGTCGTGGTAGCAGTAGCCGCAGATTCCGCCGGTCTTGTGGGTGTTCACCAGGAACTTGTCGCCCACCTCGTGGCCGGCGCTGCAGCTCTTGGCCACGCTCACGACCTCCGCCTCGTAAACGGGTTCCTCAGACATATCCATCAACCATCTATGAGTCTTCTTTCTTGAAAAAACCTACCAAGGTTTTTTGGCTCTCGACAGCCAAGATAAACACATGACTCTAGACGAAGTTCTGAAGGGACCCACCGAGGGGTCCAACGGGGTGCTGGGGGTGTCAGTCAAGCACCTCGAGACAGGCGAGTCAGCCAACCTGAACGGTGACAGGCTGTTCCCGACGGCCAGCGTCTTCAAAGTACCGGTGCTGGTGGAGTTCTACAGGCAGGCGGAGGGGGGCATCCTGAGCCCCGACCAGCAGGTGATCCTCACTGAGCGGGACAAGGTTCCTGGCTCCGGCATACTCAAAGAGCTTTCTGAGGGCCTGAGTGTCAGCCTCAGGGACCTGCTGAGCCTCATGATGATGGTGAGCGACAACACCGCCACCGACATCATCACAGGCAGGGTCGGCTTCGACAACATCAACGCCACCCTCGACGAGTTCGGCCTCCACAGGACCAGGGTCGTGAGGTACTGCAGGGAGATACTGTTCGACCTGGTCGGCGTCAACGACCTGCCTCTGGAGGAGATGACCCTCGGCCTGTTCGGCGAGCTGTCCGAGACGAGGGAGTACGGCGGCAGCTGGAGCCTAGGCATCGAGGACAACGACGTCACCACACCCAACGAGATGAGCAGGCTCCTGGAGCTCATCGTGACGGGGGAGGCCGCGGGCAGGGAGAGCTGCGACGAGATACTGGGAATCATGGGGAAGTGCCAGACGGGGCAGTACAGGATACCCAAGTACCTGCCCACGAAGAAGCTGGTGCTTCAGAGGAAGACGGGGTCCCTGCCCGGCATCAGGAACGACGTGGGCATGGTCACGGTGAAGGAGACAGGTGAACGTTACGTCATCAGCTGCTTCACCATGGACGCTGACGACGTCTACGAGGCGGAGGAGGCAGTCGCTCAGGTCAGCAGGGCGGTCTACGAGTACTTCACGGGTTGACCCTTCTCACCTCATTCGAGTTTTATCTACGCAGTCTTTAATATATCAGCTTTGAAACTATCTGAACATGTCGGACTACGTCGGTCCACTCAAAGAGCTGGACCGAAGGATCAGGGAGACTGCAGGCGACGAAGCCGCCGACGCCATCATGCTGGGCCTCGGCGACGTGAGGAACAGCTGGAGCAAGGACAGGGTGGCCCACTGGGTCAAGGCGGCCATGGCGCGTATGGACGAGACGCTGGACGACGAGGTGAAGATAGAGATAATGGTAGCTTGCGGCCACAACTGTGCGGCGTACCACGCCGCACCCATCCGTCAGGCCGTGAAGCGGCGTGAGAAGCACAACGGGTTCGACGGGTTCCTCGACTCCATGGCCGCGGAGCCTCCCAGGGGGATGCAGGTGGAGCGCGAAGCCGAGTCAGTAGTCTTCGGCTACACCCCCCAGACTTTCGGCAGAGGCATGAGGTGCTACTGCAGCCTCGTGAACGGGCTCCCCGTGGAAGAGACCATGTCCGAGACGTACTGCCTCTGCAGCAGGGGCTTCGTGGAGGCATACTGGGAGGCCGTGTCGGGTGGCCGCGTGGAGGTTGAGTTGCTGGAGACGGCGGTGTCAGGATCCGACGTCTGCAGGTTCAGGGTAAGCTTCATGTGACGAGAACCCTTTTACCCTCACAACTTACCTGTTATTTCCCAAGAGAACCCTATACGATGGATTCAGGGCTGAGCGAGAATTAGGGAGGGGCTTAACCTTGGACGGCTCCGATCCTGCAGCCTCTCAGGCTTCGTTATACATCGGGTTGGACCAGGCGGTCCTTCCCGTGTTGTCGGTGACCTCCACCCTTACGTAGGTTTCGCCTAAGCGCCCCGGGTACTCTGCACCGGTGAGGGAGCCGTCCATGGCGTGGAACACCATGCCTAGGCTGGGCGTGGAGACGAAGCTGATGGTCTTCACTGGGCTGCACTCTACTATTACGACGCCGTCCCCGTCTATCGAGATGTCTTTTATCTCGGGGCCTGTGCTGCTATAGAATAGGCCGCCCCGGATGCTCTCCATGATGGACTCGCGGTTCAGCGACGTAGACTTTACGCTGATCCATGCGCCGCAGGCGTCCAGAGGCATGGTGGGTCTGTCGGCACCGTGGTGGTCGTCTACCGCGTATATCCACGGCTGTCTGCCCGCCGCTATCACGCCGTCGATGTGGGCCGCGCTGAGGCCGGTGTTCCGCTCGTATTCGCAGCTGGTGTTGTAGATCTCGACGCCGTGGTACCGGTCCAGAGCCATCATGTCGCGGTGGCTGAGACCCGACCAGTAGGGGTGGGCGAGTATTGGGATGCCGCCGATCTCGTTGATGTGATCGACGACGCGCTGAGGGTCTAGCTCCCTGTCGAAGTCGGTGAAGGGAAGTGTCTCGTCCACACCTAGGGCGACGAGATGGTAGAGGGTGCCCGCGTGGGACCTGCCCACGCAGATCTCCTCGCCGGGGACGAGGATGAAACCGCTGCTCCCTAGGCCACATGTGTCGGCGACCACGCTGTGGTCCGTCACGGAGAGGAAGTCGTACCCGGCCTCCCTGTATATGTCGACGAGGGTTTCTGGGGTCCTTGTGCCGTCGGACATGGTGGTGTGGGCGTGGACGTTGCCCTTGTACCATTTGCCCTGCGCCTTGAACGGGTTGACGAAGCGTCTCTTCAACTTGAATCCATATAGACTGCGGAGACGGGGATATCAGGTTTCTCAGACCACTGGTCTTGTTACTTGCCTTGATCAGATCCTTATGTTGATATGATATCAACGAGGCTCCCGTATTCTTCTCCCAGACTCGAAATATTGGCCCCCTACTTTTCTTCCGTGTTGGCTGGCCCGGGCCTCCTTTTCTGGATGGGAAGGTTTCTCACATGTTGTATATGGTCTGAGCGTTCTCGTAGAGCACCATGTGGAGTTGCTCCTCGTCTAAGCCCGATACCTGTACTTTAGGTATCTCCCAGGCGGGGTGCCCCAAGGGAGTGTCGCTGCCGTACATGACGCGATGTTCGCCGAGGCGCTCCACGGCCTCCTTGATCTTTGCGTGCATGGTCATCCCGGCGGTGTCCACCGCGATGTTGGGGTGGTCCTCGGCGACGTCTATGGCGCCGTTTATGTAGACTATGTGGCCGTGGCCCATGTGGGCCATAACGATGGTGACGTCTGGGTGGCGGTCTGCGAGGCGTTCGAAGCTCCATGGTAGGCTCCATGGCGGGTGTCCGCTGTGTATGAGCACGGGGACCCTGTGCCTGGCGGCCACCTCCATGACGGGGTCAACCAAGCGACTGTCTGGCAGGAAGTTATTGAAGAGGGGATTGAGCTTAACTCCCTTAAAGCCGTGATCCGCTATGGCCTCGTCGACCTGCATGGCCGCGTCGGCTTCATGGGGGTTCACCCGTACGAGCCCGGCGAACTTCTCAGGGTGTTTCTCTATGGCTTCCCGGGTCAGGGTGTTGGGGAGGGCGGACACGACGGCCTTCTCTATGCCATACCTTTCCATTATGCCGAGAAGCCCTTCTAGGTCTATGGACTCCCCGAATACGGGGAACTCACCTAGGTGAGTGTGCGCGTCTATAACCTTCATCGCTGTTCCTCTATTAGGTAGGTGACGCCCATTTTTCTCCTCACCGCGGCGAGGACTGCGAGGGTGAGGATAACCTCGAAGACGCTCTTTGCTGAGAGGGTGGTAAGGTCCAAGAACGCGGCTGCGCCGTAGAGCATATAGTCGTAGAGGAAGTAGCCCACGTTCTTCCAGACGTGGCCGAAGAGCACGGCTGCGACCGAGTACTTGACGTAGTCGTCCCGGCCGTAGGCTATCCTGCCTATGAGGTAGCCCATGCTGCCCCTGATGAGTATGGTTCCGGGGAAGTAGATGATGAACCTGCTTCCCCAGAGAGGGTTCCAGAGGTCGAAGAGGCCGGCACCTACGCCGCAGACGAAGGCTCCTATGTTGGGGCCACACAGGATGGCGGCTAGGAAGCCGACGAGGTTGCCCATGTGCCAGACGCCGAGGGGCGACGGCATGGGGACGGAGATGGAGGTGGTTATGTAGACGAGGGCGGTAAACACGCTCATCAACGCAACCTTCTTTGAGGTGGGGGTGGGGTGTGTTTTTGTCTCTGACTCCATTCAAAGCACCAGTTTACTATAGTTTAAACTATAATATAATAGTTTTTTCTATAATATCTGGGCGGCTATGACCCCGTGGTTGATGACGATATGCAAAAGAATGTAAAGTCGACGAACCTCGTTGATTGGTATCAATAAAATCTATGGCCTTCCTGGAGGGCAGCGTTTTCGTATATCCCTGCACATGTTTGACGCAACTCCATGGGCTGCGCCGCCCCCTCCGCACTCCTCGGTGCAATGATAGGGTTATATCGGAGCCGTCTGTCTCCGTCACTTACTGGTTTAGAACCATGTTGGTGTCGGTATGTTTGAGGAGTGCGATATATGCAGCCAGAGCACAGGCAAGGTCTACACGTGCAAGGTGTGTGGCGCTAGGTTCTGCAGGTACTGTGGCTCCTTCACTGACAAGATCTGCATAGACTGCGTCGAGAACTCGGGAACAGATGCGGTCGACGCCCCAGAGTCGGCTAAACCAGGGAGTATGGGAGAGGTGAGGCAATGAGCGAGGAAAAGATATATGAGATGCACCGTAGGCTGAGCGAGAAGCTCATCGATGAGGCGAACGTCTTCAGGAAGGGACTGGAGCCCGGCGTGTCCGTGAGGCTAAGCCAGGAGATCGTCGATATAAGGCGCGAGATAAACAGGGAGCTTCAGAAGCTTAAAGGTGTAGCAGAACGCAGCGACGAGTTCGACGACGTGGAGTAGAAAAGTTTTCATCATTATTTCAGCGAGCACGTCTTTTTATTAAAAAAAGGGTCAGCCTAGGAGGCTGTTGAAGAGGAGCTTGAATGTGCCGTGGGTTTGGCACCTGTGCTGGACCCTAGGGCCCAGGAGCACCGCCGCCCCGTCGCCGGCCTCTGCCCTGAGGACGGCCACCTTGTTGGCCAGGTGCTCTTCGCCTATGAGCCAGCCCGACTCCAGGATGTCGGCGTCGGGGTAGCTGGCCACGACCTGGTACCTGTGGTTGTCGCCGCTAGGCAGTATCTTGTAGGCGGGGCTTCCCCAGAAGAGGACAAGGGCGTCCTCCTCCATGCCATAAGCCACGGGGTTGTATGTGTCGACGAGTATGTGCACCGTGCTGCCTGGGCAGTGGAACTCCTTGGGCTTGAGGTCCTTCAGCGTGTTAGCGGCCTTGAGACCGAGGGTCTCTATGGCGTACTCACCGGCCTCGCCAAGGCAGATCAGGGTGCCGCCCTGCTCGACCCACTCTTTGAGCTTCTCCTTGCCTTCGTCGCCGAGCCCTGACTGGTACTCCGGCGGGTACTCGGGTAGAGGCCAGTCTGGTCTATTCTCTTTCCACCATTTCTGGAGTTCTTCGCCGCCTGCGATCATGGCGGGTGGGTCGCTGGGCAGTATTATGGCGTTGTACTTTGATAGGTCTCCCTGTAGGATGTCCTCGTCCATGAGTGTGGTGTAGGGGAAGCAGTGCTGTTCGAGGCAGAGCCTGGTCCAACCTTCGTCCATGTTGCCTCCCCAGAAACGCTGGTACATGCCTGTCTTGAGGCGTCTGACGGGCATGGTTTCGGCCTCCAGCACCTGTAGGGCGTGGAAGTCGACGCCTGTCTCCTCGGCGACCGCGCTAAGCTTCTCCTCGTGGCCAGGGTCAACGATGAAGCAGCCTGGGGGCAACTCAGTGTCGCCTGCGAAGAGGGGCTCCGTGACGCGTTTTATGGGGACGTCCTGGTTGAGGAGGAGGTTGACGGCCTTGTAGGCATGGTTAAGGCGTGTGTCGAGGAGGTAGCCCACGTTGCTGGACTCGTCGACGTAGCCAACGGGCTGCTTGTAGTCGTCCACCTTCTCCAGCGTAACGTCGGTGATCCAGGCGGCGGGATGGACCGCGACGCCCATGAACTCGGCCAACGTGTCGGTGGCTGTGTCGTAGGGCCTATGGGGGGAGCCATCCGGCTGCCTTGTGAAGCTGTCGTCCGGGAACCGTGTCCGGCCCAGGAGCGTCTTTATGAGCCCCATCTTAGGCTGGGCGAGGGGGATCACGTAGCTGCCTTGGTCGAGAATGTAGCCGTCTGCAGTGAAGGGCTCCTTGGCCTTGAAGAGCTCGATGTTCTGGACGAGGAGCTTCTCGACTAGCAGCTCCATGGTCCGGGGGTCGTGCTGGGCCGCGGGGATCACGTAGGCGGTGACGGGGCCCTCGGCGCCTCTCTGGGCCTGGCGTACTGCCTTCTGGTAGGCGTTCTGGAGGACAGTCTCCTTGTTGCGGGCCATGTGATCGAGGAGGGCCCACGCCGCTATCTTCTGTTGTTCGACTATGTCTCGGAGGGTCCACCAGCCGCCTGGCCAGGGGTTGGGGAAGTTGGTGGTGGGACGGTAGTGGGGCATCATCCTGGTACCGACGAGGCTGCGAGGCTTGGTCTCCTCGATGAGCTGCTCGGGGTGAATGTAGAGGGGGGTAGCGAGCTTGGCCGAGGCTGACTCGGTGAGCATGCTGGGTATGTTATGGTAGATTCCTATCCAATGGAACCCAAGGTGGGCCCAGCCGCTGAATATGGCGGCGTTGACGATGCCAGGTTTGCCAGCCTCCTCGAGTTTGTAGGCCATGTGGGCTCCGTACCACTGGAGCTCTCGCCAGACGAGGGGGTCACCGTGGGGGTGGATGGGGTCACTGTAGGGCGCGACGTAGAGGCGTGCGCCGTAGCTGCCCATGTGGTGGTGGTCCTGGTAGGCCTGGGGCGGCCAGTCGTGGAACATGAGGCGGGCCATGTACCTGCTCTCG
>WOR8_10006172_pt1 | contig 11526 bp, 9 predicted proteins | sample DeeMarSeWOR38_10_FD_19890 | JGI IMG/M metagenome (IMG submission 19890)
CTCGGCCATCGAACGGGTATTATGGGTGTGGTTAATGTGACCCCGGACTCATTTTCCGATGGCGGAAAATTTCTAGCTCCCGAGTCCGCTGTGACCCAGGGCCGCAAACTGGCAGCGGACGGCGCCGACATCCTGGATATCGGGGGGGAATCCACCCGGCCATTTTCCGATCCGGTGCCGGTCGAGGTGGAAATCGAACGCGTCATACCGGTCATTGAACAACTGGCCGCTGAGATTTCCATACCCATATCCATTGATACCATGAAAGCCGAAGTTGCCAGACGGGCAATCAAAGCCGGCGCATCGATTATCAACGATATCTCCGCGTTGCGCTTCGACCCGGATTTGGGTGCAGTCGCCGCCGAGTTCGGCACACCGGTGGTGCTGATGCACATGCTGGGCAGTCCCAAAACCATGCAGCTGTCTCCGTCCTACACAGATCTGATGGGCGAAATATCAGATTTTTTAGGTGCTGCGATTGCCAGGGCACAAAAGCAGGGTATCTCAAAATCAAACATCATCATTGATCCCGGTATCGGTTTCGGTAAAACGGTATCGCATAATCTGCTACTCATCAGGCAGCTACACGCCCTTACGGCCCTGGATGCCCCTATTCTGGTGGGTCCTTCTCGCAAAGCATTCATCCGTAAATTATTAAAAGACGAGCACAGTGACGAGATCCCTGCGGATACGCCCATCGTTGAAACCGGTACCCAGGCCGCAGTTGCCGCGGCGGTGCTATGCGGCGCTCACATCGTGCGGGTTCATGATGTCGCCAACACCCGGGCCACGATTCGAATTTTAGATGCCATGAAAGCTGCGGAGGAGGATTAAGCTTGCCGGGCATATAGAGGTTCAACTTTCAAAGGTTCAAAGATAAAATCAGTTGTAGCTTGTAGTTTCATTGGTTGAATTGGTTGGACTAAACAGAACCAATCAAACAGATATGGCGAATGATAATATATAATTGAACTCTGATTCGTGATTTCTGATATTGGGAATTTGCGGAAGGAGAAATTGATATGCTACTGGTCATTGATGTCGGTAATACCCATACGGTCTTGGGCGTTTACCAGGGGGATCAATTGCGCAGTGATTGGCGCATTCATACCGAGCGCAACACTACCGAAGATGAGTTCAATGTTTTGATCAACAGTCTGTTTATCGCCGACAACATCCAGTCGGGCGATATTGAACAAACCATTATTTCATGCGTGGTTCCACCAATGGTTACCATTTTAGATGCCTTTTGCCGCAAGTATATCGGTCATCCCCCCACATGGGTTGATGCCAAAAATTGTGCGGGAATGCCCATTTTATTAAAAAATCCAGGTGAGGTCGGTGCGGACCGCATCGTCAACGCCGTGGCTGCCTTTCATCGATACCGCCGGAGTTTGATCGTGGTTGATTTCGGCACCGCCACGACATTTGATGCAATTTCTGAAAAGGGTGAATACCTTGGAGGGGCCATCAGTCCCGGAATCGGAATTGCCTCAGAAGCCTTATTCTTAAAAGCTTCCAAGCTGCCACGTGTGGAAATTTTTAGCCCGCCTGAAAAAGTCATCGGCAAAGATACCATCGGGAGCATTCAGTCCGGCATCATCTTTGGCTATGCAGGCCTGGTAGATGGAATTGTCAGGCGCATGCAACTGGAGATGGGGACGAATCCCAAAGTTATTGCCACCGGCGGCCTGGCCCAACTGTTATTCGAAGTATCCGAAACCATTGAAGCGGTTGAACCGGCACTGACGCTGGAGGGTTTAAAAGTGATTTCCAACAATATGGCTTGATGTGCGCAGCCGCTTTCTATACATCCTGCCTGCATCACCCTATATTTCAGAAAACAGAAGACAGAGGACAGAAAACAGACGACGGATTGAGATTTCGTCCACCGGTCTTCACGATCTGTTTTCCGACTTGCGACCGCTGACTTCCGTCATCTGACCTCTGACCTCTGTCCTCTGTCCTCTGAATCAAGGTACCCCAGATACCCATTAATGCTGTTTTGAAGAAAATATTCTTCCCGCGCCTGCACCGCTGACGGCAGCTGGTCGAAAAATGCCATCAGCGTGTCTTCCTTTAACAGAATCTTCAAGCATTCAACCGTACGATCTGCTTTGTTGAATTTAATTCCTTTCGTCCTGAGCAGCTCTTCCCAGAACTGAAGTTGACGGCGATGGATGCGCAGCATATTGACAGCATCCGGATGGACGCCATAATGACCGTAGCAGATCATTTGCGGACCACAGGCAATGAGGGCATCAACGCTCTGCAGTGCTTCATCCAGAAAGAACTTCGGTGGAGTGGCCGGTCGCAAATAAAACCTGTTTTCCGGCAGGGCTATGTAGACGCCTCCGGTTTCACCGGCAAACAGGTATTTCTCAGATTGATAACTGACATGATGGGCTGCGTGTCCGGGCGTGATAATCGTCTTGATGGATTCGGTCTCAAAACGGTCGGCCGCCTGAAGCCGGTTTTCGGGCACCGGCTTTATCGGGCCGTATGACAGGGCCATCGGTCCGAGTACTTTCTTTGTTCCTTCCCACAGACGCGAGGGGTCGACCAGGTGAGGAATGGCTACCGGATGGCAGATGATGGGGGTCTGGGGAAAGGCTTCGGCGATTTCCCCGATGGCACCAGCGTGATCCATATGAATATGCGTGAGCAAGATGGCGTCCAAATGACGGACATCCAGCGCCTGTAATGCACGCATGAGATCCGGCGCACAGGCCGAGGGGCCAACATCAATTAAATATGTGGTGCTCCCGCGGTACAACCAGGCACTGATAAAATCGAAGAAACCGCGCATGGGCGGCGTCAACGGAATCAAAAAAAGATCATCCGCTATTTTTTCAATCGTGCTCTTCACTGCTATAACCACTGGATACTCAAGCTTTCTAAAAAGGAAGGATATTCAGCTTGGCTCTGAAACATTATAAATCAGATTCTTAAGGCGTCAAATGTGAGTGCGGATTGTGGAAATGAGGAATTTTTTCGATAGGCAAGGCCGCACAAGGGTTTTTGCCTGAGGCGTACTTATATGTACGTTGAAGGCGGAAACCCGCGGAGAACGCAGCATATCGGAAAAAGGGCCATTTCCTTTAAACCGGACTAGACGCGGCCGACATCTTTCAGCGTCTGCTTATAAATGCGGTAAAAATATTCATTGTCCGTAATGCCGCGGCTTAATATTTTACCGATATCTTCGATATTTTTAATGTTGATGATTAAATTAACGCTCTTGTTGAGGGCCACCATGTTATCCATTGTCCTGAACCGGTTGCTGATTAAGGCCACAAACATATCGCGGCGCACGCTCATACTCAACCTTTCGAGAAACAGCAATACGCTGTTGGACTCCGGATTGTCGGTGTCAAAATGTTCGTTGATGACAAACAGATCGTAATTATGATAGCGCATGCGCTTTAGCGCATCACGGGCACTCTCGGCCTCAGTAATCTGGTAGTCCATAACTTCAAGTGCGTTGATAATCGTCTTGCGGACCATTGGATTCGATTCGCATACCAGGGCGGTCAAACCTTCTTCTTCGATGAAGTCAAATGGTTTCTCGGACGCATTGTAGCCGTTCATTGAGCCGGCGGTGCGACCGCTGGCAGAACCCTTTTGAGGTCTTAATGTAATGTAGCCTTTACATTTGGGGCAGGCAACCGTTGTGCGCCTGCCAGCGGGGACCTTGTCATTGGCTATCTTGAATTTGCTTTGACAATTAGTGCAGATAACTTCCATGGCTTTTATTTCCTGATAATATGTTCTACTTTTTTAGATTTGGAACGCTCAGCCTTAATGGACGGATTTGGCATAGTTCCGATCAATTTCCAGGTTGGCGATGTCGGTGGTGGCCTCACCACGGGCGCTCTTGATGGAATCGATACCGCGCCCCACGATCCCCTTATGCGAGCTATAACCCAAAGCCGTTTCCTGGGTAATCAAACCCTGCTCATACAGGCCGACAATATGCTGGTCGAAGGTGATCATACCAAAGGCATTGCCCTTTTCCATGATTTCATAAAATGTCTTGCCGTCCGATTCTCCGTGCAAAATCAGGTCTTTTACCCTCAGATTGGTGCCCAGAATTTCGAAGGTTGCCACCCGGCCGCCTCCGACTTTGGGAAGCAGTCGCTGGGAGACGATCCAGCGCATGGTGTCGGCCAGGCGGATGCGAATCTGTTCAGCATCTTCGTTGGGAAACATACCCAGAATACGATTGACCGTCGAGCCGGCATCAACGGTGTGCAGGGTTGTTAAAACCAGATGGCCGGTTTCTGCGGCGCGCAGGCCGATTTCAATCGTTTCGCGATCGCGCATTTCACCGACCAGAATCACCTTGGGGGCCTGCCGCAGAGCAGCCCGCAAGCCATTGGCATAGTTGTCAAAGTCCATGCCCAACTCGCGCTGGTTGAATGTCGATTTTTTATGGGGATGCTGATATTCCACCGGATCTTCCAGGGTGATGATGTGCACGGATTTGTTCTCATTAATTTCATCAAGTATGGCTGCCAGAGTGGTGGTTTTACCGGAACCGGTTGCACCGGTGACAAAGGCGATGCCGTTAATTTCCTTGGCAATCTGGAACATCGTTTTGGGTAGCTCGCGCTCTTCGATAGTTGGGATTTTAGACTCCAGCTTACGCAAAACGATCGATATGTTAGCGCCCTGGGAAAAAATGTTGACCCTGAAGCGCGCTTTGCCGGGCAGTGCGTAGGACATGTCGCAGGAACCAGCAGCCAACAGGGCATGCGTCAGGCGACGGTCCTGGTTGATCAGATTCAAAGCAATGACCTCGGTTTGAAAGGGGGTCAGCGCCTTAAAGGTCGGCTTAAAATCAACGGGGATCAATTCACCGGCGCTCTCCACCTGCATGGGCTTGCCGACAGTAAAGTTTAAGTCGGAGACATCCCGGTGATAATCCAGCATTTTTACCAGAAGGTGGTCAATTTCCTGTTTTTTCATGGTACGCCCTTTGTGGTTATAATTCTACTTTTTTAACTGTCCTTATCAGACCTCGGTAAAGTCAGTTGGCGGTGCTTTGAGCAGAGGCCTAAATCTGGCTTTTTCATTGGCTTTGGCATACGCTTCATCGGCACTGATCTTACCACTTTGAAATAATTCCATTATATAATCATCCAGTAAAACCATGCCGTATTTTTTCCCGGTTTGAATCATGGACGGTATCTGGTGCGTTTTGCCTTCGCGGATGAGATTGCGAACCGCCGGATTGGCAATTAAAATTTCCAAAGCCACAATGCGACCCTTGCGATCGACTCGCTTGAAGAGGGTCTGAGCGACCACTGCCCGGAGGCCGTCCGACAAAGTTGAGCGAATCAAAGGTTGTTCGTGAGAAGGAAATACCTCAATAACACGATCCACGGTTTTATAGGCGCTGGATGTATGCAGCGTGGAGAAGACCAGATGACCGGTTGAAGCGGCTTCGACCGCCAGCGAGATCGTCTCGAGATCGCGCATTTCACCCACCAGAATAATATCCGGATCTTCGCGCAGCGCACCGCGCAGTGCGGCGGAGAAGGTTTCGGTATGCAGGCCGACCTCACGGTGGTTTACGATGCACCCCTGGCTTTGATGCACAAACTCAATGGGGTCCTCGACCGTTATGATATGATCCTTGCGCGAGCGGTTGGCCACATCAATAATGGATGCCAGGGTGGTGGATTTGCCGCTGCCGGTGGGTCCGGTTACCAGCACCAGACCCCTGGGGAGGGTCGCCAGTTTTGCCACAACCGAGGGCAGGCCCAGTTGTTCTGCGGTCATAATCGTGCTGGGTATTTCACGAAAGACCGCACCCACACCGTTTCGTTGCATGAAGAAATTGGCACGGTAACGCGCCAGACCGGGGATTTCGTAGGCAAAATCGATATCGCCGGTTTCCTCAAATGTCTTAACTTTGTGCTCAGGAGCGATTTCATAGAGCATGGCCCTGAGGTCATCGTTATTGAGGACTTTATATTTGATTCTTTCAATGTCGCCTCTGATCCTAAGCGCCGGGGGTTGACCGGCCGCCAGATGAAGGTCTGAGGCTCCCTGTTCATTCATCAGTTTAAAAAATGCATCAATTTTTGCCATTAACCGCTCCTGGTATCAGATCATTCGCTATTGCCATTACCATTTTATCGATCGAGCCGTATCTTCCAAATATTGCCGCAAAGAGCACAAAAAGCACGAAGATATGCCCAGATTAAAAACTTTTATTTTATCCTTTGTGTCCTTCGTGTCTTTGTGCGCATGAGTGCCTTACATAAAAAATAAAATTTTACCGCAGATAAATTTGATCAATTCGTATAAAACCGCCTGAAACGAAAGCTGACCCTTAGCTGAAAACTAAGAAATGGGTGCCTGCCGCACATGCTGCGGTCATCACCCGTGCATTCATTTCAGGCGGTTTTAAAGAATTTACCGGTTTTTGGAATCGGACGTTTAATTCGACTTTTTGAGGAACTTGATTTTGTCGTCCTCTTCGTCTGATTCTTTGATGCCTTCTTTTCCGATTTCGAGCAGTCTGGAGTGGGCTTCGATGATCGAACTGATCTGAACTTCGATTTGCATCCGCTGCCGTTTCAATTCCGAAATGTCCTCATGCAGTTGAGCCAGGCGATTGTGAGCCTTGTTGAGGATTTTTTCAGCTTTTACTTCAGCTTCGGCGATGATCAATTCGGCAGACTTGCGGGCATTGTCCTTCATCTGGTCCAATACTTTTTGAGAATTCAACAGCGCCCGTTTGAAGGTCTCCTCCCGTTTGCGATATCCCTGGATTTCCAGTTCCAATCGTCGGGCTTCGTCATTCAGACTCTGATTTGTCTTCTGCAACGTTTCGAAGGTTTCAGCCATCTGCTCAAGGAAGGCATCAACCTCTCGAATGTCAAATCCGCGAAATCGGGTCTTAAATTGCTGCTGTTGGATATCAAGGGGCGTAATTTTCATTGGCGTTCACCTGCCTTTCATTTTATCCTAAGGACTGGGCCAAACCTTCGAGGCTGTTGACCACAAATATTCGCAGAAAGATAATGATCAGAATCACAACTATTGGAGAAAAATCGATTCCACCATACAGCATCGGTAATCTTTTGCGAATTTGGATCAGGACCGGCTCCGTAACATTATGAATGAAACGCACAATCGGATTGTACGGATCCGGGCTTACCCATGACAGCACGGCGCGGGCGATTGTAATGATCATGAAAAAAACCAGCACATAGTCCAGCACCGTTGCCACCGCCACTAACAGATTTCGAAAAACGAACATGATGATCTTGACCTTTGCAATTTTTGCATTGAATTATCCGCTAAACTCGATTGGGGTATTTAAAATTAAAACCATAATCTAGGATAAGTCAAGATTTTTCACGCAAAATCAAAGGGTAAGACGCCATAAGTTACCCGGGTGGCCAACTTCCTTCATCGCCGGAAACACCCTCATGAAAAGAAACCGCAGCATTTGAGGTTTTGTGACGTTTTCCGCCTGAAACTATTTTTATTGACAAAGAACGAGGCTTTTGAGCCATTTCACTGCTCTATTAATATCGGGCTGCAGCCCGCAAAACTTGAGTTCGTTTGTGTATGTCACGAGGGGCAATTTTTCAGGGTTTTGATGGTAGATGGTTCATGATTATTAAGAATATCATGTCCTTAACTGGATTGCAAATCCTGTGGTCAAGTTGGACTTCAGAGAAAGTACATCGGCCAGGGGGCATGGAGCATAGGGCATGGCCCATGGGGCCTGGCGCAAAGGGCAAGGGGCATGGGGTTAGGCGCATGAGGCACCGGTTTGACGAATCGGTAGAAAGATTTGACACCGTGCGCCGTGCTCCATGCGCCGTGCGGCGGTGCCAGCTTACCCGCCTGCAATCATTGGAATCAGATAGACTTCTGCGTCATCGGGGACGAAGGTATGCTCGAAGTTGGGCCGCGTAACATACCGCTGGTTGATGCGCACAACGGCATAAGGATGGGGGTCCTTGAGCACTTCGAGCAGGTCTGAAACCGTCATGCCCTCCCGCCAGGCGATCTGCTTTCCGGCCACCTGAATCATGAATTGACACCATTGGTCTTTAACAATTCCACAACGTCATCAAAATCGATTCCAAGGCGCTTGACGGTTTTCAGGGTCGGAATTCCATCGGTTGTCCAACCGCGGCGTTTATAAACAGCATCTTTGAGCTTCTCATATTGTCCTTCGCGGTGCTTTCGCAGTGCGGCCAGCTTTTCAGCTGTGCTCTTGCCGTCGATGTCGAAGTTGTAAGTTTCGGTCAGTTGCTTATCATAGCGTTCGGCGCGGGATTCATATTCCGTTGCGGTGACCGGTCCCACCGCCCGATAGGGAATATCATCGTGCTGGCGGCGGCCAAAGCCCATGCGCAGGTTAAAGATGCGTTGAAAGTTATAAACACCTTCACTCATTTTAATCAGATCTTCGGGGCCGGCTTCAATGCCGGTAATGGAGCTGAAATAATCCGCATACCACTCAACGTGCTTCATGACCTTGGCGGGCTCAGGGGTGTCTTTGTTGTCTTCCGGGACAATGTCGTTCCAGGGCAGTTTGCACAGACCACAGAGGCTGAACCAGGTTCGAAACATGGGGAACCAGTGCAGGGCTTCAGCTTTCTGCTCGAATGTCGGCATAAAGTTATGAACCATATCCAGAAATATCAGCCAGGCCTCATCATGCTGGGGGCCCTTGAGCGCCAGTCCGTAACCGCCCTGCTGGGCCAGCGATTCCTTGGTCATGTATTCTGAAAATTCCAGTCCTTTGGCCTCCATGCCGATGTCCTGCAGGATTGAGGCATCGGCGCCGAAATCCTTTGCGAAAATGGCTTTCATTTTGCGCACTCCCCGGCCAACGATTTGACCGAAACCCTCTCCGGCCGCAATTTGATGCACCATTTCCAGCGCAGCATCGCGGTTGCCGAAATGCAGATACAGGCCGCCGGTATGAGTTTGGTCGATCAACCCCATTTCAAAACACTCCATTACAAAGGCAATGCCGGTGCCCACCGCAATCGTATCCAGACCGTAGGCATCACAGTAAAAATTCATCTCTGCCACCGTATGCGCATCGAATATACCCAGATTGGAGCCGCAGCCGGCGATGGTTTCATACTCCGGTCCATCGACAAAAACTTTTTTGCCCTTGTAAGGCCCGGTCAGTGGGACAAAATCTTTAATACCGTGGGAGCAGGCCACGGTGCACCCCATCCAGCAGCCGTCAAAGCCCGGATCAAACAGGCGCCGGTAGACTTCCTGGCCCAGATTAGGGGCCTGGGTGTGCTGGCCGTAACGAAAATTATGGGTCGGCAGCAGATCATGGTCATTCATGATGGTGACCAGGTGCGTGGTGCCGATTTTGGCCATTTCGTTTTGCTTGGGATCCAATTCTACAATTTCACGGGAATGCAGCTTGGCCACATTTTTCAAACGGATTTTGTCCGCCGGGTTATTGGTGTCGGCGGTGACGTTTTTCCAGCAGGCGACAAGCGCCTTTAAACCCTTGTCGGCAAAAACAGATCCGACACCGCCGCGGCCGGCCTGCTTGTAGCGGGCCCGTTTGCGTTTGGGGTCATACCAGGTAAAATTGAGGCATCCGATCAGGGAATTTTTGGCCCCCGGGCCGGTGGATACCACCGAAACGTTACGCGGCTTTCCCTGGGCAAAGTGCTCGGTTAAAATGGCAGACAGTTCATAGGCGTTGTCCGGCAGGCCGCTGCTTTCGAAAAGCTGCACCTTCTGGTTGACCCCGTCGATATAGACCACCACTTCGGAAGCCGTCTTGCCCTGGATTTCGAGAGCATCGAAACCGGAGAATTTGAGATAGGGCCCGAAATAACCGCCGACGTTTGAATCGATTACCGAGGCGGTGGTCGGCGATAGGGTGGCCACAATACTTTTGCCGGAACCCGGATAGATGGGGGTTCCACCCAGCGGGCCGGCTGCAATGCAAAGGGCATTTTCAGGATCATTCCAGCGGGTGGTGGGCTGAACGGCATTCCACAGCAGCCACAGGTCATAGCCCTTGCCGCCGATAAACGTTTTTCTGGTTTTCGCATCAACCGGTCTAATATCGATTTGGGCGTCGGACAGATTGACGTATAACGTCTGATCGGCGTAGCCGCTGGTAATTTCGGGTCGTTTGTAATCCAACGTTTTCATTTCTTTTAAATGATAATCCGGCATGTATTTGCTCCTTTTCATTCGTTTAAACTCTATCTATACATTTAAGCCGCTTTGCAATCAAGGTTCCTTTTTAGTTAAATCGTTTTCAGTTAAATCGTTAAATGGTTAATTCGTTAAATCGTTAAGATGGAATACATCGATCGACTATTTGATGTGTGGATCAAGTTACGAGCTGCAGAAATGCAGACGATTTAACCAATCAACTAATTAACCATTTAACGCGTAAGGCGCAGCCGCAATTCCGCAGCAGGCGGAGTGCGGTTTCGCCTATTTGAGCGCCTCCTGCCCCTTGAACGACCGCTGGGGCAAAAAGGCTTCTAAAATGATTCGATCGTCATCGGTGGTTTCACCGGCTATCAGGCGGGCAACCACTTCGGCGGCCCCCGGTGCGAGCATCAGGCCCTGGCCGCACATACCGGTGACATGCAGCAAGCCCCTGATCTGCTGGTTCCAGCCCACCAGCGGCGAGCCGTCCGGCGTCATCGGATACAGACCGCGCCAGGTTCGGCGCACCCTTAAATTCTTCAGCCGCGGCAGCAGGTGCACCAGGCGGGCACCGACCTGGGGAAGAAATTCAGCCGTCTCGCCTTTAGCGGTGCCGACAATGGGCGGATCAGGCGTGATGCAAAAAATGACTTGCCCGTGCAGATTCTGGTAAAAATAAAAATTCTTGGATCCCGGCCCGGGACGAATATCCACCACCATGCATTTAAAAAACGGCCTGACCGGTTCTGTGATGGCGCCTTCGTGGGAATCCGGTATGACCTTCAGGTCGATGCCGGCAGTACGACTCAGTTCCGGTGAAAAGGGCCCGGCCGTATCAACGACAATGGGTGCACGATATTCAGCGTTTTCGGTCTCTACGCCGATGACCTCATTGTTGGCAACCTGAATTTGACCAACGCGCTCCTTGAAGTGAAAATCGACCCCCAGCCCAACGGCCCGCTGATAAAAGGCATTGACGGCCAGAAGCGGTGAAATCGACCCGTCATCCGGTGAAAAGGTGCCGCCCCGCAACCCCCTGGGATTGATGCCGGGAATGATTTTCTTGATATCATTCGGTCCCATGAAATCGATATTGAGGCCGTATTTTTTCTGGACGGGCAGCAGCTTTTTTAGGATGGTCTCATCTTTTTTGCGATAAACCGGGAAAGTATAGCCGCCCTTGAGCCATTCAATGTTGTCGCCATGCAGATCCTGCCAGGTTGAAAAAATTTCAAGGGACCGCCGACAGGTGAGAATTTTGGCAGGGTCTGAATGGGTGGCCCGGATGCCGCCGATGGCATGTTTGTTTTCGCCCTGGCCCGGTGACGGATGCATGTCGAT
>WOR8_10006176_pt1 | contig 11523 bp, 11 predicted proteins | sample DeeMarSeWOR38_10_FD_19890 | JGI IMG/M metagenome (IMG submission 19890)
CGCCGAGGGGGAGATTTGAACTCCCGAGAGGAAAACCTCACGAGCTTTCCAGACTCGCGCCGTAGCCGGACTGAGCCACCTCGGCAAAAACAAAATCCTGAATAACAATCTCTCTTATGACTTTTTCCAGATAGACGGATATGTTCCCTTATTCATTAAAACCCTTTCTAAATTTGCACATACTCCGCTATCCTTTTGAATTATTTCTTCTGTGGATAACAAAGTCCTTACTAAAGCAACGCCTTCACCTTTAAGGCTTAAGACAGCAACCATATCACCTTTTTTAATATCAGAATCAACCTCAACCACACCTGGTACTGCTAGACTTGCACCGTGACATAACGCATCAACTGCTGAATCCCTAATAACAATTTTTGGTAAAAAATCAATTAGTCTTTCCATTGAATGAATTATTGAGCGAATTTCTTTTTCATTTCCATCTTCTTTCCAAAAAATATAAGCATCTTTTAAATCCTGTAAAATAACAGAATCATCCTCCCTAAAAGGACCAACTTTTGTACGTCTTAATTCAGCTAAATGCGCACCACATTTTAATTTTTTACCAATATCAACAGCCAAATTTCTGATATAAGTTCCTGCTTCACACCCAACACGAAACAGAATGTCCCTGTCTTTTTTTTCAATTACCTCCAAATAGTAAATTTTTCTTTTACGTTTTACTCTTTTAACAGCAGATCTAACTGGTGGAATCTGAGTGATATCTCCAACAAAACTACCAAAGGTATCAATAATACTTTTTTCGTCAATGTCTTTGTGCAGTTTCATAATTCCAACATATTCTTTACCTGTTAATAGTAAAACCTGCAAAGCCCTGGTTGCATCACCTATTGCAATTGGTAGAACACCTGTTGCATTCGGATCTAAAGTACCACCATGGCCTGCTCTTTCTACCTCAAGAAAATTCTTTATCCATGAATCTATCTGATGGGAAGTAGGACCTGAGGGTTTGTCAAGAATAATAAATCCATTTCCTAAAAGCTCCTTAATACTGCGCTCTTTAGGGGCTTTACCATAATTTAAATTTGTTTTAGCTTGCACTTTAATAATACGCTTACGTTTTTTTTCAAAGGGAAATGTGTATTTATTGTCCATTTTAAATCCAAGAATAAAAAGGTAATATAAAAAATGTTTATGTGTCAAGCTTTTTAATAATAAGCTCTACAATTTCTTTGGGTGTTTTGTTTTTTGAATCAATAACGATATCATAAAATGATTTATCTTTAAGATTTACTCCATAATAATCCTTGTATCTCTTTGCCTCGCATTTTTCACGTTCTTGGATTTCTTTTTTTCTTTTTTCAATCGAGCCTTCTTCACGGTCTACTATGCGATTTGCCCTTGTGTCTAAATCAGCGTCTATTAAAATCTTAAAAGCAGGTATTTTATTTCTATAAGCAAGCCATCCAGCAAGTCTTCCTTCTAAAATGACATCTCCTTTTTTCAAAATCTCAAGTTGTCGATTATCAAGATCATTATCGATTTCAGGGTTCTCTTCGCAGTATTTTCCAAATTCCTCTAAAGTCATTTTTTCTTTATCAGCAAGCTCCCTAAAAATCATGCCTAAATAAATATGTTTCAATCCAAGTTTTTTTTCTAAAAGGCGCGCAACAGTTGTTTTACCGCTACCCGGTGTTCCGCTTATTGTAATTGTTACCATGTTTTTTTTATATAGAAGAAGGTCTTATTTTTGCTTTTATATTTTTCCAAGTTTCAGACCAACTGATGTATTTTAAGCCTTGTCTTATAACCTGTCCAATAACCATTGAGAATATCAGATAAAGCCATAGCCATGCCTGAAATAAAAATGGGTAAGAAAAAAATGAAACTTGGTTAGTCCAGGGTACAGAAAAATAGTAATGAGGTACAGCTTGTAAAAAAACTCTTAGCCAAATAAAAATCGGCCAAATAAATATTATCAGAAATACCATGGGTTTCATCATACCTCCTGATGCCTCTGTTTGTTTCCTCATGATTTCAGGTTGCATTTTCATAAGCTTTGAAACCCTGTTTGTATTTCCTTCCTTTCGGGCTTTCATCATCTCCTTTTGAAACGCCTTTGATATTTCTTGAGATTCACCTAATTTTTTCCAATTTGTGAAAAAATTTGTCAGAAGAGAAGAAAGAAGTACTACTATTAATCCAGCAAAAAATAGGGTTAAAACTGGGTAGTTTCCTCCAAAACCAATAATAGGATTCAATATAAAACTAAGATAGTAGGCTAAATATGGTGCTAAAGGCGGCATAATAAAAAATATAAGCAATATGAAAATCAGTAGCAATATTAAAGTGCTTCCTTGCGCTTTTTCATCTATTTTTCTCATTTTATATCACACATTCAAGTAAGTACAGGTGCTGCTTGGGTTACAGCATCGTCTACAGCATTATCATGGTTAAAAACTATTTTCACTGTTGCACCTGAAAGCGCCGCATATGCCATTGCCGCAGCACGATTTATCATTTGGTGTTCATTTATTTGTTCTATTGTGTCAGGATCTCTATTTCTTGTAGGATCATTTGCTCTTCTGTCAAATATTTCTTTTGGATCTGCTTCTACCACAACAATTGCCGTAGGCATTAGTCTTTTAATAACCCATTCAGGAAGTCCTGGCATATAACCTTTTGGTGTTTTAACAGTACAATGTGTGTCAAGTATTACATTTTTCATACTAGCAATTTTTTCAGCGGATTTTATCTGCAAATCCTTTTGTTGTTCTAAAGTTAGTTTCCTCATTTCATCTCTATTTTTTACTAAGCCTTTTTCTATAGCAATGTCTGCCATAACTGTTCCGAATGTTACAAAATCTATTTCCATTCCTACAGCTGCTTTTTTCATAACGGTTGTTTTTCCAACACCAGGTATACCTGTTATAACAATAACACCCATAATATTCTCACCAAATATTTTTATTATTCAGCACCAAAGAATCCTCTTAGCACTGGGTGCATCTCCATTGCTTGTTCTCTTGCTATTTGTTCATACAGCTGAATCATAATACCTACTGTAAGCAGTACTCCTGTACCACTTGCTCTTCCTACTGTTCCTATTAAATCAGCAAAACCAGCAAGTGCACCAACTGCCGCTCCACCAATTACAGTTACAACAGGAATATATCGCTCAAGTACTTTTGTTAATATACGCGGGTCTCTTCTAAAACCTGGTATTTGCATATCCGAGCTTTGTATTTGTTTGGCAACAGCAGATGGTCCCATATCTGTTGTTTCTATCCAAAATTTAGCAAATAATATCGATCCGATTATCATAACAGCCAGGTATATTATTACCTTTAAAGCATATTGAAGAGCATCATGAGTCCCGTCTCCTCCTGACATTATTGGAATTAACCAATATGAAATTCCGTTGGGGCCATTTAAATACCAAGCCCCACCACCCAGAGGCTGTGTACTAACAGTTGTATCATATGTACCAAGCCACCATTGACGACCTAAAAGTGGTAGATCAGATTGATACAAAAGCATGGCAAACATGTTTATGTTGGCAAGCAGTGCAGCCATTAAAATAACAGGAATATTTGATGCATAAATCAACCTAATTGGGTATCTACCACGAGCTCCTCTTACCTTTCCATGGGCAAGTGGCAGTTCTATACGTGAAGATTCAGCATATACAACAACAAAGAAAATTAAAATAGTGCCCAGTAGTGGTACAATAGCATTTTCATACACACCAGGTCTTCCAACAAACATCAACTGGTATCCACCGCCTACCATATCTTCTAGAGTCATATGAGTAGCCATGAAGTAGGTTCCAGGTACTACTCCTGCTGGAGGATTGCTTAAAGATGCAGCAGCTGCTGGATTAATTGGTAACCAATTGAAAAAACCTGTAAATAAGGCTTCTGAAACACCAGCTGCAATAAAAAGTGAAATACCGGAACCTATTCCCCATTTTGAAATAAGTTCATCCATGAAAAATACAAGTAACGCACCTATAACAAGTTGCATTACTATAATAAAATTAGCCATCCCTGCGCCACCAACTAATCCGACTAATTGGTCACTTGGTCGCAAATAACCAAAAATTTGAGGGATCGCTTCAACAAAAATCATAACAATTACTAAGACTTTTTGTGTGCCTTGATAAATTGCTTTATCTTCTTGTTTTGTTAAATCAAGTTTTATGATTTTTGCACCAACAAATAGCTGTAAAATAATTGATGCAGTAACAATTGGCCCTATACCAAGATGCATTAATGATCCTGAAGAACCAGCCATAATAAAACGATAATTTTCAAAAAGGTCAACAAATTGTTGTTGCATACCAAAGATCATAACATTTGTTAAAATGTAATATAAAACCAAACAAAGAAGAGTCCACATTATCTTGGTTCTAAAATTTACATGACCTTCCGGTTTAGCAACTGCAGGCCACCTCTCAATAAGAGGCTTTAAAGCATACAGTCGACTTTTCTTTTCCTCTGCCATTTTAAAACCTAAATTTTAATAAATTTTATTTTACTTGTTTTTCTTCTTTTGTTTGTTCTTTTTGTATTTCAGGAAATACTATTTCCCCACCTTTTTCTTTAATTTTCTCAATTGCCTTTTCTGAGGCAAAATTAACCTTAATCTTAAGTTTAGTGTTAATAACACCACTGCCCAACAGTTTATCAAAACCTTCTTTTTCAAGATCAATATTGTTTTTTCCAGGGAACTTTTCTTCAAGTTCACCAATATTTATTGTCTTATTTTTTTTAATAACACTCTGAGGTCTTTTAAAACCATGTACCCCAAAATGATCTGGCATGTACTTCAGCATATGCAAAAATTTGTGTTTATGCAATCCAGCATTTCCTCTGCCGCCTCTTAAACCAGCACCACGACCTCCTTTTCTACCTTTTCCATGGGTCATGGATCCTCTGAATTTTTTTGTTTTAGTTCGCGCCAAACTATATCACTTTCCTTGAAGTTTTATTATCTTTAGGTCAAAGCCAGATAAAGTATTATATTATTATACTTTCGGATAAACTATTATGGTAAATATCTTAATATTTTTAAATTTTTGACATTTAACTTTTTTTTACCAGATAAAAAAACGGGTTTATTATTTTTTTGTAAGTATCCTTAATAAACAAACTTCATAATTTAAAACCTTTTTTTCATGGAAATCATATGTATATTTTATTGGAAAATTATATTTTTTATAAAAGTTAATTTCCCCTTTTAATAAATTAACTATTTTTTCAATAAAAGAAACTGTTTTTAATAGATGAAGAGAATAAATTACACTTGCAATTTCAAAACCTTTTTCTATGAATTTTCTATCAGCTTTTATATTACTTTTTTGTGCACCAAAAGGCGGATTCATAATTATAGTGTCGCATTTAATTTTTATATCTTTAATATCTTTGTTAATAAAGGTTATTTTCATATTATTCTCTTTTGCATATTTTCTTGCAACTTTTAGGCAATTCTCATCTATTTCTACACCAATTATTTTTTTTGCTTCAAGTATATTTGCACCAATTGAAAAAATTCCCGTACCGCAACCTAAATCCAAAACTGTTTTATTTTCTATATCTCCAAATTGATATGCTATAAATAATATATCTGATGCAATTTCTGCAGGTGTTTGGTATTGCTCAAGATTAATAATTGGCTTTTCGAATGATGGAACTTTTTGTAAAATCATTTCTAATTGTTTTTTCTTCATTCCAATTTGAAAATATAATTGTACTATCTAATATTTTTTATACGCAAATTTTATTTGCTATTCTCTGTTTAGTGCCGTTTACCTGGGCTTGTAGATCAGTTCGGAAGATCGCCTCCTTGGCATGGAGGAGGCCTCGGGTTCAAATCCCGACAAGTCCATTTAATCTTTATTTTTTATGTTTGATTCGTTATCATTGTTGTAAGTTTTATAATAATTAATGTGTTTTCCTTCTTTAAAATTTAAATGTCCACGTATTTGATTTTCTAAAAACTTGCTAATAACTAAGCCATGATAACGTGCTTTCTTTACTAAATCTTCATCAACAAAAAGATTCAAAGGTCTCTTTGCCATATGCATAGATGCGTACAATCCGCATATAAATTTTATGATGAGGAAAAAAAGATAATATTAATTTATATAAATCAAACTAGGAAAACACCTAACCTACAACATATATATATATCATTACAATTCTCAAATTAAGATTTATGAAAAGTAATAATAATATGAATGTTTTTTCAATTTTAGAACATTCAAATCCGAAAATTTTTAAGATATATATTAGGATGACTTTAAGATATATTTTTCTTCAGTTATTATTTACTCCTTTTTATCCTTATGCAATTAAAAGAATTAAAAAAATAGATAAAAATTATAATTTAGATAAATTATTTGATTTTACTCAAACATTTTGTTTTGGGTTACTTAGAACTTTACAGGTTAGATATGAATTTTTAGAACTTTTAAAAATATTGAAAAAGAAAAAACCAAAATACATTCTTGAAATAGGAACAGCATTTGGCGGTACTTTATTTTTATTTACTAGAATTGCTTCAAATTGCGCTAAAATAATTAGTATAGATTTACCAGGTGGTAATTTTGGTGGTGGTTATTTAAAAACAAGGATGAAATTATATAAAGAATTTGCATTAAATAATCAAAAAATATATTTAATCAGAAAAAATTCTCATAAAAAAGAAACCTTAGAAGAAATTAAAAATATATTAGCTGGAAATAAACTAGATTTTTTATTCATCGATGGTGATCATACATATGAAGGCATTAAAGAAGATTTTAGACTTTATAGTAAGATAGTTAAAAAAGGTGGAATAATTGCGCTTCATGATATAGTTAATTCTGATATAAAAGGTGTTGAAGTAAGTGTATTTTGGGATGAAATAAAATCAAAATATAAAACAATTGAAATTATTAAAGATAAAAATCAAAATTGGGCGGGTATAGGTTTAATAAATATGAAATAAAATTAATATAAAGGGCTATGATTACTCTAAAGTTATCTAAATAGGGGGTATTTAATTAAAAATATTATAAAAAAACCATTATTAGGATTTTTTCCATGTTTTACAAGTGTTGGTGAAACTCTACCTATTTTAAAAATAGCTAAAATTTATTTAAATAAGGGCGGGAAAGCAATTTTTTTTAGCCATCATGGAAAATTTGAATATCTAATTGAAGATCTCGATTGTCAGTTAGTTAAACTTAATGATTTATCTTTACGCAAAATAGTAGAAGAATTAAAAAAGGAAGGAAAATTAAATAAAATAGTATGGGAAAAATCATTATTTTATATTTATAAAAAAGATTTAGTAGAATCAACTGTTAAAGAGGAAATTGAAGCTTTTAAAAAAACAGGTGTTAATTTAGTTATTAGTTCTTTTAATCCAACATTGAGTATCTCTGCAAGAGCATTAAAAATTCCACTAATCGTAATTTTTTCAGGAACTACTATTCCACCATATTATAGACAAAGCCATATTAGCTTTCCAGATAATTATGAAAATTACATTACGAGATTATTACCAGATTTTATTAAAAGCTCTATTGCTAGATATATACTTTTGAATAATAAATTGTTAGTAAAAGATTTTAATTCTATTGCAAAAAAATATGGTGTTAAACCCTTTAATACCATTAACGATATACTAATTGGAGATTATACATTTATCTGTGATGATATCAATTTCTTGGGTATAAAACCTACTAAAGAATTCCCGATTGAAAATTATATTGGCCCAATATCTGGAGGATTTTTAGAAAAAGAAGAAGATATATTAGAAGAAGATATAAAACGTCATTTAAATCGTTCTGGAAAATCTATTCTATTAATGGTGGGTAGTACTTTTGATAGAAATTTATATTTGAAAATATTAGATGCATTATGTAAAACAAATTATAATATAATAGCTGTTTATACGAAAATGAAAGAAGATAAATTACCTTATGTAAAGGAAAATATTTTACTTAAGAAATATATTAAATATCCTAAAATTGTTAATAGAATGGTTGACTTGGCAATTATACATGGAGGACGTGGTACTGTATATACTGCCGCTTATTCTGGAAAACCAATAATAGGAATTCCAACGCTTCTTGAACAACAATATAATATTGATAACATTGTGAAGCATGGCGCAGGATTAAGATTATCAAAGAAATTTTTTAGACAGAGTGATTTATTAAAAGCTATTGAAACAATATTTAAAAATTATGATATATATCTTAAAAATGCACAGAATTTATCAAAAAAGTTAACAATAGTACCTGGTGAGGAGAAAGCAACTCAACGCATTAATGAAATAATTCAAGAAAAAATCATAAAATAATTTTATTATTATAATTTCTTTTCAAGATGTTAATATCTTCTGGATATGTAATATTTAGATAATATCCTTTGAAAAATATAGGTTTAAATTTTTCCCCTCTGTTAATCATATTTTGGATTACATCGGTTATTTCTACCTCATTTCTCAATTTGGAAGGTTCTGTTAATTTTATGTAATCAAAAATTGTATTTTTAAAAAAATAAACTCCCATTCCACAATAATTGTTAATGATTTCTGTTGGTTTTTCAACCACTTTAATTATATATTTTCTTTTTATTTCGACTGAATAGTTACGTTTAATATCATTTAAATTGTTAGTCTCATAAACTCCTAATCCATGTTTCATGTTATTTGGAAAATTAAAATTTCCATCACAAAAACAATCACCTAGTACGACTATAAAATTTTCTGAAACAAAATCTTTTATATGATTAATAGCGTCTGCTATACCTAGAGGTTTCTTTTGTTCTACGAAGATTGAATGAATTGGTAGTTTTTTAATATATTTTATTATTTGTTCTTTTTTATAACCAACAACAAAAATAAAATCATTAGTATATTTTTTCCAATAATCAATAACGTATCTTAGTAAAGGTTTATTATCAATTTCAAACATTACTTTTGTTTTTCCCTGGGAATATGGTAACATACGGGTTCCTTTCCCTGCACAAAGAACAACACATTTTATATCTTTATATTTTAAAAATGGATTGGTCATTATACTAAACTCCCCTTTTTTGCTTAAAACATTTATTTATAGATATATTATTAGAAAGAACGTATGTTAATAAAATAAAAAATATTATTATAAAAAAAATCAATCTCTTTTTGAAAATATTTATTTGTATATATTTCATTCTGCCTCTAAAAGTTTTAATAAAATATCATTATTTAAATATTGCATTATATGTTTGTAACAATATCGAAAAATTAAACAATTATTAATTATTAATAGAAAAATATATATATAAAAAATTATTTATATTATTGGAGATAGGAAATAACCTGGCCATCCAATAGTCAGAAAAACTATTTAGTGGTATGACCTAAAGGTTATTTTCTTAGACTCCTTTTTTTAAAAAATTTTTAACTTACTTAGTGAATTGCCGATATTTTTTACATAAATAATTTAAATACAAACATTTATATTGTATTAAATTGGAGGGTTAGATAAATTGATAGATATAAAATTAAAAAAACAAATAGTTTTAGCAATAGCTATATTGTTTATTGGAATAAATATTGTTTCTATTGGAAATGGACAGTTAACAAAAAAAACTGTTGAATATGACAATTATTTTACAAATTTAGAAAAAGATTTACAACCTACTTTTCAACCTTTTTTTACAAAAGAAACCTTTATGGTTGAAATGAGAGATGGAATTCATCTAGCAACAGATGTTTATCTTCCAAATAATATATCTTCACCACATGGTGCAATACTTATCAGAACACCCTATAATAAAAATAAAACAGGGATGGGTGAATGGGCAGACAAGGGTTGGCCGTCAATTGTCCAAGATACAAGAGGGCGTTTTCAATCTGAAGGAATTGACACAATGTTTAGGGATGATTCCACTGATGGATATGACACACTTGAGTGGATTGCACAACAGAACTGGTCTAATGGAAAGGTTGCAACAATTGGTGGATCAGCAACAGGTATTGTCCAATATTTGATGGCAGGAGAAAATCCTCCAGCTTTAAAATGCCAGTATATTGGAGCTGCTACACCAAATCTATATACAACAATATACCCAGGTGGACAGTTTAGAAAATACATGGTTGAAACTTGGCTTGCAGGCCAGGGTAGTTCGTATGTTCTACCTGAAATTTGGGCTCAAGAAAACTATTCGCTTGAATTTTGGACTAATGTTTCACTTGAGGACAACTGGCAGGATGTAAACGTTCCAGCCTTTCATATAGGTGGATGGTATGATTGTTTCTGTCAGGGATTATTAGATGGTTTCATGGGTTATCAATATAATGGTGGACCAGGAGCAGCAGGTAAATCAAAGCTTATAATGGGTCCATGGACACATGCATTATTTGGAGAGAAACTTCAAGGAGAATTATTATACCCAGAAAATGCAAAAGATGTATATTCAGAGGAATATTGGGATGAAATCCTGGAACAATACATACTTGAAAATAGTACTGATTTTGAAAACAGACCAAATGTTGTATACTATGTAATGGGTGATGTGTCAAATACTAGTGCTATGGGCAATTTCTGGCGTTATGCAGAGTCTTGGCCACCAGCATTTATCCCAGATGAATGGTATTTCCATGAAAATAATGTACTTTCAATGGATTCACCAGGGCCCTACAGTCCAAAAACATATACCTATAATCCTTTAAATCCTGTTCCAACAAAAGGTGGAACAAATCTTTATCCATGGCCTTATCCTACATTGGCAGGACCTTATGATCAGAGGTCTGTTGAAAACAGAGCTGATGTTTTACTTTTTACAAGCGATGTTTTAACTGAACCATATGAAGCAACAGGGCGAATAAAAGCAAGACTTTATGTTTCCTCTAATTGTCCTGACACTGATTTTACCGTTAAACTAACAGATGTTTACCCAGATGGACGATCAATGCTTATCTGCGATGGAATACTTCGTATGAGAAACAGAAATGGTTGCGATCATTGGGAGTTTATGACTCCTGGTGAGGTCTATGAAGTTGAGGTTGATTTATGGAGTACATCATATATATGGAATACAGGTCATAAGATTCGGGTAGCAGTTTCATCATCAAACTACCCAAGATTTTTGACAAACAACAATACCATGAATGGAATCTACCAAGGCACAGGTTATGATATTGCACAAAACTCACTTTATCTAGACTCTGTTCATCCCTCTTGTATAATATTGCCAAGGTATAACGAAAACTATGCACCAATAAAACCTATTATAAAGGGACCTTCAAAAGGAGTACCACAAACAGACTATACTTTCACCTTCAGCTCAACTGATCCTGAAAACGAAGATGTCCAACTATTTATTGACTGGGGGGATGGAATAAATACTGATTGGATAGGTCCATATTCTTCAGGTGAAGAAATAACACTAAATCATACATGGACTAATTGGGAGATTTTTACAATAAGAGCAAAAGCAAAAGACATAAATGGTGCGCAAAGTGAGTGGGCATATCACACTTTTAATCTTCCAAAAACTAGATTTTTTAATAATCCTATAC
>WOR8_10006177_pt1 | contig 11522 bp, 10 predicted proteins | sample DeeMarSeWOR38_10_FD_19890 | JGI IMG/M metagenome (IMG submission 19890)
ACGTGTTTCCAGCTCCGTACAGGGATCGATTCCGGGAGATCCTTCGGTTCTTTTTTCAACCTGGCATGCATTTGAAAACGAGCCAATATTTACATATATATTCCCTTTCCCATCGAAGGTAAAAGGCTTTTCCATATGACCGGTGCCGTCAACCAAATGAACAAGGGTATCCATGTCCAATTCCGGCAATAACTGGCCATCCTGGAATTTTGCCCTGTACACCTCGGTCCTCGACGAAAAATAAAGATATCCATTGTGCAATTCGATTCCTGTTCCGGTTACTTCCGAATATCCCTGAATAATATCCGCTCTGCCGTCGTCGTTCGAATCACGAAGGGCCAGGATCCCGAATCCGCTATCGGTCAGTTTCGAAAGGTGCAGATAGATGTCTCCCAGGTCATTTACTACCAGATGTCTGCCCCGGCCCAGTGTGTCGGCTACGACCAGTGCTCCAAAATTATCAGGCAGGATGATCCCACCATAATCCCGGTCTGGTAAAATCAATGGCTTATCATCTGTTTGGTCTTTCTGCTTCCCGCAAGCTCCAAAAACAAGCAGTATCACCATTGTTAATATGATTGTATTTTGTGATTTCATATTTTTTTGAAAAGTTAATTTACTGGCAAATTTGTTAAATAAGATTGATTTGATGGAGAATAATCCGAAAAATATTGTTTAAATTGGTTTGCGTTAGATTAAAATATGATTTAAGGAAAAGTACATGAAAAAACTTCTATTTATTTTTGGCACACTTTCTCTTATGCTACTTTCAATAAGTTATCTGGCCTCAGTTATGCAATGGGAGGGTGCCGGATTACTGCGGGTTTTTGGCTTTGTTCTGCTGGCCCTTGTATTAATTGCCGGTGCACTGAAACAGAAATCCCTGCTGATGTATACGGGAAGTAGCGCCCTTCTTTTTGTGCTGCTTTCATTTGGGGTTAAGGCCATAGGCATTCCGGGTGATCAGGTGTTATTAACGGCCGGGATTATGATCTTTTCAATACTTTTTCTGCCGATGGCTGGATGGTGGATGTATAAGCATTCAAAAATTGGAGATCCCGAAACTTAATTTATACCCTGTACCAATTAATCGGTGAATTTTTTCCCCCGGAAGTTGAAATGAATATTCGTATTTTTTTATTCGGTTTTTTTTTGATCTCATCTTTTAAGATTTCAGCGCAGCCTGTCTCGAATCAGGATTTTCCGGATGAAATATTAAATTATTCATTCAAGGTTTATCTTAATCAACTGGATAGTTTCCGGGATGAATTCGGGGGTGTCTACAAGTTGCCGGACCAGGATTTTTTCCTGTTTGGGATGGGAAACCGGGAAAAGTTTTTATACAAGGATGGAAAATTATTTACTTCACCTATGGGAAAATTGGTCTTCAGTTGGGACCTGAAGGAGGAAAAGATCATTCCAAATGAATATTCCGTGCTCCTGAAAACAAAGGAGGATCACCGGATCTTGATTCGGGAAGACAAAACAGGGATATGGGTGACCGGTCAAGGGGAAAGGAAAAAAATTAATCAGCTTTCATCGGAGATAAATTTGCCGGATTTTAAGGGAGTCAGGTACAATGAAATATTAAAAGTACTGCACCAGGAAATTTTGATAAATATTTTGGATTCCAGGCCTTTGCCTAACTACTTTGTCTATACAAAACCCTGGCGGAGGGATGCCGCCATGATGGCGATGTGTTTGTCCCTGACTGCCAACTTACATTTGATTAAGGATTGGGTATTGTCATTACAAGAGCCCTACGATTTCAACAATGGACAAAAACAGGGTAGGCCGGAAAGGGAGGCGGATAACCTTGGTCAAACCCTGTATCTGCTGTCCCTGTTTTCCGATCGATCCCATCCCCTGGTTGAAGTCCTAAAGCAAGAAGCCGGAAGATTGGAAAAAACCGGCCCGGGTGGTCGATATATTCTTGGAAGATCGGATTTCCAGGAAGTTCCCGTATATCAGACAAAATGGTTAAAATTCGGATTGGCAAAAATGGATATGGAAGATCCGTACTCCATTCCTCATCAACCGGATAATTATTCGTCATTGTTCTGGTGGGATTATCAAAGTGAACACATCGAAGGAAATGCCTGGCGAAGCGATAAATATCCCTATATTGGATGGGCAAGAGATCATTTTTATCATCGGAAGAAGGGATTGATCAGTGATCGGACCTATCCCTTGACCTGGGAAACGGATGCCAGCCAGGCCGATTATGAAGAAATGGGATTTATCCATCCTGAATATGTTGAAAGAAAAATCGCAACCCCACATACATGGCATGCATCAGAAATATTTCTTTACTTACTTGATCAAACAATTAAAATATAAAAACATGAAAATCTACTGGATCCTTTATCTAAAATCTTTGGTACTGATGTTGATAATTATTTCCTGTCAAAACTTGCGAGAGGATAAAACAGATGGATATTTTCCTTTGTCCAAGGAAGCACTCATGGATAAGATAAAAGGGGGATGGGCTCTGCAAACCATCGGGGTTACCTTTGGCGGCCCTACTGAATTCCGGTACCGGAAAGAGATCATTCCGGATAGCGTGGAGATTCAATGGTCGGATACCATGATGTATCACTGGATGACTCGCAATCCCGGTTTATACGATGATATTTACATGGACCTTACTTTTGTGGATGTGCTCGAAAAAGAAGGGCTTGATGCGGATGATGAGTCCTTCGGGGAGGCTTATGCGAATGCCGAATACTGGTTATGGCATGCCAATCAGCAGGGAAGGTATAATATATTGAACGGGATACAGCCTCCCGCCTCTGGTCACTGGCTGAATAATCCCCATGCCGACGATATCGATTTTCAGATCGAGGCCGATTTCGCCGGTATCATGAGCCCTGGGATGCCGATAACGGCAAGCGATATATGTGACCGGGTGGGACACATCATGAATTCAGGGGATGGCTATTATGGGGGCGTTTATGTGGCCGCCCTATACAGCAATGCCTATATTATGGATAATATTGAAGATATCGTGGTTAAATCGCTGGGTATCATTCCCAGGGAAAGCACCTATGCGCAATGCATCACAGATGTAATTTCATGGTACCGGCAATATCCGTTGGATTGGAAAAAAACCTGGCAACTGGTGGAAGAAAAATGGGGGAACGATATGGGTTGTCCCGATGGAGTGGATGAAGATTTTAATATTGATGCGAAGATCAATTCGGCCTATGTAATCATCGGGCTTTTATACGGTAGTGGCGATCTGGAAAGAACCATGGATATAGCCACCCGCTGTGGTCAGGATTCGGATTGTAATCCTGCGACTGCGGCAGGCATACTCGGAGTTATGATCGGTTATGATGCCATTCCACCAAAGTGGTCGGCGGGTTTGTCAAGTATTGAGGATTTGGATTTCAGATATACTGCCATTTCCCTGAATGATGTCTATGAGCTAAGCTATAAACATGCCCTCGAACTCATTTCCTTGAATGGAGGAGTAATTAACGAAAAGGAGGTAAAAATTAAAACTCAGGAGGTTGTTGCTGTCCCTATGGAACAGAATTTCGCCGGATACCGGCTGGCAAACAATATCGAAATTTCCCGACGGTTGACCTATAAAGATAAACCGGAATTCATGACAGACTTCGAAGGCGTAGGATTTGTGTTGAGGGGCAGGGTAAGGAATAGGTTGGAAGAAAACAAATACGCATTACGGACAGCTGAGGAAACCCTGGATGATTTCGTTCTGGAAACAGATTTTTATATTGACGGAGAACTTGTAAAATCGAGTCCGCAGCCGCTCGCATTTATTAAAAGGAATCATGAATTATTTTATATTTATGAATTGGATCCCGGGAAACATACATTTAGAATGGAAATCAAAAATCCGAGAGAAGAGGTTTTTGTTGAACTTGGTAACGCACTTGTATATACAAAATAGTAAAAACCAATGAAAGTTTCTTATATGTTCAAAGAGTACGCGATCCTTTGCCTGTTTTTATGTTTTATGGCGTGCCGGTCCGGGGAATCCAAAAAGATAATTATTCTTGCAGGGGAAAAAAGCCATCCTGCTACCATGCATGAGTATATCAAGAATGCACGGTTGATCAAGGTGATGCTGGATCAGGCGCCGGAATTAACATCCGTTAATACAGAAATTCACTATAATGGCTGGCCGGAGAATGAAGCTACTTTGCTGGATGCGGATCTGATCCTTACCATCAGTGATGGAAGGGATGGCCCCAATGGGTTGGGTGTCCCATTTATGAGTGATGCAAGGATGGCGCTGATACGTGATGCAGTTGAAAGGGGGTGTGGATTTATGACCTTCCATTATTCCACTTTTGCCCCGGATCAATACGGTGATGAAATACTGGACTGGACGGGAGGATATTTTGACTGGCAGAATGAATCCGGAGAAAGGGAATGGTATTCGGATATACGTTTTTTAGATGATAAAATCGATTTGATCAATTCCAGTCATCCCATACTGAATGGTGTTGATCCTTTCCAGATTTATGAGGAATATTACTTTGATATCCGGTTTAATCCGGGAATAATTCCATTAATCGAAGTAAAAGGATTGGGAAGTGATCGTGAATGGGGGAATGTAGTAGCCTGGGCAATCGAACGCGAGGATGGAGGACGTGGCTTTGGGACTACGATGGGGCACCTCTATGCAAACTGGAAGAAGGAAAGCTACAGGAAACTAATGCTTAATTCCATCGTATGGACCGCTGGAATTGAAGTGCCGGCTGGTGGAATCTCTTCCGAATATTTTTCGGATCGGGAGGTGACTAAAAGACTTTTCGGGAAGGATTTTAAAGCATTGATTCTTACCGGCGAAGATCATCCGGCCCATGCCTGGCGGGAAACAACTCCCGCACTTAAAAAAGCACTTGAGTTGAACGGCAGGGTTCATGTCGATATTTCTGAGAATATAAATGATCTGTACCAGTATGATTTGAGGGATTATGATTTTTTGGCTTTTAATTATGCCAATTGGGAGAATCCACATGCTCTCTGGGAAGGATCGAAGGAAGCGTTGATTGAATATGTGAATTCCGGCGGCAGTATGATGTTTATTCATTTTTCCAATGGCGCGTTCCATTATTCCCTTCCGGGAGCGGAAGAATCTGACTGGCCACAATACCGAAAATACTGTCGAAGAGTTTGGGACCATACGTCCGGAAGTGCTCACGATAAATATGGTCAGTTTGAAGTAAAAATTGTGGATCAGGACCATGAATTAACCGAAGGGATTGAAAAATTTGACGTATCGGATGAGTTATACTACAATCAGGTAGGCCAAGAACCGGTACATGTATTGCTTTCTGCAACTTCCATCGATACGGGAAAAGAAGAACCTTTGGCCTGGGTTTATGAGCTGAATTCGTTTAGTGGCAAAAATTCAAGGATCTTTCAAACCGTACTCGGGCATGATACTGCTTCGTTTACCGTCCCGGAATTTCAGGAAATATTGAGCCGAACAGCTCTCTGGTTATCCAGGGGAACGGAACGATGGAACGATTTATGACTCAAGCAATAATCCTTTTTCAGGTAATCCCAGCTTGTATAACAGGATCCGGAATACTTGCGGTATGATCGGAATTTGTTATTTTTAAGCTTGATCTTCATGCATGTGTATCCGATATCTGATATGGTCCCTGATATTTTTGTTTCCCAGTCTGGTTTTCCCTCAGGTAGATAAGAGGGCGTCCATCGAATTACCAATAAAAAACAATGAATATCCTTTTTATGTGTTGCCGGCTGAAGAGGAAGGAGTGGTGATCTACAGGCAAAAGAATGAGGATAATGCGGACGACTATAATCATTATGAATTCTATTTTTATGATCAGAATCTGGAACTAATAGGGAATGTATTGATCAAGGTAGAGTTTATGTTCGAGGTGGTCCAACATGCCTATGCAAAAAAATATGTATATATCGTATTTTCTGGAGTAAAAAATTTAAAAAGGAGATTGTTTATTTATCGGTTTAATATCATCGATCAAACGAATGAAACTATTGAAATCGATACCTTTTTCCCGGATGTGAGCACTTATTTTGCTCTGTTCAACAACACTATTATTATTGGCGGAAGGGAAAAATCAAAACCTTCGATCGTTTTTTATAATCCGGACGACAAAAGGCCGGTAATCCTACAGGGGTTTTATGAAAAAAACCTGGATATTCACGATGTGAATATTGACGAGGAGAATGAACTTTTTACTGTATTAATTGGATATTCAGGTAAAAACCGACAAAAATCGCTTCATGTAAAGTCATTCGATGAATTAGGCTTACCCGTTGAAGATATTCGGATCGAGCCCGACAATGGAGTGGATTTCATTCACGCTAAAAGTATAATTATCAATCGGAAACTGCGATTGATATCGGGGATTTATCGAGAACGGAGATCATTGTATGCCACCGGTATCTTTATGGTCACGCTTCATCTTGATGGAAGCCGGGAAAGTCAATTTTATCCATTCGTGAAGTTGTATCAGCATAACGATAGGATTAGTCAACTCGTTATGAGTGACAATAAGACTGGAATTTCATCCGGACCATCTATAAACCCGGGAAAATTCCAGTGGCAAATCACAGACTTGAGTGAATACAGGAATAATAACCTGGTACTGCTGGAATCATTCATTGCAGAGAAAGCATCTTCCTCCTTCATGGATAAAAATGAGGATTTTTATTATCAACAGGCACTATTGATCCTGTTTGATGATTCGTTGGCAATGAAGGGAATTCATCAGTTTAAAATATCACCCATTGTTTCGGATAGATTAAAACAAAATGTACGGATCAGGTATTATAATGATAGTTTAAAACTTTATTTATTCGACCAGCATCAATTGGCCGAAAAAATGATTTTTCCACCCATGGAAAGTAAACCAGTTACTTATATTTCCATCGGTATCCCAGACGATGATCGGAGGGACGATCAGGGATATCATCAACCGGTCTCGCAAATCAGACACTGGTATAAGGATTTTTATTTGTTGTCGGGCTTTCGATCAGTACGCGATCCTGAAAATGAACTAATATTCTTTCTACAAAAATTGAATTATCCCTGATTGCCTGACAAAGGTTTTTTCGTTTCCCGATACATCTATTCCCTGCTCTGACCGATAGCCCGTCCGCACGGGAATAATGAATAAGTGAAGGGTCATTAAATTCCACGATTCCACCGATCCTCCGCGCTGCCGATCAACTCATAGCAGTTCCGCGGAGCCTCTGATCTACTTATTGGCCATTGTTTCAGCTTTCAAATACTTGACGGGGATCGGTATAACATTTGAATTCTATTCCGTTACCACTCGGATCCTTCAGGAACATGATTGCCTGTTCGCACAACTGATTTTTATGCTTTAACCGGGGAGATATGATGAATTGGATTCCGGACTTTTCAAGTTTATCTGCCAGTTCATTCCATTCCTCCTTTTTAAGTATCATACCGAAATGATGTAGAGGGACTTCTTTTTCCTCAACGATGATGGTTTTGGGATCGAGTTTCATGTGTGGATATTCATGAATGGAAAGTTGATGCCCGAAAAAATTAAGGTTCAACCAGTGATCTGTAGCCTTGGTAACAGTACATCCCAGAACTTCTACGTAAAATTCCTTAGTTTCCTTTATATTCTTAACCGGAAAAGCCAGATGAAAATGCGTCGACATATTCAATGCTATTATGAATCCAAATAAAGTCAGGGTCAATATTAACAAAAATCTTTGATTATTACATATAATGGATTGCTTTTCATGCAGGTGACCGGGATCAATCTACAGGGAAGGCAGGAGATTATCAAAAGCCTGGATCATGGATAATGCGTTTTTTTTTGAAAAACACATGGGGGGTTTGAATTTAATCACCTGATTATAAGGGCCGTCGGTACTGAGCAGAAATCCAAGCGATTTCATTTCATTGATTAAATGATAAGCCTGAGACGTGGCCGGAGTAAGAGTATTCTGATCTGAAATCAATTCAATACCAAAAAAAAGGCCCGTACCACGTACATCGCCAATAAGCGAATGCCGTTTTTTTAAAGAATTAAATTGTTCCAAAAGGAAATTTCCAATTTCCCCAGCGTGGGCCTGCAGTCTTTCAGATTCAATAACTTTTAATACAGCAATTCCAATCTCACAGGACACGGGATTCCCTCCAAATGAACTGAAAAACTCCATACCATTTTCAAAAGCCGTGGCAATTTCTTCCGTACAAACTACTGCACCCAGAGGATGACCGTTTCCCATCGGTTTCCCCAAGATTACAATATCCGGCAACACATCGTACATTTCAAATGCCCAGAAATGAGATCCAACCCGTCCAAATCCGGTTTGAACTTCATCGACTATGCATGTTCCACCGGCCCGACGGACTTTTTCATATACTAGTTTCAGGTATCCGTCCGGCAATAGGATCTGCCCGCCGCAACCAACGATTGGTTCGCAAATAAATGCTGCGATCTTATGCGATAAAAATGGATCAATATCACCGGCATATTTTTCAGCTACCTCCGGATCATCTTCCTTATACCTTCCCCTGTAGGTATCCGGAATAGGAGCGACATGAATATGCTTTTCAGCACCCGATCCTCCTTTCCCACCGAATTTATAATGGCTGATTTCGATGCCTGTCGTTGTATTTCCATGATACCCATATTCCATTACGATCAGGTCTTTACGTTGGGTATAATTCCGGGCCAGCCGGACAGCCAGATCACTGGCTGCGCTTCCCGAATTGACGAAAAAAACCTTGTTCAGTTTTTTAGGGAAATAATCCAGAAGCTTTTCCGCATAGTTTGAAAGGGAATCATAATAGTACCTGGTATTAGTATTTAAAATAGCCATCTGGCGCTGACCTGCCTCCACTACCTCCGGATGTGCGTGTCCGACATGCATGATGTTGTTAACACAATCCACAAATGTTTTATCATAATCCCCATACATGTATTGAAATGCAGCTTTGTCCATTACAATGGGACGCTCATAGCTTAAAGAGAGCGCTTTACTGAAAAATTTTTTTCTTTTAACGGCAAAACCGGCGGTTTCCCTTTTCCCCGTGGAAGCCCATTCACAAGCCTGTCTGAAACAATCTTCCGCACGCTGGGGATGGATGGCAAACCATTGTTCCATTAAATGAGAGGCCATCTCTTCATGGATCCCGACATATTGGTTTCCGGGATCTTTTTTCTTTGTGAGAAAAGACATGGTAAGGCTGATCCCCAACCGGGCGGCAATCAGGTAATACAGAATTGAAATCTCTTTTTCCATCAGTGGCAGCACCTGATGGTATCCTTGGATCAAAGGAAGAATCGCGGATACGGGATCCTTTGAATCCATGGCCATGTAGGTGCAGGCAATAGCCAGTTCGTTGATCGTATATGTGTAAGCCAGGTCTCCAAAATCAATGATCCCAATTATTTTTTCACCATCCGCCAGTACGTTCCAATCGTTTGCATCGTTATGAATGATACTTCTCCTTAAATCCGGTAGTTCAGGTTTAACCTTAAGGTCATATTGTACCAGGCAGTAATGAATAAGTTTTTTCAGATGGGGATCTGAAATCTGGGTTATTTTGTTCCTGATCTCCGGAAAGTTCCGGATATCCCAGGGATTATAACGTGACTCCACCAGCGGATCATGATGATCGAAAAGGGCCTTATCCATTCTTGCAAGAAATCGGCCAAATGAATCTAACAAGGATTCATTTTTCGGTATTTCTGCAATAAATTTTCCCGGAATGTAATTCAACAATCTGGCAATATAAGAATCATCATATCTATGGAATGGATTTCCATCCTTATCCGCTACATTTCGAGGGAAAAGATAGTCATCCAGATTATCCAGGATCCGGAATATTTTTTGTTGTGCTTCAAAAAAGGCAATCGGTACCCCCTGACTTAATTTCAACACATAAACCGGCTTATGGTCCACCTTAACAAGGAAATTCAGGTCATCATATCCGGAAAGTTTTATGAGGGATGCCTCGATCCCATATACTGAGTTCAGGAATTTTTCGAGTTTCCGTATCAATCTTTTTTTAGGCAAGATAATGCAATTATATGGGAAATTGATAAATGAAGATATCAATTAATCCCACGCTCAACGTTTATAAATAGTCAATATACCGGATTCCGAAATGCAAAAATCCCAGTCTTCTTTTATTTGGGTCTTATAATTCTTTTTCAGTCCACGCAAGAACGGAAGCCGGAAGAATATGGGCCATATACAGCAAAGCGGCTGCGATCACCACATCGACAGGTCCCTTTTCTAAAAGTGCAAATCCGTAAATAATAATTAAAGTAAAAATTATAAAAATGGAATAGGAATAACGGATGGCATTCAATACCACCTGAATCTGCCTCTCATCAAGCTTCCCGGTCTTCTGATGACTCATATTCCATGCACCGGTATAAACAAAGACATAAATGAAACTGGCAATAAGGACTATTAAGACAAATCCGATCAAGGAAATACCAAGTACTTTACTGATACCCACCTCAAATTTTATCAATTCGAACACAAGTACCAGTAGAAACAAAGCAATGATGTTAATCGTAACACCGATTCTTCTTCGGTTGATTGAAATTCTAAGATCCATATTTTGTCTGTTGAGTTTTATTAGATTTCTTTTTCGTTCCATGCTATGATCGCGGATGGAAGCGTCATTGTCAGTAATATGGCCCCCCAAACGATTGCATTGCCTTCTTCATAGGTTGATGGGAACCATAATCCGGCATCGAAAGCGATGGCCATACAAATTACTCCGAGTAAAAGTAACGTAGCGATGACGATGTAGGAATATCGATACGACTCATTACGGACCTTTATCTGGCTTTCGCCAAGATCATTGTCCGGAGCGTTCCCCAGATTCCATAGGTTTATATTTACATAGAGGTAAATAAAGGTCCCAACTAACAAAATAGCCAAAATGCCCAGCCCTGCAATCTCTATAAATTGATAATTATCCAGAAGGTTCGAAAAAAAGAAAATCAGTATAACATAACTTATATAGTTAAGCATAACAGCAACTCTTCTCTTTTTTTTCGATAGAATCCTTGTCATAATTTTTTTATTTTTTATTGATTAATTCTTCGCTTATTGGTTTTTGAGGAGTGGTTGAAAAAATGAAGTCAACCGGCAAGTCAAAGAACTCACTGATTTTAAACGCCAGGTCCAGGCTCGGATTATACTCCTCGCGTTCCAGATAACCTATTGTCTGAAAGTTCACTCCCACGTTATCCGCTAATTCCTTTCTCGAAATATTTCTTTCTTTCCTTAATATCGCAATCCGGTTGAATAATTTTCTTGACTTCATGGAGTAAATATAATACTTATTGTTGTAAATATACAATAATAAGTACGAAAAATATTTAAAAAAGTTGTATATTTTAATTTAACCTGACGGTGGCCGGATTCTTTTCATATAACAATTCGATTCTAGTGCCGAAACGAATTAAAGTGAATCCCCTATCCATAGCGTTTGGAAAATAAATCGTATATTGATGATCAAAAATCCAGCTCAGTAT
>WOR8_10006183_pt1 | contig 11517 bp, 5 predicted proteins | sample DeeMarSeWOR38_10_FD_19890 | JGI IMG/M metagenome (IMG submission 19890)
GCTCCGCGATCTGATTGAGGATGCGCCGCTGTTCGTCCTTGAAGAGGTGCCAGAGCGAGTAGCTGTGTTGGCCGAAGAAACGATCGATGTGGGAAATGACGTCGGGCATCTTGTTCCCGGAAAAATCCGCGCTGATGGTCCGGCGCAAGCCCTCGAATTCACCGTCGCCCGCGTATTCTTTGACCCCGCCCATGATGTTCTGGTCGCCAAAATGCACGACCGCGAAGCTGACAACTCTGTCCTCCCCGGTGATGTTGGAGCACAACCTGGCCCGGCCCACCGCCAGCTTCTGCCTGCCGGACTCCAGCCGGTCATAGATCTCGCTCTGAGCCGAATAACAGAAAAGATCCACCTTTTCCGGGGAGCCGGCAAAGAGCGAGGCAATGGCATAATGCGCGCCCACGCGCAGAAGGTCCAGCATCTCGGGCCTGATCAGGCGCTCATAAACGCCGGCCGCGGTAGTGAATTCAGGGATATTGCTGGGGACACGCTCCAGCAGACTGAGATATTCCGGCTCCAGGTCCCAGCCCGCGGTCTCCCTGGCCAGTTGCAGCGCCCGCGCCGCGTAAAGGATGACCTGGACGGTTTCAATACCTGAAACCTCGTCAAAGAACCAGCCGCAGGAAGTGAACATGAGCATGGCGTAGAGTTGCATTTCCAGGAGTTTCCTGGCCTTGACCTTATCTTCAGCGTCCAGCTCCCGGGCGGCGTGCGCCTGCAAAAACCGCACAACGCTGGACGGGGAACGGTCCAGGATGACATCGATATAATCGTCGCGCGCCCGCCAGGGGTCCTTAAGATACTGCGGCGCTTCCTTTTCGTACAGCTCGATCAACTTGTCGCGCAGCCAGTCCATGGCCTGGCGCAGGGGCGCCCGCCAATCCTGATGCCAGCCGGGATTGCTGCCGGAACAACAGCCGCAGGCCTCTTTCCAGCGGGCCACCCCGTGGACACAGCTCCAGGAAGAGTTCTCATGGATCTCCACCTCATGAGTAGGGGGTTGTTGTTCCAGATATTCGCCGTAGACGGTGATCCGGGCCAGGTCGTTGGCTTCGATGTGATGGAGGCAGTACGCCAGGGCCATGTCACCGAAGCGGTGATGATGGCCGTAGGTCTCTCCGTCAGTGGCAATATTGACCAGCTGGGGGCCTCCCTGCTTTTCCACAAAAGCACCCCTGAGCCGGTCCGCGAGATGCTCGCCACGGACCAGGAGTTTTCCAAAGGCGATATCATTGCTGATCGGGCCGTCATAAAAGAAGATGGCGATGCTTTTGCCCGAAGGCAGCCTGCAGAGATACGGCATCTTGGGGTCCACGCGCTGCCCCGAAACGTCACGCCAGCTGCGGCCGCCGATCTTGCGCACGCGACGGGCCTGGCCGGGAGCCAGGAGCGTGAATTTGATCCCCTCCTGGGCAAGCACCTCCAGCGTTTCCAGGTCGACCGCTGCCTCCGCCAGCCACATGCCTTCCGGTTTGCGCTTAAAACGGCGTTCAAAATCCCTGATGCCCCAGACCACCTGGGTGCGCTTGTCGCGGGAGTTGGCCAGCGGCATGATCATATGGCCGTAGACCTGGGCCAGGGCCGAGCCGTGGCCGGAAAAGCGCTGCAGGCTGCTCTTATCCGCCTCCAGGATCGCCCCATAAACATCCGCCGCGTTCTTCTCCAACCAGGCCAGGAGCGTCGGGCCAAAATTGAAGCTGATCTTGGAATAATTATTGACGATGTCGACCACCCGCCCGGCATCGTCAAGGATGCGCGAAGCGGTGTTGGGGGCGTAGCATTCCGCCGTCACCCGCTCGTTCCAGTCATGGTAGGGCCAGGCCGAGTCCTGGAGCTCCACCACCTCCAGCCAGGGGTTCTCTCGCGGCGGCTGATAAAAATGCCCATGTATGCAAATATATTTATTCATTTTTTGTAAACCGCAAAATTAAAAGGCCTTAACCTGATCTGTTGGCCGGCAGTAATCTTCTCCGGCAGTTCCGGACCAGCACCCAACCATTTTTCATCCGCTGAATCAAAGATCTTTTTCCATCTGCCGGCAGGCAGCCTAATTTTAATTGATTTTGAGCAATCATTAAAGCTCATCAGGCAAAGGACCTGGCTCTTTTTGTGCCAGCGCCGCATATAAACAACACGCTCTTTTTCCGTGCCCTTCACTTCCAAATCCTTCTTACTCAGGTTGGCCAAGGCAGGCATCTTGTGGCGCAGCCTGATCAATTCTTTATAATAATCAAGCATGACCTTGTGCTCGCCCTCTTTTCTTTTTCCCCAATCAAGTTTTGATCTCTGAAATGTCCCCACAGCCATGGGATCAGAAAAGAGCTTATCATCCAGATGAAAACCAGCAAATTCCTTTTTCCTGCCCTCCCTGACCGCCTCAACCAATTTTAAGTCTGAGTGGCTGACAAAGTAAAGAAATGGATTGTTTTCCGCGTATTCTTCACCCATGAAAAGCAAAGGAACATAAGGCGAGAGCAGGACCGCGCCCGCGGCCAGCTTCAAGCCTTCAAACGACGTCAACTGGGAAAGCCTCTCCCCCAGCATGCGGTTGCCGGCCTGGTCATGGTTCTGCGAAAAGACGATGAACTGATCCGCGGGCATGTCCCCGGAAGAACTGCCGTGGCGGCGATGGCGGAAAAGCGAATACTCCCAGGAATAAATAAAGCCTTGGCTCAGGGTCTTGACGAACTGCTCAATAATTCCAAAATCGACATAGTATCCGATCTTCTCCCCCGTGATGAGCGTGTGCAGGGCGTGGTGAAAATCATCGCACCATTGCACATCAATGCCATGCCCGCCCAGGTCAACTGGCCGGGTAACTTTAATGTCATTGAGATCGCTTTCTGCCATAAGATAATATTTTCTTTTTTTCTTCTTGGAATAGCTGTCGATTGTCTCTGCTAATTCCTCCAAAAAAGGTTTGGCGGAAAAACCATAGATGCCGTGGATCGCGTCTAATCTCAAACCGTCAAAATGAAAATTTTCAAACCAGTAAAGCGCGTTGTCAACAAAGAATTTTCTGACCTCATCGCTGTAGGCATCATCAAAATTGAACGCATCGCCCCAGGGGGTTTTATGGAGGGCGTCAAAATAAGGACCGAAGTCGAAAAAATAATTGCCTTCCGGACCAAGATGATTATAGACCACGTCCAGAATAACGCTGAAACCTTTTTGATGCGCCGCGTTAACCAGCTCTTTCAATCCCTCCGGTCCGCCATAAGAATCCTGGACAGCGTAAGGATAAACGCCGTCATAGCCCCAGTTGCGCTCCCCCGGGAATTGAGACACCGGCATGATCTCGATAGTATTTATGCCGATCTCTTTCAACTCATCCAGCCGGGGGATCACTGCTTTGAAAGTTCCCTCTTCGGTGAAAGTCCCCACATGCAGCTCGTAAATGATCATTTTTTTGGCTGCCAAACCTTTCCATTTATTATCTCGCCATTTAAAACTTGAATTATCGATCACCTGAGAAGGGCCATGAACACCCTGGGGCTGAAAACGCGAGGCGGGATCCGGCCGCAGGATCGAGCCATCCAGGCGATAGAAATATTGGGTGCCGGGCTGGACATCATCCAGCGTGATTTTCCAATAACCTTTGTCCGCTGGCTGCATTCCGATGATCCGCTCTTCCGGCGCAACTATTTTGAGCTCAACCTTCTTAACAAAAGGCGCCCAGACTTTGAATTCACGCTTCATCAACGATCCCTCTCCGGCTTAAGGACCAGAACAGATAACGGCGGCAGGGTCAAAGATAGAGCCTGGTCATAGCCATGCAAATAAACCGGCGCTGCCTCGATGCGGTGGAAATTGCCCTGGCCACTGCCGCCATAGATCGTCCCGTCGCTGTTCAGTATTTCTTTCCAAAAGCCAGCAGCCGGAACCCCGATCTTGTAATTCTGGCGCGGCATAGGCGTGAAGTTGCATACCACTACGACAAAATCATCGCTATCCTTGGCTCGGCGAATATAAGCTATCACGCTTTTCTCGTAATCCTTACAATCGATCCACTCAAAGCCGGAACTCTCAATATCCGTCTCATGCAGAGCCGCCTCACTGCGGTAAAACTGGTTAAGGTCCATCAACCATTTGCGCAGTCCCTGATGCGGGGCGTATTGCAGCAACTGCCATTCCAGGCTGGCGTCATGGTTCCATTCGCTCCACTGACCGAACTCACCACCCATAAACAAGAGCTTTTTACCGGTATGAGTATACATATAGCCGTAAAGTAATCTCAAATTGGCGAATTTCTGCCAGTCGTCTCCCGGCATCTTACCGATCAAGGAGCCCTTGCCATGAACAACTTCGTCGTGGGAAAGAGGGAGCATAAAATTCTCAGAAAAAGCGTACCAGATACTGAAAGTCAACTGGTCATGATGGTATTTGCGGTGGACCGGGTCCTCGGACATATATTTTAAAGTGTCATGCATCCAGCCCATATCCCATTTCAGGCCAAAACCCAAACCTCCCACGTGCGCCGGCCTGGTCACCATGGGCCAGGAGGTTGATTCTTCGGCGATCACCTGGACATCAGGGAAATTTCCGTATACTGTTCTGTTCAAGCGCTTGAGGAATTCGATCGCCTCCAGGTTTTCTCTGCCGCCAAGCTTATTAGGGATCCACTCCCCTTCTTTACGGGAATAATCCAGATATAACATGGAAGCCACCGCGTCCACGCGCAGGCCGTCAATATGATATTTATCCAGCCAGAACATGGCGCTGCTGATCAGAAAATCCTGGACTTCAGGCCGACTGTAATTAAAAATATAGCTGTTCCAGTCAGGATGAAAGCCCTGTTTAGGGTCAGCGTGCTCAAATAAATGTGTGCCGTCAAAAAAAGCCAGGCCGTGCTCATCAGACGGGAAATGGGACGGCACCCAATCCAGGATCACGCCGATCCCGTTCTGATGAAGATGGTCGACCAGATACATGAAATCCTGCGGCGTGCCGTAGCGGCTGGATGGAGCAAAATAGCCGCTGGTCTGATAACCCCATGAGCCAAAAAAGGGATGCTCCATCACCGGCAGGAATTCAACATGGGTGAAGCCCATTTCTTTGACATATTCGACCAATTGATGCGCCAATTCACCGTAGTGGAGCGAGCGATTGTTCTCCTCGAGCACTCTGCGCCAGGAACCAAGATGGACTTCATAGACTGACATGGGAGAAGCAAGCGAATTTCGGCGAGCCCTGCTCTTCATCCATTCATCATCAGCCCAGTCATATTCCAGGTCCCAGACCACAGATGCGGTCTTGGGCGCAACTTCCCAGGCAAAAGCATATGGATCCCCTTTATCAACCTTATACCCCTTCTCCTTGGACTCAATACAGTACTTATAGATCTCGCCCTTCCTGACATCAGGGACAAAGCCTTCCCAGATACCGGAGCCGTCCCAGCGGGGCGCCAGGGAATGAGCTCCAGGATCCCAATCATTGAAGCTCCCAACTACAGAAATATTTTTTGCGTTTGGCGCCCAAACTGCGAACAGAACACCTTTGTCATCAAGGTGCGCACCGAGCTTGTTGTAAAGATTGAAATGACTGCCTTCTTTAAAAAGATATATATCATGCTCGGTCAGAAACGACTTGCCGTGAATTATCTTTTTTTTCCTGTTGAAAATCACTTATCACCCTTTAAGATATAACTGACGCCCTTGATTGGGATAACCACCCAGTCCGGCCGGTTGTTCAGCTCATAACCTAATTCATAGACAGCCTTTTCCAGCAGAAAAGCCTCAAATAAAGTGCGAAACTCCTCCGGCTCCTGCGGCAAAAAGGCCGCTTTACCAACCGTTTTAAGATAGGAGCAGAGATAGATCCCCCCCAGATAGTTATACAAGGCCTTGATCCATGGCTCTAAATACACCCTGTCCTCCGGACGCAGTCCGGGATGATTAAAGAGCGCCGCATAGGCCGCGTAATGGAAGGAGCGGATCATGCCTGCCACATCGCGCAGGGCTGAGCGTTTCAGCCTTCTTTCGCTGAGCGAGCGCGCCGGTTCACCCTCAAAATCGATGATCATGAAATCCTTACCCGTGTACAGGACCTGTCCAAGATGGAAGTCTCCGTGGATCCTGATCTTCATGGCCGAGATCTTCTTGCCCATTACTTTTGAAAAGCGGTCAAGGATCTGGTTTTCGGCTTTAAGCACTTCCGAAGCCTCTGCCTTTATTTCATCAGCCAGCCGGTCCATGAACTTGCGCAAACATGAAAAAGACTGGCGCTGCATGCTTCTCATTGATTGAAAAATCGATCGTTGATAATGCTGTGAGAAGGGTTCTGCAGAAAAGTCCGGGTCATTTGATATGGAATAAAGGGAAAGATGCAGCTCCCCTGTTCGCTGGCCCAGCAGAGCGATCATTTCCGGATAGATCCCGCCTAGAACCTCTTTTAGCGCTGGATTTTCTTCAGCCCCGGTTAAACAGGTGAGCAAATTCTGCACTTTGGGCACCTCTTTGAACTCTTCCTTCCTGGAAAGGATCCTTTCAAAGTAATGCCCCATATTGTCCAGGGCAAAGGACCAGGCATCCCCCTCATTGTGAACATAGGCCTGAAGCAAAGCCAGATAAATCGGCTCTGCTCCCTTGCGACGATATTCCAGGGTACCGGCAAAAGGCGGGATTTCTGAGGACCGGGCTTTTTCGGTCAAGGCCCTGACGACCTCCACGTCCGGATGGATCCCCATTTCAAGTTTGCGGAAAAGCTTTAGAATAAATGCTTCATCATAATTAATTGAAGTATTGGTCTGCTCAGCTTTTTGCACTGAGACACTCAGCGGTTGAGTTTTACCGGACAACAGCGAGCGGTAGAGACTCCCCGGATAAGCAATGAATTCTCCGTTTTTTCCCTTGAATCTTTTCTTTTTAGCGATCAGATCAAGCAGGTGCCTCTGGAAACCTTCGCAATAGACACCATCAAAAAGCACGCCCTCCTCTTCTCCTGCCTTAAGATGAGCAATGACTGATTGCGGAAATTGCTGCTCAATTGCAGCCGCCTTTTCTTTCGACAAATAAAAGAGGGGTAAAAGATAGGTTTCCGGCAGGCCCTCGTTATAGCTGACCTCAAGGAACAGGAAATGGGCTGAATCGCTCCTGGCAATCTCAGAGATATTGATGCCACGAATAACTCGGCCCTTGCTGCGGAACCATCTGCAGCTTCTTAAATATGTTCCCAGCACGTCTTTTTTGATCTTTTGAAGCGTCCGGTCACTGGTCAACTCTTTTAACTCGTTCATTTCCAGAAGCGGCACCACCCTTTCCTTGGCAAGGGTAGTCCCCACCGCCTCCTTCCTCAACTTGAACCAAAAATAATTGTGGGGACCCATGGTCAAGAGGTAAGGCGTTTCTCTGACAACTGGAAAATCATTATTACTAAAAACTTCCTCCGGAACAAGTCCGGCGTACTGACCCAGATCAAGCTCTACTGCCTGAGAAAAACGCGACAGGTTCGTCACGCTCAGCATCGTTTCGCCTTCATATTCCCTGATAAAGGCCAGGATCTTAGGATTTTGAGAGGAGAGGAACTTGATACTGCCGCGGCTGAAGGCCTTAAAATTCTTTCGCATGGCCAGGAGACGTTTCATGCGCCAGAGCATCGAAGACATATGAGCCTCCTGGTTCTCAACATTGATCGCCTCATAATGGTATTCCGGATCAGTGACCACAGGAAGATAAAGCTTATGCGGGCTGGCATTTGAAAAATCCGCGTTGCGGTCAGAACCCCACTGCATGGGCGTTCTGACCCCATTCCTATCTCCCAGATAATAATTGTCACCCATGCCGATCTCATCACCATAGTAAAGGACCGGCGTGCCGGGCAAAGAGACCAAAAGTACGTTCATCAGCTCGATCTTGCGCAGGTTATTCCCCAGAAGCGGCGCCAGGCGGCGTCGGATGCCCAAATTGATCCTGGTGCGCGGATCCGTGGCATAAGCGCGGTACATGTAATCGCGCTCTTCGTCTGTGACCATTTCCAGGGTCAGCTCATCATGATTGCGCAAAAAAAGCGCCCACTGACATGCTTTCGGTATTTCCAGTGGCGGATCAAAAATATCGACTAAAGGAAAACGATCTTCCATCTGCACCGACATGAACATGCGCGGCATGACCGGAAAGTTAAAGGCCATGTGGCATTCATCACCCTTGCCGAAATATTCCAGGGCGTCTTCCGGCCACTGGTTTGCTTCGGCCAGGAGCATTTTATCCTTGAACTTTTTTTCAACATGCGCGCGCAGCTCTTTTAGAAAAGCGTGGGTCTCCGGGAGATTTTCGCAATTCGTTCCTTCTTTTTCGTACAAATAAGGGACCGCGTCCAGACGCAGTCCATCAACCCCCAGGTCGAACCAAAAGTCAACCACGTCCATGATCGCCCGCCGCACTTTAGGATTGTCATAATTCAGGTCAGGCTGATGGGAGTAGAACCGATGCCAGTAATAAGCTTTGGCAGTCTCATCCCAGGTCCAGTTGGAGCGCTCAAAATCCTTGAAAATGATCCGGGCATCTTTATATTTATCAGGGGTCTCGCTCCAAACATAATAATTGCGCCAAGCCGAGCCTGGTTTTGCCAGTCTGGACTTCTGGAACCACTCATGCTGGTCTGATGTGTGGTTCAGGGTCAGCTCAGTGATCACCCGAATTCCGCGTCTATGCGCCTGCTTTAAAAACTCCTTAAAATCACGCAGGGTTCCGTAATCAGGATGAATATTCTTGTAATCAGAAATATCATAACCATCGTCTTTTAAAGGGGACGGGCAGATAGGAAGCAGCCAGATGCAGGTGATCCCCAGGTTCTGCAGATAATCCAGTTTCTGGGCCAGTCCTCGAAAATCACCAATGCCGTCGCCATTGCTGTCATAAAACGCCCGGACGTGCACTTCATAGATGATCGCGTCCTTATACCACAATTCCATTCTGTTCCTCACATGAAATAATCAAAGTCGGACTCGCGTTTGGCTTTTCTGTGTATCTTTAAAATATGCGCCGGCATGACTGACGGATCAAGCTCAACATAATTTTTTTCGCTTTGCCACATGTACTTATCATTGCTGATCAGATCATGCGCCAAATAAGATCGGTTTGGATCTATTCCAAATTCCTTGATCGGGACCTTGACCCAGCCGGACTGGGTGTGGTGCGGATCAAGATTAACCACGCCCAGTATTATATTGGAAAGATCCGGTGTTGTCTTGGAGTAAAATAGAAGATATTCATTATCCACCTCATGAAATTTAAGGTTCCAGGTGGTTTGCAAAGCAGGATTGTCTTTTCTGATCTTATTAATGCGGCTCATCAAGGCCTTTAATGTGCCGGCCTCATTCCAGTCCCAATGCTTGATCTCATATTTTTCTGATTCCTTATATTCTTCCTTGCCTGGCACAGCCTTGGCAAAACACCTTTCAAAAACCGGTCCGTAAACCCCGTAATTAGATGACAAAGTCGCGGCCAGGACCAAGCGGCTGATAAAAGCCGGCTTACCACCGTACTGCAGAAATTCCGGCAGGATATCCGGAGTGTTGGTCCAGAAATTTGGCCGGAGAAAATCGCGCACGTCAGTTTTTGTCAATTCGGTCAAATACTCTGTCAATTCCCATTTGGTGTTGCGCCAGGTAAAGTAAGTGTAGGATTGGGTAAAACCTATTTTAGCCAAACGATGCATAACTTTGGGCCGGGTAAAGGCCTCAGAAAGGAAAATAATCTCCGGATAATCCCTTTTGACCTCCTTGATCAGCCATTCCCAGAAAGGAAAAGGTTTGGTGTGCGGATTATCAACGCGAAAGATGCGGATGCCCTGATCGACCCAGAAGGAAACGATGCTCTTTAATTCCTCCCAGAGCCCCTTCCAGTCATCAGTTTCAAAATTGAAAGGAACGATGTCCTCGTATTTTTTGGGAGGGTTCTCCGCATACTGGATGGTGCCGTCCGGCCGTTTCTTGAACCACTCCGGGTGCTCTTTGATGTAAGGGTGGTCAGGCGAACACTGAAAAGCCAGGTCCATTGCAATTTCTATGCCCTCTGCCTCTGCCCTTGCCTTTAGCGCCTGAAAGTCCTCGATCGTTCCCAGGTTGGGGTCAACTGACTTATGGCCGCCTTCATCTGAGCCAATTGCCCAAGGGCTGCCCGGCTCTCCTGGCAACGCAACAGAAACATTATCCTTTCCTTTACGCTTGCTTTTGCCAATGGGGTGGATCGGTGGAAAGTAAAGAACATCAAAGCCCATTTTAGCCAGTTCTGGTAAATATTGTTCACAGTCTTTGAAAGTGCCTGACCTCTTTGGATCAGGGCTCATGGAGCGTGGGAACATCTCATACCAGGCAGAGAATAAAGCCTTGGGACGGTCAACTGCCACTTGCAGTTGCTTATCGTAAATGGTCATTAATTTCTTGGCAGGATATTTGCGGATAATCTCCGCCAGCTCCTGATCCAGGGCGATCTCAACCGCTTTTCCGGGCGCCTTCTCCTTTTTGATCTTTTTAAGGACATCCCTGATCTTCTTAGCGTCGGCCTTGTCCTTGGCCCGCTTGACCGCGTTCTCGACCAGCTCCAGGCCGATCAACAGATCAACCTTAATGTCCTGCCCTGACTCGGCCTTCTTCTGGATATCCCTGCGCCAGGTCTTGAAATGGTCGACCCATCCCTGGAGGGTGTATTCATAGGCCGTCATCTCTTCGATGTTAAAGGAGGCTTCCCAGCGGTCGTTGAGCAGGAATTTCATGGGTGTTTCCCGCCAAGTCTTCTGGCCCACCTTGCGGAATAAAAGCGAAGCAGAGGCCTGGTCATGGCCGTCATCAAAGATGTCGGCGGACACGCGCACCGCTTCCCCCACCACCCTCTTGATGGGAAATTCGCCGCCGTCGATCTCCGGTCTCACGTTCTCAATGATGACCCTGCGCAGGCCGTTATTCATCATACCTTTATCCTGCATCATATTGTAGCACTTATGGGGGGGCGCGCAAGCAGGGTCGGTCAAGCCTTTTCTTCGGACTGACCCTGTGGGCAAGTGTGCAAAAGAGCAGAAACCAGGGCGGTGATCGGGATGCAGAGGACCAAGCCAATGCTCCCGGCCAGCGCCCTCACCACCTCCACCGCGATCAGTTCGATATTGAGGATCTTGAGCAGCGGCACCTGGTTGGCGACCAGCAGCAGAAGAAGCGGCAGGGATGAACCGGTATAGGCCAGGATCAGGGTGTTGGACATAGTGCCCATCACGTCCCGGCCCACGTTCATGCCGGCTGCAAAAAGATTCTGAAAATTGGCCTCCGGGTGAACCTTGCGCACCTCATCCACTGAGGACGCAATGGACATGCCCACATCCATGACCGCGCCCAGGGCGCCGAGCAGGATGCTGCCAAAAAGCAGTCCCCGGTAATCGATCTTGAGGTCCATCGAGTAAAGAAGGATACGGGATTCCTCTGAGCTCATCCCGGACAGATGGACAATATTGCCCACAATTTACGCCAGAACACCCGCGATGGCCACGCCCAGGAGCGTGCCAACGCCGGCGCTCAGGCCTTTGACAGTT
>WOR8_10006185_pt1 | contig 11513 bp, 7 predicted proteins | sample DeeMarSeWOR38_10_FD_19890 | JGI IMG/M metagenome (IMG submission 19890)
CTCTGCAGGAGATTCTCCCGCTACCAGGACGCCAAGGACCTGCTGGACGGATGGCGGTGGGAGGAGAGACAGGGGAAATTCAATGCCAAGGAATATATGGCATCAAAACCCTTGAGTGTTTTGAAACAAGCAGAGAGGTTCCTTGAGATCAGGAAAGCCGATCTTAGGCCGGAAGGCTACAGAAGATACATGTATCACTACAAGACACTGTGCCGCCATCTGGGAGATTTATCGATAACCAGAATCAACTACGGTGTTCTGGAGGATCTGAAATACGACCTCTTGCAGCTCTATGCTCCCAAGACCGTCTACGACACCTTGGGATTTCTCAAAACCCTGCTGGGTTGGTGCGTTGAGAGGGAAGAGCTCAAAGAACTCCCAAGATTTCCAAAGCTTTCAAAAAAGATGGGAATGCGGAAGATCTTTGACAAGCAAACCCAGGCAGCGGTTTTAAATAAGGTCTATGAGCTGTATTGGAAGAGAGCACCCCGGGCCTGCATCGGGATTGAGCTGCTCTGTACCTATCCCAAGATTCGTCCTGCAGAATTGCGGCAGGTACAGGAAAAACACCTCGATCTCAGGAGAGACACGATAACCATCCCTGACCCCAAGGAACAGGATGATCCGAAAACCATCCGGCTTTTGGAAAAGCACGTGCAGTTGATCCAGTCACTTCCCCGCGGCTTTCCGGAGATGTATTTCCTTAGATATGACTACCCTGTTAAAGGAAGAAAAGTCGGAGACCGATTTGGAAGGGACTACCTGTATCATGTGTGGCGCAAAACCTGCGAAACACTTGGTCTAGAGGGTGTGCCCCTTTATCCCGGGACGAAGCACACAACAATGAGTGATTGGGGTAGAAAGTTTCCCGAAGCACTCATCCATGAGGCTTCCGGGGTCATAAGCAACGCCATGCGCCGCTACCTTGTCCTGGGCCAGGAAGACTGCATTACTCTCTATGAGGATGCCTTGCCGGAGGTAAAAAGACCAGGGCTGCCTTGACCCAATTTTGACCCTAAAATTCGGGTCAAAAGGCAGCCCTTGAAAGGTTAGCAAAATGTGCCGTAACTTACTGAAATTATTAATGGTGGGCGGGGAGAGATTCGAACTCTCGACTTCCGCCGTGTGAGGACGGCACTCTCACCACTGAGTTACCCGCCCAGCAACAGTCCGGGTAAGTGGGAAATCTATACATCAAGAGGATAAAACCTGCAAGAAGAAATATGGGGACAATGCCTAATATGGACTAAAATGCCTAAAGTGTCTAAAATCTGTCAGTTCCCTTTTCTATTCTTGTTAAAATCCTCAATCTGAAATCTAAAATCTAAAATCCCTCTCTACCCTCCTATCTCTTGCATCTTCAAGCGCAAATAACTCTCCTGGGCCTTCGGGTTTTCAGGATCCAGATCGAGAACCTTCTGATACGTCATTAGTGCCTTCTCTGTCTTGCCGATCTGTTCGTAAAGCCCGGCGAGATGGAAGAGGTAATCAATGTTTTTGGGCGCCACTTTCACGAGTGCCTCGAACTGGTGAATCGCCTCCACCAGAAGATTCCGTTTCTCATAGGAAATACCGAGAAAATATCTTAGTTCAGGCTGCTCGGGTGCTTTCGCCACGGCACGGGCAAGCATCTTGGTCATCTCCTCGTAGGCCTTTAGTTGGTCGTAGAGCCCAAAAGCCTTAGCATAATAGGGCCAGTAGTCTGGCCGTAGTTTGATAAGTTCTTCAAGAACCGTGAGAGCCTGACGAAGTTTTTTCTGTTCGCGATACACCTCCACGAGGTATTCCCTGGCATCGACATCCTTTTTGTCCAACTTCAATACCTGGGAAAAGGCTTTGGCAGCCCGGCCGTATTGTTTCATCTCGTAGTAGAGCACTCCCTGGTTGTAATGAACTACCTTGTTATCAGGAGACAGTTTGGCGATGGCTTCATACACAGCCGCAGCCTCTTCGTCCCTGTTCAGTTTTTCGTAAATATCCACCAGGGCCAGATGAGCTTTCAGTGAATTAGGATTGTCTTTGATTACCCCCTTGAGGGTCTCGATGGCATTCTTATTTTTGTTCCTCTTGCTGTACACCGCCGCCAGCCTCAGCCTGGCATCCACATCTTTGGGCTTACTTTTCAGGTAAGTTAACAGGCTTTTTTCAGCCTGGCGATAATTGCCCACCCTGCTGTAAGCCTCACCCAAATTGAGATGGATGAGCGGATTATCAGCGCCACCGGCCAAAGCCCGCTTGTAGGAATTGATGGCCTCACTCCATTCCCCCTGCTGGCCATATAATGTTCCCAAATACGTGTAGATCTCCGGTCGGTAGGATTTCGGGAAAGAATTCAAATTGGTGGAAAAAAAAGAGGCCGCTTGCGTCGGGTTCTTTTTCGCATTTAAGTATGAAATAAAGCCGTAGAAAGGCTCTTTGTCTGTGCCGCTCTTCTGGATCAGTTTGATATATGCAGCCAGAGCCTGGTTAGTTTTGCCTGCTTTCTGGTAAGCCTCCACCAATTTCTGCAAGATGGGTATCGTATTGCTGGTGGCTGCCACTTTCTCATAGGTAGCGGCAGCCTTAGCCCATTGGTCTTGCTCGGCATAGAGGTGGGCGAGGTTTGTCAGAATCAAGGCGTTATGCGAAGCCAGACGCGCAGCACGCTCATAATAGCGCACTTTCTCCTCAGGGCTTCTGGCCTCCTGTGCCTTCTTCACCCAGTCTCTTGCGCGCAGTCGCACTACCATATTGAAGCGACCAATGGACTGAGAACCGGCCATCACATCCACTACAACCTTCAAGGGATCCTCACGTTGAAAATCCGGCCAGAACTCCTTTATATCTCGACGCCCCTCTAAGAGGTCGTTTGCCGAAAATTGATCGGAAGTCAACCGCAAACCCCAGTTGAATTTGCCGTCGGTATGGATATCGTCAACTGACACGATGTCCTCCGGATGCACCACCAGAGTACCTTCGGCAGGCACTGTGTGTGGCACGTCATTTACAATGAAAATAACGGAAATCAACTTATTCGGCACGGGCAACATGTTTCTGAGAGCGGTGTAGGGCGTAAAAAAAACCCCGTATGTCACCCCAGCAATAACTGCCGCAAGCAGCAAGAGCAGAACAGCCCATTTGAAATTGCTTGACATTTTTCGCCGCCGCTCTCTTGCCTGAAGAGCCGCAAGTCTTTCCTGTTCCAGTCGCCGTATAGGAATTTTCCGTCTCATTGTTTGCCTAGTTCAGTGATTCATGAATTTAAAAATTCAGGAATTCTGAAAATAGCCTCAAACTCGAATGAGCTTTAGCTAAATTCGCAATTTGAAATGCCGAATCCCAAGCACCAAATCTCAGGGTTTCAGGTGTAGGGTGTAAGGTGTCAGGGAAGAAAAACAAGAAAGCTGAAACCTGAACACTGAAACATTAGCCATTGTGATTTGTGATTTGTGATTTCTAATTTCCGTCAACTTCCGCATCCCCGCGTCGCTTGGTCTTTCCCTATGCTCATTGCCCTATGCCTTCTCCAATCTAAAATCCCTTTACAGTCCGACATTTCTTCGCAAGCTTCTCACTTCATGTGACTTGAGTCGTCGAATCTCACCTGGCCGCAAATCATCTAGCTCTATGGGGCCCACCTTGGTTCTTCTTAATCTCAACACTGGATGCCCCACGGCCGCGCACATCCGCTTAACCTGATGCTTTCTCCCCTCTCGCAAGGTAAGAGAGAGCCAGGTTGCCTTCTCGTCATCCTCCATGACATTCAACTCTGCAGGTGAAGTAATCCCATCTTCCAAGTTGACTCCTTGCTGCAATCTTGCCAAAGCTTCTGCTGGGGGTTGACCTCGCACCTTTACCAGATACGTCTTGGGTACCTTGTAACGGGGATGTTGGAGTCTGTGAGCCAGTTCTCCGTCATTGGTTAGCAGCAGCAAGCCCTCCGCGTCGTAATCCAGTCGCCCCACCGGATACAGTCGCTTGGGAAACCTGTAAACAAAGTCAGCCACGGTGGGTCTGCCCTGAGGATCGTGAAGGGTGGTAACACATCTCCTGGGCTTGAAAAGTGCCAGCACTACCCCTTCCGTTTCGGGCTTAAGGGTTTTTCCATCAACGCGTATTTCATCTCTACCCAAAACAGCTTTTGTGCCCAGTTCACGTACTATTTTTCCATTGACGGACACACGCCCCTGAAGAATTAGACCCTCTGCCTTACGCCGGGAAGTGATCCCAGCCTTAGAAAGAATTTTTTGTAACCTCTCAGCTTCCATCTATCAGTTCTTCGCGCTCGCTTGCTTCATCGTCTTTGACTGTGGTGCTAGGATCGCTCAGCTCTCCAATTTCCTCCATGGTAGGCAGTGAAGAGATATCCTTCAGACTGAAAACCTCCAAAAACCTTTGGGTGGTTCCGTAGATGATGGGGCGCCCAGGAACATTCTTGCGGCCCAGGATTTTGATAAGCTTTTTTTCCAGAAGCAATCGCAGTACACCGCCCACATCCACGCCGCGAATACTCTCAATCTCGGCACGGAGAATCGGCTGCTTGTAAGCAATTATGGCCAGAGTCTCCAGGGCTGCCTGGCTCAATCTGGCGGGAGTTATTCTTTTGAGTTTACGAATCCACTCTCCATATTCGGGCTTGCTACGAAACTGATACCCCTGTGCCACCTCGGCCAGGGCAAAACCATGCCCATCTCCAGCATATTCCTGGCGCAACTGCTCCAGGGCTTCGGTTATCTCCACGTGGGTGTACATGGAAAGGATGGACTTGATCTTTGTAAGGCTCAGCGGAACCTCAGATACAAAAAGAAGGCTTTCAATTATGGCCCGCACTTGATTCATCTAACATATCTCATAACTACAGCTTTGAATGAATATTCCTGACTATTTGCCTCTGTGGTTGATCTTCTTCACGACCTGCGATCCATCAATCCCCGCTTGCTATGCCGTTTTCGACCGCGAGGTAGAGCCGAATTATCCCACTCGGTTGGTGCTGGAAGGCTCGGACCATTTGCAGACGCACCACCTCCAGAATGGCCAAGAAAGTGAGAATTATCTCTGCTTTTCTTGCCTGCCCCGCAAAGAGTTCATGAAAGGTTATGCTGCTCACCCCTGCCAAAATCTCCATTAGTTGGTTAATTCTGTCTTTGAAGCGCATGGTTTCGGCGCTCAATTCCATGAGCTCGTCGGGTTCCGCCTTCTTCAGCACCTCATGGAGGGCTCTCACCAGCTCGAAAAGACCAACCTCGGCAATCTCCTCACCACTTTCCAGGTCCCACAGCTCCTCGGTTGGAATGTTTCGCACATAGACGTCTCGCCCCAACTGCAAACTGTCAGCTAGAGTCTGAGCAGCCTCTCTTATCTTGGCGTATTCCAGCAAAGGCCTTACCAACTCCATGCGTGGGTCCTCCTCCTGTTCCTCCTCATCAAAACCAATCCGTGGGACCAGCAGTCGAGACTTAATATAAGCCAGGGTGGCAGCTATTTCCAAGAACTCCCCAGCCACATCTATATTAAGGCTCCTCATCATGTCAAGATAGGCCAGATACTGATCCATTATAAGAGCTATGGGAATATCATAGATTTCCACCTTATTTTTCCTAATAAGGTGGAGCAACAGATCCATAGGACCTTCGAAGATTTCTAATTTAACCTCATAATCCTGCTGCATAAGTAAAAGCTTTCATCCCTCGCGGTCTAAATCCGCGATCCGAATTCCCAACCAAGCACCAATCTCAGGGTGTCAGGTGTCAGGGAAGAAAAACAAAAAAGTCGAAACCTGAACACTGAAACCTTACCTTAAATCAATAGGCCAGCCCTGAGGACGCGGTTCATCATCTAAGCCATAAAAAGCCGATTCCTCTGTTACCTGCCATCTCCGCTCTCGTTCTGGAATTTTCCGCTCCAATGTTTTCTCCAATCCGTTCATCATGCGAATGCATTCTTTGTAGCAGCCCTCAAACTCTAGATATACCTTTTCTGTGATGTATCCTTTGAGTTTTGCCACAAACAGGTGGTGAATCGCCTCACCTGCTGCACCCCTCATGCGATTCACGCCTTCGATCTTGTTGCGGACATGCCGATCATCGTTTTTCTCGGCGAGCTGGGCAGGTGCTCTGTTTGACGAGCGCCTTGCCTGACTTCCCAACTCGTACTTCTCTTCTTGGAGCCAGGTGTATGTTAAATCACAGACCTCAATGTGCAATTGGCACAATTGTTTATAGACTTCAAGGTCTTCAGCATCCATATAATTCTTCGTTGTCACTGTGTTCCCCCCGAAACCTGACACCTGACACCTAATATTTCAGTCATTGTAATTTCGAATTTCCATCAACAATTTTGACCTGCTTCCATGAAGCGCTTCCGAACAAACTCCACTTCTTCCTCTCTGCTGCTCAACTCACCATTTAGTCGGCCGTCCAGAAGTCCGTCCAGTATCTCTCGGTAAACGGGTCCAGGGGCAATGCCCATATCTTTCAAATCTCTTCCACCTAGCCCAGGACGTATTTCTTTAAGTTTACGGAAATAGAGACTGATAGCACGTCGCGTCTCTTCCCGTTCGGTTTTGGCCATTATAAAGAGAAGCCACTCTGGATTGAGTGCTTCTAACAGATGATAGATTTCACTCGGCTTCAAATCATGTTTTCTGTAAAACCCCTGAGCAACGGAGATGGCCTTTACTCTGCCCTCCACCAGCCAACTTCTGATCCGTGGCGGGAATTCCATTCTGCTGCAAAATTCTTCAAGTCCTTCGGGGCTCAAGGGGTCAACTAGAGCCAGAAGGTAGACGAGCCAGCGATCGCAGCCATTTCCTATGAAGCTGAGATTGAACCAGGCCAGTACTGAACGGATCTCTTCCAAAAGCCTTGCCATTGGAGGGCTATAGGTAATATCAGAATGAAGGAAAGGCAGCAGGTCATACTCGTGCATTCGTCTTATCGCTGGAGCCGGATTCTCCTCGCTTAGGATCAGTTTAAGTTCGTTTGTCAGCCGCCTGCCACTGAGATGGACCAGAAGATTCATCTTGACCGCATTCAGAATAAGGTTGGAAGTGTGTTTTCCAATACGAAAGCCCAATCGCTGTTCATATCGAATGGCCCGAAACACCCGGGTGGGATCTTCCACGAAGCTGTAGTTGTGGAGCACCCGAATGGCTTTGTCTTTGAAGTCTCTCTGGGCACCAAAATAGTCAATTAACTGGCCAAATCTTGCTGGATCCAGCTCCACCGCCAGAGTATTCATGGTGAAATCCCGCCTGTATAGATCCAGTTTCAAAGAACTAAGCTCAACCGTAGGCAGTGCTGCTGGATATTCATAGTATTCCAGCCGCGCGGTGGCCACATCAATCTTGAAGCCATCAGGGAAAATGATGACCGCAGTGCCGAACTTCTTGTAAGACCTCACTCGAGCCCCGTAGATCTCGGCAAAATCTTTGGCAAATTCGATTCCATCACCCTCAACAACAATGTCAATGTCCAGGTTGGGCCGCCGCAACACCAGATCGCGGATAAAACCCCCAACAGCATACGCTTTATAGTTGCGCTTTTCTGCCACCCTTCCAGCTGCTTGCAGCAGTTCATTGACCGGACGGGGCAACTGTTCTGCCATTATGTTCGAGACATTCTTGCGGCGCTTGTCCCCCGTTGTGTGCACCGGCTCGTACAGGTAGGCGGGAATGCGACTGGGGTCGTTGAGCAGCACGTTAAGCAAATCCTTGCGGGTGATAACTCCGATCACCGTCTCACCTTCAACTACAGGAAGCAAACGTTGCTGGCGATCCACTATGTGCTCTTGAATCTCGATCAGAGAAGCATCCGGCGCGACGCTACTGAATTCCGTGCTCATAAAATCACGAACGTCTACTTCTTCGAGACCGTGATATATCCCCTTGTCAATCATCTGGCGCGAGAGTATACCCACCAAACGCTCCCCGTCTACCACCGGTGCGGCGTTGATGTTGTAACGCGTGAGCAGGTCAGCGGCCTCATGCAGATTACATCCCGGTGGCACCGATATGACCGGCGAGGACATAAGGTTTCTAGCCTGACGCCCAGGATTAATCCAACTTTGGAGAATCCGGAAAAGCTCCTCCTCAACCTGAATCATGGTAAGGTCTTTGACGGTGGCCGAGGCAGCACTGGAATGACCTCCCCCTCCAAAAACTGCTGCAATCTCTCCTACGTTCACTTCAGGCAAGCGGCTGCGCGCCACCAGGTAAATCCTGTCTTCCATCCGGGCAAGGGCAAAGAGCACATTGAGGTTTTCCATGTCCATGAGTTTATGGGCTAACAGGGCAAAATCCCCTATGTACCTGTCCACGGAGGCCCGGGCAATGCAAATGGGGATAGTGTTGATGGTGTGAGTAGTGGCCGAATGGATCAAATCACTTAACAGCGAAATCTGTTCTGCGGTTAACTCACGCGTGAGCATATCGGCCACCATATTCAAATTCGCCCCCTGTTCAAGGAGGAATCTAGCTGCTTGGTAGTCCTCTGGGGTGGTAGATGAAAAAGTGAATGAGCCGGTATCCTCGTAAATACCCAGGGCAAGGATGGTGGCCTCGTCGGGGGTAAGTTCAACGCCACGCTCCCTGATAATCTCGGTGAGGATGGTGACCGTAGCACCGACTTGTCTTATTACCTCACGGGAGCCAGAGAGATCATCATCAGAAGCAGGATGATGGTCGTAGATGTGAATATCCACTTCTTTTTCTCTTGCCAGGCTCTCGAACCTGCCTATACGGCCCGCCTGTCTTGTATCCACCAGGATGAGGCGTTGAATATTTGCAAAGTCCAGATCTTTAATTTTGGCAAAATTGAAAAAGTAGAAGGTGGACTCAACCAGGAATTCTCTAAGATTGTGTTCCTGGGATCCAGGAAACACCATCACGGCCTCTGGGTAGAGCTTCTTTGCGGCAATCATGGATGCCATGGCGTCAAAATCTGCGTTTATATGGGTGGTGATGATTTCCACTAGTTCAGCTCTTATTGTCTACTTACTCTGTCCGCTGTCCAATGCCTGTTGAGCCGGTTTGGCCAGTTTTGCCGGTTTTGCCGATCCAGTTTAGCTATCAGCGTTCAGCCGTCAGCGATCAGAAAGAAAAATCCACAATCAAAGAAACCAGGAGACAGCAGAAAGCGGCAAATCTTTACTGAGCATAAAATATATCAAATCCCTAAATTCCTAAATTCCGCAATCCCTCAATTCTCAGTGCACAATCCAAAATCCGAAATCCGCAATTCGCAATGTCTCCGTCTCTCCGCGTCCCCGCGTCTGTCCCTTATGCCCGCGGATGGTATTTCTTGTGCACCTCCCTGAGTCTCTCCCGCGCAACATGTGTATATATCTGTGTAGTGCTTATGTCGGCATGACCCAGCATCAACTGCACCGAGCGCAAGTCTGCCCCACGTTCGAGGAGATGGGTAGCGAAGGAGTGTCGCAAGGTGTGAGGAGTGAGTGATTTTTGCATTCCTGCTTGACGCCCATATTTCTTCAACAACTTCCAGAAGCCTTGCCTGGTCATGGCAGTCCCTCGATTGCTGACAAAAAGAATCTCACTCACCCTACCCTTCAGCAAACGTGGCCGGGACCCCAATGCATAGTTTCGCACCGCCTCAGTAGCTGCCTCTCCCATTGGTACAATGCGTTCTTTGGACCCCTTCCCACGCGCAACCAGAAAACCCACCTCCAGGTTGACGCGCCCAACGGCAAGTGTGATCAACTCGGAAACGCGCAACCCAGTGCCATAGAGAAGCTCTAGCATGGCAGCGTCTCTCTGGCCCAAAGGAAGATCTGGATTTGGCTGCGCCAGCAACCGCTCCACCTCTGCATAACTGAGCACAGTCGGAAGCTGGCGCCGGAGTCGGGGCGATGTCAGATTCGCCACTGGACTCTTTTTCAGGTGGCTGTCGCGTACCATAAATTTAAAAAAGCCGCGCATCGCCGAAAGCAGTCTTGCCCTGCTCCTGGGAGCCAAGCCCTGCTCCTGGGCCCGGGAAAGGAACGCGATTATCTCGGGGAACCGAACCTGGCTCCAGTTATCTATCCCGCAATCTTTAAGGTAACTCAGAAACTTACGCAGATCGGCGCTGTAGGAAGCTCGGGTATTGGCGGCAAGACCCTTCTCTACAGTAAGATAGTCGAGATAAAGATCCACATGGGTTTCCATTGCTTCTTGACTATTTCACATTTTGCTCGGGAAAAGCCACCTTAGCCCGGTTATTTCATGAATTGTCGTCGCGAGACCGTGGAGAAGAGTGTGCCACCGGGCAACCGCAGGGGTTGGATCCGAGGCGGACTTGAACAGTACGTCGCAGGGTCCGACACTCGAGGACGCCCGGAAGGACTGTCATATCCGCGGTCGCAGCAGGCCATTCATGAAATATCCGGGCTAGCCTCTGTTTTTCCAATGAAATCAAATTTTTCCAAAATCGACGAGAACATAGCAGATGCCCCCTATGGAGTCAACTGCAAAGCCCTAGCCCGGCTATTTCATGAATTACTTGCTGCGACCTGGTGTGGCAGCTGTCAGCCAGCGCCAGGCAGAAAGTGCCATATAAAATGGTCTTGACCTTGGCCTTTGGTTGTGGCACTTTGTTGGGAGTTTTTGTAGAATTGCCAAACTGTGGATATCTTTAGCAAAAAAGTAGCGAGATACCGAAATGTCCCGCAGCAACCGTCGCCGCCGCTCTGCAAGAGCTCGATCCATGAGTGAAAACCTTCAAAAACTGTATGCCCTCTTCGGACCCAAAGACAAGGTCTTAATAACCATTGATGCCGATCCAGACGCCATGGCATCTGCCATGGCTCTGAAGCGGTTACTCTGGCACAAGGTTCAATCAGTTACCATTGCCCACTTTAACGACATTGTCCGAATTGACAATGTCACCATGGTGCGGCTTCTCAAAATCCCTCTGGTCAAACTGCAGCAAATTGATGCCCAAGCTTTCTCCAAAACTCTTCTGGTGGATAGTCAACCTCACCATCATGAGGCTTTCTGCGACTTCCACTACAATGCTGTCATAGATCACCATCCCATTACAATGCCAGTAGACGCCCCGTTTGTGGACATCCGGCCCCGCTACGGAGCTACTGCCACTATAATGACCAGTTACTTGCGCTCAGCAAAAATTCGTCCTTCAAAAAGTCTGGCCACTGCCCTTCTCTACGCCATTCGTGTGGACACCCACAATTTTGAGCTACATGCCTTTGAAGACGATGTCAAAGCTTTCCATTACCTCTTTCCGCTTGCCAACATGAATCTGCTCCGTAAGATTGAAATATCCGACATGGGAGTCGGAGACCTCAAGTATTTTCAACTGGCCTTGGAAAGCAAGCGCATCATCAAGGGCAAGATCTTTTCCCACCTCGGTCAGGTCCATTCTCCAGATATTCTGGTACTCCTTGCCGACTTCTTTATGAGATGCCACGAAGTTGGTTGGGGTGTCGTCTCGGGTGTTTACCACAAAAACCTGGTTGTAATTATACGAAACGATGGATTCAGAAAAAATGCTGGCTCCAAGGCGATCAAAGCCTTT
>WOR8_10006189_pt1 | contig 11510 bp, 9 predicted proteins | sample DeeMarSeWOR38_10_FD_19890 | JGI IMG/M metagenome (IMG submission 19890)
ACAATACCCTCATCAGGGTTTCTAGCGGAAGTACAAGCTATTTGTGTATTGGGATCGCAGTCTGGGCACCCACTTCCAGAACAAGAAGAACAGTATACTCCAGGAGCGCCATCCCAATACAACGTACATTGATCCTCTGGATCATTGTAAACACGATAAACATCAACGTCTGGTACATAACTCGCGCTATTTTCAGCGTTGATATCCAGGCTGCTACTACTCGAACCTGGAAGAGCGGCAAGTAATTCTGGCCTAAATAAAAGCCATGAATCAATTGTAACTGTTAATGTGCCACCAGAAATAGTTTTAGATCGAACTGGACGGATCTCGTAACGCTCGTCACCACCATAACCAGTATAAAAAATTCCAACTTCATAAGGATCTGTGATAGAAACCGGCATAGTAATAGTGGCTGTTTCACTAAAGCCATCACTATCTTCATCAGAGTAAGCCAATTGCCCACCAGATACAGAGGCATTATCTATAAAAGATATTGCCCTTGTTCCACCCTGAACAAATTTTCCCCAATCCAGAGAAACACCTTTATATAATCCCTGTGGGGTGTGTCCATAAAGTGCTGTAAGTTCCCTTCTGTGATACTTTGGATATAGTTCGTGATCGTTTATAACCCAGACCAGACCCGGCCAATAACCAAGTTGGTTGGCTATATCACGTTCTGCTCTTTGAATTTCTCTGGCAAGCGCATCTCTGCTAACACGCTCTTCTTCTTGCCAGTCGTACTGTCTCCATCGATCCGTACAACCACTGTCCAAAAAATATGTTGGCGCAGAGCCACCCATAAATTGAACTGGATTAATGCCAATAATCTGCGCGTATCTTGCCAGGGGCAAAATAGTCCGTACTGGCGGTGTAAATGTAAGCGGCGATGCTGGCCCAGAAGGAATTTCTACGCCTACGCCAACATTGGGATCACTATCAACTACGGTCACGACACCACCTCGGTATCAGGATTATCAAAGGTTAACCAACCAGCTATTCTAGTAACTTTATATGTTCCAGGATCAAGACGTGGATGGTTGCCAAACTGGTCTTTGGCATAACCATTCATGTCTGTTGTGCCATACCATTTAACAACCGTGTCAGTCGAGTCATAAAACCACACTTTAACGCCTTCTTGGGGTGTTTGTGGCGTTCCGGCAAGAACTTGATACTGCCACTCAACGGCTGTGCCCAAGGGTATATAATCAATGCCAAGACCGCCATTTAACCAATCCTGATCTAGCGTAGTGACACCAGTATATTGTGCCGTGGCAAAATAATTATATACATCTAAATCTGCACTGTTATATATTTTCCCATAAACACCAACATTCGTACCTTCAAAATCTGGATTTTGTGTGCCGTTCCAAATAACAGAAATAGCACCAGTGGATTTATTTATTGCCGTTAACCATAAATTTATCTCAGATAATGTAAGACCCGTAGCTGGCTGGCCAACATTCTTAGTGAATGTTGCCGATATCATTATGTCGGTCATCTATATAACTCCATCCCTTACCGGAATATTCTATATCGTTTGCGCTGAGATAAACCTGATATAAGTCATCCCACCACTTTTGAAATTCCCATCTCACATTATCTGTTAAATATCTCTCGGCATGTGAGCGTATCTCATGTGGATCTAGCTTATCGCATTTTAACGCCGCATTAACAAAATCCTGTAAGGTATCGCATCTAAATCCAGTTTTTCCGTGAACAACTGTTTCCGGGAAAACGCCGAAATTTGTTGTTATTGCTGGTGTTCCACATAACTGAGCCTCTACGTTTACACCGCCAAAAGCCTCTAGATATATTGTTGGAACAAAAACAGCCTTGGCTTGCCCCATCAATCGAGAGCGATCTTCTGGCTCAACGTAGCCAATAAACTCACAACAATCTGGCAGTTTGTCAATATCTATTTCATCGTCTTTCTGTCCGGCAAGAACAAGAGTGCCGCCAATAGCATCTACGGCATCCACGGCAGTTCTAACGCCCTTTCTTTTAATCATCCTACCTATATAGAAAAAGTAATCTTTCTTATCCGCGCAAAAAGGAAAATCTTTAGCCTCAAAATAATTGGGTATTACCCTGTCGTAATAATGCCCATTAATACTCTGCTTTGGATGTTCGCTGCCGTATGTAAAATTCATTAAGTAGGCCGATTCAAAAGCCCTGAATCTTGTATAAGATCCTCTATAGCCAATTCCTGGTTCAACGGTTAGAAATAAATCAGCACGATCTGCCACTGGTTTATGATACACACCCTGCATCAGCAAAAGAAAATCATCGGGCTTTTTTATTTTCGTAATAGCATTAGAGGCGTTCTTATAAAACTTGTGCGTTGTTTGCGATCTTGTTTTGTTAAAGTCGTGTCTAAATCCCCAACCCTTCCAGTCATATCCAATGTCAAAGCGATTATCGCCATCACCCCATTCTTGCCTGATATCCGAAAGGGTATGTGTCTCAATAAGCTCTGTACACGGAGCATCCGATCCCTCAGATCCGTATAAAAATACTTCGTGTCCCAAACTCAAAAGCATCTTAGACATCTTTACAATTTTCTGTGTAAAAGCACATCCCATGTACTTTTCAGAAACGGGCAAATGCACCAGTCCCAAAAGATGAAACCTATACTTCCGATCAGCGCGATGCGCTACAGGAACATTAAAGTTATACACTTAGAACTCCTTGGGGCGCATATATAATGCATGTACTTTGCCAGTTATTCCTGAACCCCTTCCAGCAACTGGCAACAATTCCGGTGAATTGCATAAGTACATACATAAGGTAATTGTCTTAAACAAAAAAGTCAAGATCATATTTACCCTTTGCCTATAAAAATTCCATACCAGCAATCCCCAAAACAATTCGCTTCCCCGTTTAGCCTTTCCCTTTTCCCTTCCCCATCAAACCATTCATCTAATATCTCGGCAGTAAAAGCATGTGGGTGTCCGTCATTTTTAGATGTATTAACCCACTCAAATACACGAATAATTTTAGCGGCTTCCAAAGTATTTTTAACTATTTTTTCTGGATTGTCAGTATGTTGCAAACAATTGTATATCCATGCCTCATCAAATCCCGTTACATCTATTTTCTCGGCAGGAATTTGAGAGAGGTGTATACCAGCTTGCTCATATCGCATTTTTACCCACTCTGGAACAGACAGAGGATCGACAACCCAAGAAGGCCCAAGATTATGACACTTGAGCAATAAACTAACCGGACCTCCACCAACATCTATAACAGTCTTATTGTGTATATTTATATTATAAGGACTCTTCTTGTCATGATAAAATTTCAGCCCCATCTTCCTCGCATAAAGAAGTTGTTTCTCTTCCTCGCCATACGTGTTGAGACAATTGCCCCACCATGATGCTTCCCAATCCTGCGCCTTTTCCCAATTCTTTTTCATTTCCATCCTTTATATTGCCCTATAAAACCTGGCTTTGTACTTGTATAAGTATATTCCCCACGCGCCCTAACAGCTTTAGCAAACATAATATCACAACTACCGTTTTCCGTAGTCTCAGTTCCATATGCACAATAAATAGTTCCATCAATATCTTGAACAAACTGCCCGTACATTGGCTGTCCGGCACCAGTGTCATTGGGAGAAAGCTCGAAAATGTGACCCTTTTGCGCTCGATCCAGATCTGTTCCCAACATATGCAAAACAGTTGCCCAGGCTCTTGAATAATATGTAAGCGGGTGCCTTATATGCACAATAATATCATTATCTTCAGTAAGAAACGGCATACAAGGACCGTAGCCTAGACAGGCGTATGTGCTAGTTCCCCATGTGCTTCCATTATCTGCCGAAACCTTGTATCGTATAGATCTTGGAGTTGAGCCTTCATCTCTCCACATGCCAATCACATTACCACCAGATAATTGTATCACTCCAGGCTCGTCGTAATAGCCCTCAGCTATATCAGACAGCGCACTCCAGCTATCTCCGTCGTCGGTCGAATAACGCAGGGCAACAGACCACAAAGTTGCAGCATCGCCTGTATCCCAATATCTATATGGGAACAGATAGTTTCCATTAGCTAGTTCAAGGATTGGCCCTCCACCACCCCAATCATGTCCAGTTCCGCTACCAGCTATGTCAGTTGGTCCGTACCACTTCCTACCATCATTAAAACTTTCAAAGTATGCGTTTCCATCATTCACGACCACGCCACTTACGCATTTACCACACTTGAGCAATATTCTTCCATCGGATAGCACAGTTAATCCCTGTGGCTCGTAAAAGTCTGTGCCGCCACCATCGTTAGTTGTACTCCACAATTCCTGCGGGGAACTCCAGCTAACACCCTTATCCCTTGAACGGCTAATATATAGATATTCCCTGTTGCTCAAAACGTGCGCTGTACCTACGGCATACGCCAATATCAAATCCCCATTTCCGGCAATAGCCAAGCCACCCAACGAAGCATAGTCGTATGTTGCCTCAGACGTTGCATCAACAATTAAGGTTGCTGGATCAAAAAACAAATATTCTGGCTGGTTAAACTTCTCCCCAAGATATTGTGTTACTTTACGTCGATTTGATGTCGAAAGATCGCTGCTGTATATAAGTATATAAGCAATATCGCCCGTTAAATGAAACGAGTCGTTATAACGCGCACCAACAGTAAGAGCAGAGGTTGGATTGCTGCTTGACGGAGAACCATCAGCGGAATCGCTTCCGTCGCCACCCCAATGCCCATCATTTTCTACGTACAAATCTCCACTAGACGATGCTCGATGCGTACAAGATACATGCCATCGCCCACCTCTAACACCTTCATGACGAGTTTGCGCCTCGGCCTCGAAAATACCACTACCGGCCCCCCTAGAAATCCAGGATCTCATTTTATGGTATTGGGTTTGAGACGATCTATCATCATAAAAATAACAAAAGCCAATATCGGTACTGGACAAAGCCCCCGTATCTAAAAGTGTATACAAAGCATCTGGTTCATCTGTCGAAGTTTTCCATACCACAAATACTGTAAAGGCAGAACCGTCGTGTAAAAATTTCCAATCAGCGGCAGAATCAGCAACAAGAAAATCACTACCGTCAAATCGAATAACGGGCAAGCCATTTATTTCGTTTGTTTGTAAAGTCGGGTTATCACCCGATGTTGTCTGAGTCACATCATAGTTATTACCAGATTGATCGTGCCACTCCTGTACCGTGTCGTTGTCTCCAGCCGGAGTAATTCCAGCATCGCTATAAACGCCCTGGCCTGGATCGAGAAAGAGATATGGCGTTCCAACATCATCTATGTCAAATACCGTTGCAGATGCCACGTTTGTATAAGAGCTATTGTCCACGCCACTGTATGCCCGAACACGATAGTACCAAGTAGCCCCGGCACTCAATCCGGTATTCTGGTAATAATTAACTCCGGTAGAAGTAGTATCTATTTGAGACCAACCGCTGACCCCATTGGCAGAACGCTCAATCTTAAAACCATCTTCACCCGTACTATTTATACGCCAAGTAAGATTGATTGATGTATAACCACCATTGGCAACTGCGGTTAATTGTGATGGTGGATTTGGAGCGGCCACTGTCTACTCCTTACTGCTTCTATCCTGGTTTATAAAACGAAGGTAATTTATGTACCTGAGTTTGAACAGGCAAACCGGCTGGAACAGGTATGGTTGGGGCTATCCACGGATCAACCAAATCTCTTAAAGGAAAAGCAAATATCAAGATCTCATTAGTTACCCACTTCATTGTTGGGATAATGCCATCCTTGGCTTGAACCTTTATGTCATCAAACCAAACCGCATAATTACCAGAAGAGGCCGTATTATTGCTACGCAATTCTATTTTCAACCAACGATCCTCTTGAGAAGGAGTAACCGAATTAACCAATCTATTCCATGTACCAGTAGAGCCTGTATCAGTAACAACAACTTCAGATTGGGTTGATAGCTGTAAAACTAGCTGTGGCGCAGTACCAGCATAATTCGCCTCTCGTTTAACAGATAACCTAACTCGAATCTTTCCACCTGCATTGACTGGAAGATTTGTTATGGATTTAGAGGCATCAGCCATTTTGAGGCTAGAGGGTGACACTTTGTATTCAGAAGTGTCTCTTTCGACACCCATAAACTGTATTGCACCCCTAGTTCTTTTACCACTACCAGGTCTGCTTAATCCATACAAATCCTTGCTCAAAGAAGAAGTATCGGACATATAAATATTATCGTTATAGTTAGGGATCTCTGTTTTTCCCCAGGGGAATTTATATCCAGACCTAAGCAACGGCGCATTAACTGGCAGATATGACGAAATCGAATTAGCGCCCTCGCTCAATCCCGCAGATAAGACACCACAAAAGAAATTGTAATCCTCGACAATGGTATTGCCAACTCCCTCTTCTATGGCCGTTTGGCTCATTCTGAAAAAATTATCATGCACATAATTATTGTTTCCCGCATCTTGGTAATTTGTATACACTGGTACGGATGTGTTGTGACCAGTTACCCCTCGAATGGTATTACCATACATTTGTCCAATACCAAAGGCTCTATCGTCTGAGCCATATACCAAGCAATTCTCAATAATTGAACTTGTGTCATAATTAGTTGAAATACCCCATATTTTCAGCGTACCCTGTGATATATTCTCAAAAATACAATTCCTAACAGTAAAATCGGAATTGCCAGATATAGGAGTATTAAAGACAATACCGCCAGCCGTAGAACTAGAACAGGCATCCATAGTAAAATAGCAATACTCGAAAATTATATTGGTTACTGCCTGCGTCGAGCCATCAATGTAAACCATATGTGAGTTTGATATATAAGTTGATTGACCCATGTAAAATCCACGAAATGTCCTATAGTTATGCGTTATGGTTATAAGCCTGTCTCTCGCATTTGGATAGGCAGCGTCATCATTCGAGCCAGTAATTCTAATCATTCCCCCTATGCCATCGGTATTCGCTCCGGTTACATCCCCAATATAAGTAATAACATTTCCGCTCGATCCGCTTACATCAGTGGTCAAAGATTCTCTGTAAATACCTGGGCCAACATAAACCGTATCACCAGCAACAACGGGGGTGTCCTCAACACCATTGAGGGTTAATTTGCGATTAGCCCAAGAAAGACCATCGTTGACATCGCTACCGCCCTTTCCTACATATCTTACAGTCATTAAGTTACCTCAAATTTACCAAAATAGGTTGCATAGTTTCCAGAGGTTGCTGTGTTATTGGACTTGAACACCAAAACAACATATGGTGGAGTAGATGCCGGAGTCAAAGATGTTGACAGTTCGTTAAATTGACCAGAAGAGCCGACATCAGTTGTCGTATCATCTGACTGTCCTGGCTGTTTGATTATCATTTGCGGATTTGTGCCTGCGTAATTTGTCTCTCGATGCACTTCCAATGAAAAGGTCATTTTCTTGCCAGTGATTGGGATGAAAATGTGGTGTTCGCCAGCGTCCGGCATTTTGATACTTTCTAATTCTCCGGCAGGAACCGTGGACGTTTCCCGCTGAATGGCATTATATTGAATGGCCCCTCTTGTTTTCTTAGAGTCAGTAGTGGGGCGAGTAATGCCATAAAAGTCATCGCTTGGCGGCGTATTAGCACAGCCATATTGAGTAATTGCCGACTCCGGCAAAAAGTCTAGTAATGTGTTTTGGAAATAATGGCCCTCTAGCAAAAGCTGTGGCGCTATAAGTATATTTCTAGTGATCGAATTTGAACCCTTAGACACATTAAATCTACATGCCGCATCTGTAGTGTTGGGAACATAAAAAGTATGATCTTCGATAATGGTATTCGTGTTATCGGTGAAATACCTACATTTATAAATAATGCAGTTGTAGAAATAAATCTGGTTTCCAGATGTAACAAAGCTGACATCAATGGCATCCCCACCTAGTCCACCTATCTGACTAGCTGCCAAAAATGAGCAGTTCTTAAACGTCATTCCATACACCCTAGTTGTATCAATGGCGTTATAAGTATTAATCAAAAACACACAATTCTCAATAGTCATAGATATTGAACGCTCAGAAACTGCCCACAAATAAATTGCCGTGTTCATGGTATTAAAAAGACAGCGACGAATTGTGATCGTTTCCCCCGCAGGAATAGATGCGGGGAATGATATTGCGTCTTGTGCATTCACGCTTGGGGTAAACACGCAATCCTCTATGATCCAATTATCACAGCCATAAGTAGACACAAAGCGAATATTGGCCGTTGAGTGCATATCAAATCGCAACCCCCTAAAGGTACGATAATCCCTGGTCACGTTATTAACTAATATGCCCTCGGATCTAGTCTCGGTCTTGTCATCATTCGATCCGGTAATCCTTACTTCCCCGCCCACGCCATCGGTATATTCTCCGGTAACATCGCCTACATATGTAATTGGCTGTCCAGACGATCCGCTTACATCAAGAGTTAGAGATTCACGGTAAGTTCCCGGTCCAACGTAAACTGTATCGCCAGCAGAAACGGGAATATCCTCTGCACCATTTAGCGTCAGCTTGCGATTGTCCCAAGATTGTCCATTATTGCTATCGCTGCCGCCCGGTCCTACATAATAAGTTGTCATGGCTGATTGTAAAAAATCCTTTTATACATGGGTTACAAAAACACGCCTTGCAGCAAAAGATAAACTATCATAGTAAACTGTACCGCTAGCCTCAAAGATATAGTTGATCCCGCCAGACTGATTTTCATTGTTGTACCCCCATTCGGCTATGATGTACTGATACGTTCCTGTATTCATAGCGCCGCCATCTGTCCAGCCTGAACCAGTGTTGTAATAATAGTGAGTATCTCCTGACGTATCTATATAGAAAATATATCTATCTGTGTCCACAAGAGAAGCCGATAATTCTGTGTTACTTAACATGGCACCAGCCGCCACCACGGTCGAAGCCTCATATATAGTTTCTGATGTGTTTGAATGATACCTGTATACTGTTCCTGATGTTGTAGAAGTAATAGCAGGAACAGTGGCACCGAACCAATTAGATGAATACGTAGATTCACTTGACCAACTTGAAATATAAGTCTTGTATGCTGGATTAGTCGCGCCACTATCAAAATAATAATACGCTTCCCTGTAGTCGCTGTTCCTGATCGTAATTCTAGGCTCATGGTATGAGTCTGTTTTTGTGGCTCTAGTGCCAATTTGTGTGGCTGTGGACCAACTACCACCAGTTCTTTCGGTATAATATACATTGTCCGCGATGCTACCTGTTTGCTTGACGCTATCGACAAATAAAACATGCGGATAGTCATCACTGTCTAATGAAATCGCACAACCGGGATAGGTTGGGGCACCCTCGTCATAACTAGCTACAAATTCTCCCGAGTTAGTCCATGTGTCGGTGACGGTATTCCACACAGCATAAAGGATATCCGATGAAAAGTTGGTTGTATGTGCAATTATTATGTGTATTTTATCCGTACTATCAATGGCTATATCTATCCAAGCCTTGGGCTGGTTGTTACCGACATTGCCGTTGTATTCACTAGAAGGAGTGCCGTCAATACTGCTAAATATGTGTATATCATTTGAAAAGCTGCCATCACGGAATACCGCATATTTATCGCCGCCGCTAGTTTCAACTACGCCCCCTCCTCTGTCTAAACTGCCATCAGTGGTGATAGTAACTGCCATTACGGAACCTCCACCCAAGTATGACTGCACAGTGGATGGTCGGCTTCCCACTGGTCTAGTGATTGCTGATTGTAAAAAAACTCTGGCCCTTCTGGATAACACCTGTCCTGATAAACTGGTTCTGCGGCTGTACCTACCAGCGCACATGGCCTTGACCCATCGCCTGGATCATCGACCAAAAACGGGCATTCCAGACTGTAGTTAGAAGGATCTCCAAATGGTGCCACGTCTTTGCACAACCCCACTCCAGTTACCCATACAGAGCGATAGGTTTTATTTCCAAGGCGTATAGCATATCCTATCGGATCGCCATCGCCCGGATTTCCTACAAGTTGAACAATGGCTGGTCTCGCAGTAGGCTCCCAGGCATGTATGGCTTCCGGCCAATTTTTAGGCCAGGGATTAGCTTGGTTTGGCGACCCATCGGCACCGCAGCACTGACCGCATCTACTGCATGTTCCCTGTCTTTGAAACGGCATAAACCCTTCCTTAGTCTACGGTGTATCTCATTGTCACTGTGATTTCGTCAACTGTACCAGACGTAGCAGTCGTCTTGAAAATAATCCAGCTATCGGCAGGAATTGTGGCGTCGTTGAACGATGTAAGATTCTGCCCAGTAGTGGTATTTGTTATTTCCGTGGCGGTAGACAATATATCCGTTGCTCCACCACCACCCGCTCTGGAAGTATTATGGTAAGGATCTATCGTGCAAGAAGGCGTTGATCCAACAACTACTGCTTGAACTTCTTGAATGGTAATAGCAACAAACGTAAAGCCCATTGCTATATCTTCTGCGTTGCCTGGATCTTCAATTGTTATGGAGTAAAGATACGATGCACTAACCCCTGTGTCACCTTGATCTCCGGTATCACCCTGAACGCCTGTATCACCCTGATCGCCAGTGTCTCCCTTAGCACCCGTGACACCAGTGTCTCCCTGATCTCCCGTGTCACCCTTAGCGCCCTGGATGCCCGTGTCTCCCTGATCCCCGGTATCTCCCTTATCACCCGTATCGCCCTTGACACCAGTGTCACCCTTAACTGTACTATCAGCACCTGTGTCACCCTTGGCACCTTGAATACCAGTATCACCCTGAGTACCAGTGTCGCCTTTACTGCCTTGTTCGACATGCAAATCCCAATAGGTCTCCCAAGATCCACCTACACCTGGCTCGTCACCAGAGGAAGAAGTATGTTGCGAAATACAGATATAACCACTTCCATCGTTTTCCACGCAATCATTCACATAATACAAGGTCGAAATGGCCCAGGCACCTTGCCACGGATATTCCGTACCGGCAAATGATGGTGCGAGAGATACGTCCTCTGCATCGGCAAAACCACCAGAATGTCCGATATAAGTGACCGTATACGTATGATATGTGCCAGAATCGGTTGCAGAATCTACAAGGAAAGTAGCAAAATCGTCGTCTGTTTCAGACGAGATCATAATGTAGTCGTCTTTTTGTATCTGATCTAATTGTGCATCTACGTCATTTGAATTTCTGTCTGTATCGCTAACCCAAATGGTCGTCACACTGGAAATCGTTGCGTTATCAAACTCAAGGTCTCCAGCGGCATCAGGTGGTGCGGAAGTGTTTGTTGAGAAATTGAACGGGAAAGAATAGCCGCCGCCACCAGCACCAGTATCCCCTTGGTCTCCTGTATCCCCTTTAGCGCCAGTCACTCCCGTATCACCTTGGTCTCCTGTATCACCCTTTACTGTGCTATCAGCACCCGTATCGCCCTTGGCTCCAGTAACACCTGTATCCCCTTGATCACCAGTATCGCCCTTGGCACCTGTATCACCTTTTACGGTGCTATCAGCGCCTGTATCTCCCTTGGCACCAG
>WOR8_10008769_pt1 | contig 11510 bp, 14 predicted proteins | sample DeeMarSeWOR38_10_FD_19890 | JGI IMG/M metagenome (IMG submission 19890)
AGCTTGAGGGTGTGATCACCGCGCCCGGCCTCCATCTTGCGAATCGTTTTCTTTGCCCGCTTGCGCGCTTTCTTGTCCTCGAGACCGGTGGCGCTGTGCAGGCTTTGTTCAGCGGCCTGTATTTGCTCCGCTTCATCCAGCGACATGGCGCCCTCTGCAACGGCGACGATACTGAAATTCTTGCCGTTCTTCATTCGCTGTAGTATCGCATCAGCCACGCTCTCAATACTGTACGGGATCTCGGGCAACAGGATGACATCGGCGCCGCCGGCAATGCCGGCTCCCAGCGTCAGCCAGCCGGCCCGGTGGCCCATGATCTCCACCACGATGATGCGGTGATGGCTGTGTGCGGTGCTGTGCAGTCGGTCGATTGCATCGGTGGCAATACCGAGCGCGGTATCAAAACCAAAGGTAACGTCGGTACCGAACACATCGTTGTCGATGGTCTTGGGCAGGGTAATGACGTTGAGGCCCTTTTGCTTCAACTGCAACGCATTCTTCTGTGTGCCGCCACCACCAAGACAAACCAGCGCATACAGGTGGTTGGCCTGATAATTCTCGACGATGACATCGGTCATATCCCGGGTCTTACCGCCCACTTTCATCTTGTGCGGCTTGTCCCGACTGGTACCCAGAATGGTGCCTCCGACCGTGAGGATGCCGGACAGGGAACTGCTTTCAAGACGCACGATACGATTGTCAACCAGGCCACGAAAGCCATCACGAAAGCCGATGACCTGCATGTTGTATTCGTTCAAAGCAGCCTTCCCGACACCTCGAATCGCCGCGTTAAGGCCGGGGCTGTCACCGCCAGCCGTTAGAATACCTATGTGTTTGCTCATGCTCGTGGTCCGTTTTGTGCTTGTGAAATGGCGTATTCTAACCCGGCCCGTGTCAGGGCGCGAAAGCGCATAGGCCGCTATTTTCTATGGATAAAGGGTTTTGATGCCTTTAATTCAAGTTAAATTGATTATCAGCAATAAAATCCCGACCAGGCCCATGATGGCATGGGCTGTGACCGCGGGCATCGACGGCGGTCTGTTCTTTTCATGTAACGCAAAGACCATGCCGCCGCCCACTATAGCGAAGAACAGGAAAAGAGCGGCGACGTTATTAAGCTTGTCTGTCGGGCCGGTGAATATCTCTGTGAACAATACTATGATACCGGACAGTGCCAGAGATGCATGCGTGAGGCCAAGACCGGGCGAGCGCTTTCGCTGACGCAGACCGAGAAAGAACAGGTAAAAGCCGACCGCTACGGCTGAGATGAGCAGGAGAACTGTGGCGAGTAACAGATTCATCAATATCGTAAGGACTGGTTATCTTGAATCGCAGAAATCTGGAGACAGTATACATATTATCTGACTGTCACATTCAGTCTGCGATAAACCGCAGGATAATCCGGGGCAGAGAGCAATTTTCTCGAATATTAGAAGCTATTGCTCTCTGCCCCCTATTTACCCCTGTTTATGTAAAGCGGGCATTCCGAAAATGTAAAGAAATCAATACACATAAAACTGATATAGTAGCTGTATTTAAGGTTTTTTTACACTTTACTGGATGGAGTCCGGTTACTATTTGACTATCTCATTGAGAAATAAATAAATTTTTAATGAGGCATGAATATTGCTTCATTATCTTGATGATTTATAAACAAATTAGGGACATAAGTTATTGAATAAAGGGTTCTGCCCCCTTTAATTCGGGAGAGACTGATATGCGTAAATTTATGACATCCACCCTCGGCGCCATCCTCGCCCTTGCCAGCATCACCGGCACCGCAGACGCGGCGAATTTCACGGATATATCCTTCGGCATCAGCATCGATGTCGATGACACACTGTCAAGGCAGCCGCCGTTGCGTGATATCCAGTATTTCAAATCGCAGGACAGCTCCGGGTCACTGATGATCAAGCGCATCCATGACCTCACCATCGTCGACTTCCTGGAAGAGCTGCGCGACGTTGGTTATCGCGACATGCGCGATCAGGTCATCCTGGGAATGACCGGCGAACCGGTCGATGCCGGCATCGAGTCGGGGCGTGGACTGCTGATACCGGTGAGAGGCCGGATACGCGGTCAGCGGATCACGGGTGTGGTCGGCGCCTATTCGGGCCATGACGGCCAGGGCTTTCTCGTTATCGGCACCGCCAAACCTGAATACTGGGCCACATGGGAACCCCGCATGAAGACCATGTTCAGCAGCGTCCGCTTCGTCGAGATCGAACGTAATACGATGGTCGAGGATTGGGAAAACCTGCTCAAGGGCAGGAAGCTGCAGTTCAAGCAGGCAAAGGCATCCAGTAATACCGCGGGCGGCATGTTTTACGGCGGTGCGGCACACCGGGACTATCACCTGTGCAGCGACGGCACCGTGATGCGCAAGTCGGCTTCAGTTGGCAAGGTAGAGGGACAGAACATGGCGGTTTACAGCCGCAGCATGAACCGGAGCCGCGGCACATGGTATGTGATCGTATCGGCGGGCGCGCCCTTCCTGATCGTGAGTGACGGCCCCGAGCAAAAGCTCAAGCTGGAATACGAGGGCGAAAATTTCCTGTTGGACGGCAAGCCGTACATCATCACTACCAGCGACCTGTGCAAGTGAGATACCGCGAGGCCAGTAGATCATTCGGCCTGGCCTGGGGACACGAATCAAGCTCTGAATAATTCTTCCATGAATTCTCAGAGCACGAAAATCGAAAAATGCGATTTTCTTTTTTCTTCATTACTCAAACCCTTACGTGTTTGAGTAATGGTGGTGCATCCATGTACCACGGGAGTCTTTGAATGAATCAGAGGCTCCATGACTGCCATACAATCCTGTTATGACACGTAGGAGAAACATAATGCATAGATTCATATCAACACTATCCGGCATCGTGCTGGGTATCGGCTGTTTTATCGGCATCGGCAACGCAGCGAACTACAGCGACAAGAGCATCGGTATCAGCATCGACCTCGATGACGAACTCGTCGAGCAAAAGCAATGGCGCGGCTACCACGTGTTCAGCACAAAGGACAATACAGCTTCGGTGTTTATCAAGCCTGTCCATAATCTTCGCCTGTACGACCTGAAGGAGGATCTGAAAGCCGGCGGCTTTGACGACGTCGGCAGCATCGACCTGGTCGTGACGGGCAGTGAAAAATCTGCCCAGGTCAGCCAGGGCAGCAGTGTCCTTGTGCCGGGGCGTGTTCGGCGGTTTCGCCGGGTTCGACGACCAGAACTTCTTTGTTATAGGCGCGGCAAGGCCGGATTACTGGAACGACTGGAAGCTGCGCATCAAGGCCATGATCGACAGCATTCGCTTCATCGAGATCGACTACTCGGAGATGATCATGAGCTGGGAGCAGCGGCTCATTGGCAAGAGCCTGGTGCCGCAAAACCCGGTCACCCGGGGTCACCTGGTACCGAAGCCGATCAACCTGTGCAGCAACGGCACCGTGGCGAACGAAAAGCCCGTGAACACCCAGCCCACCGCGACCGCGACACAACAGACGGTGTGGAACGGTTATGCCTGGGTGACCATGCCCGTGACGCCTATGCCACGCCCCCCGGGCCGGTGGTTCATCGATCCGATCCGCGGCAAACCGACGCTGCTAATTCGCCAGGGGCCGCGCCCGCAGGAATTCACACTCGAAATGGAAGGCGATCAGCTATATGTGAACGGCAAGCCCTATAGCATTACTGAAAATACGCTGTGCCAGTAAGCACATTTCGGCGGGGATAACTCATATCAAGCCTCTGCAGCGGGCACGGACGCCCTGGCAGGCCGGCACACTTTCAGACGCAGCACTGCATTCTCTCTCAGAATATTGCAGTTGGAATTAAAGAGGACGAAAAGTTTATTTATTCTCTACACTCCCTTTTTCGCCTCCCCTTTTTTCTAAAGAACGGGTCAATAGTAGTGATTGACAATGCGGTTTAAGGCACGGATGATTGTAGTATCACGTGATTCTCATGACCAATATACGGGCACAGCAGGTAATGTTGAATACGAATCGAACAATGAATGTATGTATATTTGTGATAGCCAGCCTGTTTATATCACCGCAGGTTTATGCAGATATTACGGACATACTGGTTTACAAGGGCGAGTTGAGATTTGAGTTACCCGTTGATCAGGCGCGTGATTCCATGCTGATCCAGTACCGTTCTAAAACAAGAGATATTGTACGTATAGTAATTGACAACCTGATAGTAACCAATATGGATACGAACAAGTCTTACAGGTTGCAAGACCGTACAGCCAGCCTGGTCAATCAGGTCGACAATGAAGGTTACTGGACTACAGATATTCTCTATAACGGCCTGAATCTTACGAATGACAGTCACCGTGTAGAAGGAAGGGCCACTCTGTATCTGATTGGGTCGCAGCGATCAAGAAATTTTAACGTTTATCTGCGGCCCGAAAGAACCTGGGAACCGTCGCATTCAACAATCGACTGGAGTATAGGCGAATAGATCCTTGCCTTGCTGGATTCCAGCGTTAACTCAGCCAGGCATTCTGTTAATCGATTTTCAATAAAGGCGCTGCTATAAAGGGGTCGAAGAAAAACAAACAGGGTCAGGTCCTTTTACTTTCTCACCAGTCCTAATAATCGTCAAACAGGTCTTCCGGCTCCGGATCAGGGTCAGGGTCAGCCTCAATGTCTGAACTAGCCGCCTGAATGCCTTTTGCAGCGATTGCAATTGGTATACAAAGCGGCAATAAGAGAGGTATGGCACAAGTAACAAGCAGGATAACCATGGCGGTGATAAGTACAGCATCAACTATCAACGTCAGGGGTATGAGCAATACGACAGCCGGACTGAAACGTTGTTCAGTCTGCGTGTATGAACCAAATGCATGTTCATCCAGTCCGCCGTACATATCCATTGGAGCACCGAATACAATATAGCGTCCCGTCTCGTGATGCAACAGAGTTATAACAGGCTGATCGAGTGGCTCCTGGTAAATCGCATACAGAGCTTCAGTGATATCAGGTGCATCGGAATGGATTTCAGAAATTGGTACTGACTTTTCGCCTTCTTCAAGGTAACGGCTACAAAACGGGGATTCATCACTTAATCCAGCTTCAAGACCTTCGATCACAGCGGTCTGGTTATTTAGCGTGTTAGATATTTGCTCAAGATCGATAGTCAGTTCTTCAGTCGTTGTATCGGTCTGGCTGCTTAATATCATGCACATGCGGACATAACGATTGTCTTCAATAGCAGCAAACTTGATGCCTTCCACGCTCCAGTGACGGGTTATTGTTTCGGCGTTACTATCAATATATTCAATGGCTTTTTGCGTCGTGCATGCAATGAGGCCGATAGAGCTGTAGACAACAACTAACAGTCGAAACAGCTTTTTCATATTTGCGTACCTTGTATTCCTTTATCCCTTATAAGGAAAATAACCGACAAGGCTTGTATTGCACAACTATTAGCTGCATAGTATTAACATGCTAATCTTTTTGTAGCACAGGGTAATACCATGTCACAAACAAAGTTGATTATTAATACCTTGAAAAAGGAACTGCGCAAGCAGGGGATCAACTACAGGCAGGTAGCACAAAAGCTGAAATTGTCCGAGGCCAGCGTCAAAAGGTTATTTGCGGAACACTCTTTTTCCCTCGACAGGCTTAACAAGGTTTGTGAAATGCTGAACCTTGAAATTGCAGACCTGGTCCACGAGATGGAGAAAAATATTGAACTCACGCAGCAGCTCACGCTGAAACAGGAAACCGAACTGGTTTCCGATATCAAGCTGCTGCTGATGTCCTATTTCCTGATGAACAAGCTCTCCTTCGAGGAGATCATCAGCATATATGATATTTCCAGGACGGAAGGCATACGACTACTGGCAAAACTGGACCGCATGAAGATCATCGAACTACAACCGGGCAACCGCGTGAAACTCATGTTTGCGAAAGACTTCAGATTAATACCTGGCGGCCCGATTCAACAGTTTTACCAAAAAACAGTGCAGCAGGAATTCTTTAATTCTGCGTTCGATGGCAATGGTGAATTCCGCATCTTTGTCTCGGGCTTTTTTTCGCGCGCAGCAAACGCTGAAATCATCAGAAAACTTAAGCAGCTGGAGAGGGATGCAAACGCGCTTATGCAGGATTCAGAGGAACTGCCGCTAGAAGAACGTTACGGCTGCACACTTATCATGGCAATCAGACCATGGGAGGTGAAGGTATTTGACCAGCTGCGGCGTGTACCTAATGAAAAGAAATTTTAATGATAGCCGGAGCCTGCAGCGTAAAGGCGTTATTCTGGCACGAATATGAGACATACTGTAATGAATAAATCGATCCAGCATTCTTTGGTAGCATTACTTGCCATGGCATCCTTCAGTGCTGCTGGTGCAGATGCTGAGAGCATTCAAAACGAGATCGGAACTCTCTTTTCCAGTGGCCTGGGCAGTGTTGTATTCGCTCTCCTGCTATTACTGGCCCTGTTGTGGCTCCTGCTTCCGCTCGCCGTATATGGACTCAAGAGCAAGCTCAAATATTTAATCGAGCAAAATACCAAAACCAACAGGATACTGACTGGGCTCAGGAATGACTTTACCGCATTAACCGCGGAAGCAATTAACACGGCTGACACTGCGCAAGCCGAGACAAGCTCTGATGAGGACGCAAGCAATGAAATGATGCAGAATTATGCCGATTTAGCCCGTGCGAGTGAAGAATCGAACAGGCTACTCGCTGAGATCAGGGACATCTTAGCCGCACTAAGCGTGGAAGAAACCCCCGAGGCTGACACTGGACAGACCGAGAGAACTGCCGAGGCAAACATAACGGCAGAACTGTATAAAGAAGTAAAATTTGACCCCTAGAGAAACAAACCGGGTCAGCGAACAATTAACTCAAATATTAGAAACAATTGCTCTCTGAACCTGTTTTTCCCTTGTCCCGTTTTTCCATTTAATTAACCCGTTGCCTGAGCACGGTGCCTCCCTCCCCTTTAACAAGCAAATTACCGTTAGTCGCCGATTAGATACCGTTTATCAATCGAAACCGAACCTCTTCAGGGACTATTGGATATAGTAAACAGTAACTGTTTATGCAATTTTTTCTTTATTAGCGTTTGTTAATATGAGGTTTAGGGCATGAATATGTTGAATAGAGTAATACTGTCCAGTCTTATGCTAATGCTGTCGGCTCCCCTCGACATTAATGCCGACCAGGTCAAACCCATTAGCGTTATGATGAATCCCTTAGCATTCCAGAAACTCGATCAGTCCAGAGAATCAATTGATGCCGATATGCAGTCATGCGAGTCGGACAATGTCGCAGTAATTACCATCTACTCGAAAACTGGTAAAGCCCAAATCGGAATCGATGTGAAAGTAGATAGCAGCCCTGTCGGCAGTTTGACGACTCATTTCCCTGATGCAGGCCCGGACTGTAAAACACCCAGCTCCGATGGCATTATCACAATTGTAATACCTGCCGGCGAACATACACTTGAAGCCGAAAGCATTAACCTTGCCTGGCCCGCTCATACCTTCAGCATAGATAAATGTGAGTGTTTGACATTGCCATTGTCTTAATTATTAAAGGGGTCAGGCCCCTTTAATTTTGCCCCTCTTGATTTAGATATAAACACCCGAAGAAGTCGACATTAGTACCGTTTCGATCTATAGAAATAAACATGGAAATAACATTGCATTAACAAGGTAGATAAGTTTTATGAAAATCCGGTTTGTACTTTATATCGCAATATTCAGCATTTTAAACGGCTGTGCAGGACACATGCCTCAAACAGCAGATGAATTTCGCAAAGAATTGCCTGGTGCTTTTCTGGGTGAAGTTGAAAAATTCCAAGTGAACCGCTCTTATGCCGATGTCGGCAGATCATTTCAGAAGATGGCCCCACAGTGTCTCGATGTAAGGATCAAGTCAACCTCTCAATCCAACACGAGTTACTCGGTTGTCGTTACCAAATGGAATCCGACCGTCAAAATTAATGATCAAAAAGCCGAATTACATATACAGCAACTACACGAACAAGGTGTACTAAACGTTTATGAGGTTCCAGAAAAAGGCTATTACATGATGGTGGTCGATGCAATTCCGCTGGGAAAAAACAGCTCTGAGGTAGTCATGTACCGCTCTTCAGTTGGCAACAAGGCATTGATAAGAGCTATCAAGGGTTGGGCTGCTGGCGAGAAAATCGGCTGCCCTGATTTGACAGCATGATAATAAAACAACAGCAAAGCTTGTAGAGATAATCATGACACGCATAAAATACGCCGTTCTTGTATTGACTATCTGGTTCGTAACTGGTTGTTCGGGATTGAAGACCTATCACAGCGACTTGGAAAACAACCTGAAGATAACGACGCAAACGGATTCGGGCTCCATTTTTTCGAGTATGCAGGCGGCTGTCGATATTCACAAAGTGAATCCTGACTGCAGTACCGAATACACTGGCACCGTTCAACTTGACGATTCGTCAAATGACATCGGTATACCTGCAGGCCGCTCAAGCTACCTGGTATTCGTGTTCCAAAAATCGGGATTATTCAGCGCAGAAACGAGCACGACCTATAACACCCTGATTCGCCCGCGTAATGGTTATCAATACATTGCAGAAGTAAGTTATCAGGAAAATATCTACAACGTGATCATCAACGAAATCGATCCTGGCAGCAGAACAAGTCGTGAAATCGAGACCAGGGGTATGTACGCCTGCAGGCCGGTTTGAGGATTAACAGGATACCCCGGTTATTATTTCAGCGTAAACGGGGTACGTAAACGGGTTCAGGTCTTTCATTGTGCATAAGCCTGATGAATGAACCATGAAAGACCTGATCCCTTTGATTACCGGAGCCTGTCACCTATTATTCCTTAATACTGGTTATTCATCTGAATATTGCTATACATGTAATAAATATGATTAAGACTGTGAGGCGGGCATTATGAGTGGAGAATATTCGGTTGTATTCACCGGAAACATCCTCGAGGGCCTCGACAAGAACCTGGTGATAAACAACATCGTTGCAAAAACAAAGCTTTCCATTGAGCAGGTCATTCGCCTGTTCGAAACGGCACCAAAAGCCATCAAGAAGTTCGATTCAAACGAAGAAGCAAACAGGCTTGTTTCCGTTTTCAAAAGTTGCGGTGTCGAGTGCACCGTTGATATCGCGGTGCCTGACTGGCAGCTAGTGGGAGATGAAGCTGAAGAAGAGGATAAATCTGAGCGCAAGAGCCGCAAGCCGCTACTGTGGATCACTCTATTAATACTCACTGGCGCTGCGGCTTATTCAGTTTACTTGTATTGAGTCAGGCAGCACCTGGGTACACTGTAAAGATTAATCAGGGTCAGACTGCTATTTCTATAGTCGTTTTTAGAAATAGTAGTCTGTCCCCGAATACTACCCTTTTAGAAAAATTGCAGTCTGACCCCATACTTCCATATACCTCTCAACATGGGTACCGTATACCCGAAAACGTTCAAGGCGATTGAAGACGCCGGTGCGATAGACATGAACGACATCATCGTCTTATCCAACGACCCTTCGCCCTGGACGGGTGAGCACTATTTCGCGGTATCAAAAGACGTACCTGGACTGGAGATGGTCAGGCTGTCCGGTGATTACCTGACCAGGGTCTTCGAGGGACCATTCAAAAATGTTCCCGAGTGGGAAAAGGAAATGGAGTCACTCGTTGAAAGCAGAGGGAGAAAGATAAACAAGATGTATTACTTCTACACCACTTGTCCGAAATGCGCAAAAGTCTACGGGAAAAATTACGTGGTTGGTGTCGCCGAACTCAATGTTGAATGAGAGTTAAAGGGGGCTGCCCCCTTTAATCAGGGTTTTATTGTACGGATGAATTGCATATAGGCCTCACGGTGCAAAGCAACAGTAGCGGCCGGCCCGTGCAGCTGGATATAGATATTTCCCCGTGCTGATTCGATAATTGACGCGAGTAAAATCTGGTCGGGTGCTGCGGTACCGACAGGCCCCATGCCTACACCTCGGGCATAATCACCTCTGAGTTCGACTACGGTTACCGGTATACCATTCACGCTCATGGTTTCTATCATGGGTTCAACAGAACCACCCTCCGGCTTTGAGAACTGCGATTGCCAGCGGGCGATGTTGGCCTTCGCACTGCCACCCTGGCCTTGTCCGAAGTAAAACAGTATTAGATTTGCGTTACTGTTATTTTCGGACCCGGGAATGCGGTACTGTGCCAGGCGCATACCGGAAGACGGCTTTTCTTCGACCCAGGAAGCAGGCAACTTGCCTGTCATGCCCAGGAACTCAATCGTGTTCAGCGCCCCGGCAGCGTTCAGGCTTGAAACAACAATGCTCAGGATAAAAGCAAGTTTAACAGCACATACAGTGCTCAGGGTATTGCTGTGCATAGCAACCTCGCCATGTTCGTTGATCGTGGGGTGGTCCGCTTGTGTCTGAACAGCAACAAAAGAATAAACCGGCATAACCTGTTTAATTGTTATTATCAGCCAACCGCATCAAGTGCCTGACTGACATCAGCGATGATATCGTCGATGTGCTCGATACCCACAGAGATTCGGACCAGGTCGGCGCTTACACCGGCAGCTGCAAGTTCAGCTTCGTTCAGCTGTCTATGAGTCGTAGATGCAGGATGGCAGGCAAGTGACTTCGCATCACCGATATTGACCAGCCGCAAGATCATCTTCAATGCGTCGATGAACTGCGCCCCGGCAGCCGCGCCACCAGCGATACCAAAGCTCAGGATACCCGATGCCCTGCCGCCGGTAATCTTGTCACAGGCGGCTTTATGCGGGCTGTCGTCCAGTGCGGCGTAGTTCACCCATTCGACCTTGTCGTGAGCCAGCAGGTACGCGGCGAGTTTTTCTGCATTTTCACAATGGCGCTCCATGCGAAGTCCCAGTGTCTCCAGGCCCTGCAAGATCAAAAATGAGTTATGCGGTGAAATCGCAGCGCCAGTATTTCTTAATGGCACAACGCGGCAACGACCGATGTATGCCGCAGGCCCAAGTGCCTCGGTATAGACCACGCCATGATAGGAAGGATCCGGTTCATTCAACATGGGAAACCGCGCCTTGTTGGCGACCCAGTCAAACTTGCCGGAGTCGATGATGATGCCACCGATAGAGTTACCATGACCACCGATGTATTTGGTCAATGAATGGATGACGATATCCGCGCCATGATCGAAGGGGCGACACAAGTAAGGTGTGGCGACCGTATTATCGACCATCAGGGGAACACCATGCTTGTGTGCGATCTCCGCCAGCCTTTCGATATCGACGATGTTACCGGCTGGATTACCGATAGATTCACAGAAGATAGCGCGGGTATTCTCATCGATGGCCTTTTCGAAACCGTCGAAATCATCAGCCGAGACCATTCGCACTTCGATGCCCTGTTTCGGCAAGGTATGCGCAAACAGGTTATACGTACCGCCGTATAACTGGCTGGTACTGACGATATTACTGCCTACGTTACTGATACATTGAACCGCGTAGGTGATCGCTGCCATACCGGAGGCGA
>WOR8_10009913_pt1 | contig 11508 bp, 11 predicted proteins | sample DeeMarSeWOR38_10_FD_19890 | JGI IMG/M metagenome (IMG submission 19890)
CGATTTCTACCTGGCGACCGTGCGCCAGATCGCGACCATAACATTTGCTGCACACCCCTGTTTTGGCTCTGCAGGTTAAAACGGATCGGATCTTAACATTGGAGACACCGGTTTCTTCGATTTTTTGGACGGCGGCTTCATCAATGCCATCGCCTGCTTGTGCCACCACCTCGTCTGTATATGGATCATGGATATCTTCAGCCAAAGTCCGGCCTAAAATCCGTTCACCCAAACGCTGGATGATTTCGCCGCCTTCCATCAGGGGTTCCACCTCAACCCCCACGGTCGTGCCGCAGTCGGGCTCGGTAACCACACAATCCTGGGCGAATTGGCGGTTTTCAGAGCCGTGTCTGCCAATCCCTTTCGCGCACCGTGGGTTGAAATGAAATATTGCAGTACCGAAAGTCCCTCCCGGAAATTGGCGCTAATCGGTGTTTCAATGATTTCACCCGATGGTTTGGCCATCAGGCCGCGCATTCCGGCAAGCTGACGCATCTGGTCTTTGCTCCCCCGGGCTCCGGAATCGGCCATCATGAAAATAGGGTTGAAGCTTTCAGCATGGACGGGCTTGCCCTTCTTTTTCTTTGCCGCTTTGCTTTCTTTTTCTCCGGCGCGCTCCAGTTTCATCGACTCCATCATTTCATTGGCAACATCATCCGTCGCCTTGGCCCAGATATCGACGATCTTATTATATTTCTCCCCCTGGGTAATCAGGCCTTCGGTATACTGTCGACCGATCTCGGCCACCTGGGCTTCGGCCTTATTTAAGATATCCCATTTGGCCGCCGGAATAATCATGTCGTCAATGGCAATCGACAGCCCACCCTGGGTCGAATATTTGTACCCGATATCCTTGAGACGATCCGAAAGGATCACCGTCGCTTTGGGTCCCAAATTGCGGTAGACGTAATCCACCAGCTGACGCAGCGCCTTTTTATCCATGACTGAATTGACGATATCATAGGGGATTGCGGGCTCTTTGGATATAATTTCAAAAAGATGGTAAGCATTATCAGCAAGTATAACGTTGCTGGTATCGCCAGTCTTAAGGGAAAACAGGGTCTCAATATCGGCTTCTTTGCAGCCGTATATGCTGCGGAACTCGTTGAAACTGAATTTTCCGATAAACCCGTCGTTTTCCTGATCGGCGCTCTGGGAATATTTTTTAACCAGATTGGCAAACGCCTTGCCATTATTGATCTGATCCAGAACCTCCAGGGCTTCTTCTTCAGTGCACTCTGCCGACCGTTGTTTCATAACGTTTACCTTGCATGCGGACCGTAACGTGGGCATGCAAATCAACCTCTTTGGCGTCGAATGCGGCCTGGACTTCTTCGATATTCGCAAAGATCTTGCCTTCACCTTTACGGCCGGCGACTCCCCGGGTCATATAATAGGTGCCCAATACAATGTCCTGGCTTGGCACAATGATCGGACTGCCGTTGGCCGGCGATAAAATGTTGTTGCTGGAAAGCATGAGCACGCGGGCCTCGATCTGTGATTCAACCGACAAAGGCACGTGGACCGCCATCTGGTCGCCGTCAAAATCTGCATTGAAGGCCGTACAAACCAGCGGATGCAGCTGAATGGCTTTGCCTTCAATTAAAATCGGCTCAAACGCCTGGATGCCGAGCCGGTGCAGCGTGGGCGCTCGATTCAACAATACCGGGTATTCCTTTACCACCTCATCGAGGGTATCCCAGACCTCAGGAATTTCGCGTTCCACCATCTTCTTTGCGCTTTTTACAGTTGATACGAAACCTTTTTGTTCCAGCCGAAAATAGACAAACGGTTTGAAAAGCTCCAGCGCCATTTTTTTGGGCAATCCACACTGGTGAAGCCTTAAGTCCGGCCCGACGGTAATGACGGTACGCCCGGAATAATCCACGCGCTTGCCCAGCAAATTCTGCCTAAAACGGCCTTGCTTGCCTTTCAGAGTGTCACTCAGCGATTTCAACGGTCGTTTGTTGGTTCCGGTAATCACCCGGCCGTGGCGCCCGTTGTCAAAAAGGACATCGACAGACTCCTGCAGCATCCGTTTTTCATTGCGCACGATGATGTCCGGCGCTTTGAGATCGATCAGGCGTTTGAGCCGGTTGTTACGATTGATCACGCGCCGATACAGATCATTAAGATCTGATGTGGCAAAACGCCCCCCTTCCAGGGGTACCAGCGGGCGCAGATCAGGCGGTAGCACCGGGATTACATCCATAATCATCCAAATCGGATCAACTCCTGATTTTCGAAAGGCATCGACGATCTTGAGCCGTTTGGACAGCTTCTGCCGCTTGGCGGCGGACCCGGTGGATTTAATGTCTGCCTTGAGCTCAGTGTATAGTTCGTCCAGATTAATACTTTGCAGCATTGCCTGAACCGCCTCGGCACCGATTCCGGCTTCAAACTTCGAACCGTATTCCTCGAGCGCTTCCAGATATTTCTCATCGGAAAGCAACTGGCCCCGGGCAAGCGGTGTATTTTTCGGATCCAAAACGATATAGCTGTCAAAATACAGAACCTTTTCCATATTTTTTAAGGTCAGATCCAGCAGGTTGCCAATTTTGCTGGGCAAACTCTTTAAAAACCAGATATGGGAGACCGGCGTGGCCAGCTCGATATGCGCCATGCGCTCACGTCTCACTTTGGACTGAATGACTTCTACGCCGCATTTTTCACAAATGACGCCGCGGTGTTTCATGCGTTTGTATTTACCGCAATTACACTCATAGTCCTTGGTGGGGCCAAAAATTTTGGCACAAAACAGCCCATCGCGCTCGGGCTTAAAGGTTCGATAATTGATGGTTTCCGGCTTTTTGATCTCGCCGTGCGACCACTTGCGAATTTGTTCCGGCGAAGCCAATGCAATACGAATACCGAAATACTTCCTCGGATCCGTGGGTTTGGCGAAAAAATCATAAAGAGTTTCCATGGCGAGTTCCTATAATGTTGGGTTAATTTCTAAAATCTGACCTGCCAAAATACCCATTTGCCATCACCCATTCTGGGTTTTATGAGCTTTTGGAATCCAGTTCGCCTTCTTCTAATAGCGCAATATCCAGCCCCAGCGCCTGCAATTCCTTGGTCATCACTCGGAATGATTCAGGAATCCCGGGCTCCAGAACGTTTTGGCCCTTGACAATCTTCTCATACATGCGCGTCCGCCCGGCCATGTCATCTGATTTGACAGTCAGGAATTCCTGCAGCGCATAAGCAGCCCCATAAGCCTCCATGGCCCAAACTTCCATTTCACCCAGACGCTGGCCGCCAAATTGCGCTTTTCCGCCCAAGGGCTGCTGGGTTACCAGCGAATAGGGGCCGATCGAACGGGCATGAATCTTATCATCCACCAGATGGTGCAGTTTCATAACGTACATGGTACCCACGGTGACCTTGTCATCAAAAGGTTGCCCGGTGCGACCGTCGAACAGGGTTGCCTGTCCGGTTTGTTCAAGTCCGGCTTCTTTTAGCAACGCTTTGATTTCATCTTCTTTGGCGCCATCAAAGACCGGTGTGGCCATATGAACACCATCTTTATAAAAGGCTGCAAAATCAGCAAGTTGCTTTTCATCCATTTCTGAAATTATTTTTCGCTGGATCGGAGTGGCAAAAATCTTCTTCATTTTATCGCGCAGGACTTTATATTTTTGCTCCTCGATCAGATCGTTCAGCTGATCACCGAGTCCCCTGGCCGCGCGTCCCAGATGAATTTCCAGTATCTGCCCAACATTCATGCGCGAAGGCACCCCCAGCGGGTTGAGCACCATGTCTACCGGCACGCCATTTTCGAAATAAGGCAAATCTTCTACAGGTAAAATCCGGGATACCACCCCTGCCATCTTGTCTCCCACCGACAATTTGCGTTTCATGGCCACATAGACTTTAACCATTTTGATCACGCCGGGCGGCAGGTCATCACCCTTTTCGTAGCGACCGACTTGTTGTTCGAACGCCAGTCGACAGAGCTCGCGCTGATCTCGATAGCGCTCAAGCAGTTCATGAACTTGCTGGCTTATTTTAGGATCTTTCAAAACCAGGCCTTCCAGCTGGGCCACCGGAACATTCGCCAGGCTTTCTGAATCAATTTTAGCCCCGTTTTCCAGTAAAACCTTCTTGCCCTTTTTCAAAGCGGCCATGGCCTTCTTGCCGATCAACAGATCCTGCAACTGCGCGCGAACCACTTCTTCAATCACTGCCAGTTCATCGTCACGATCCTTTTCAAGAGAAGCAATTTCTTCGTTTTCGATCAGGCGCGCGCGGTCGTCTTTATCAATCCCCCGCCTGGAAAATACTTTGGCATCGATAACAATCCCCTGAACGCCCGGAGGCACCCTCAAGGAAGTATCTTTAACATCGCCGGCTTTTTCCCCGAAGATCGCACGCAGCAGTTTTTCTTCAGGAGAGAGCTGGGTTTCGCCTTTGGGCGTAATTTTGCCAACCAGTATGTCCCCCTGCATCACTTCGGCACCAAGACGAATAATTCCACTGTCATCCAAATTTTTTAAAGCCTCTTCGCCCACATTGGGAATATCGCGGGTAATTTCTTCTTTTCCCAGCTTGGTATCTCTGGCGACGACCTCAAATTCTTCGATATGGACCGCACCCTGATCTGTTGCCGGACCATCGGCAATGATTTCGCCGGCTTTTACAAAATCGCCCTTACGAACAATCGGTCGATGGTTAAAACAGGTGTTTTGATTGGAACGGATGAATTTGGAAAGATTATAAATGGTAACATCCTTTTCAGAAGGCATATCTGCCGGATGATGCTTTAGGACAATCCGCGCGGCGTCCACATCGACCACTTCGGCATCCCGCTTGGCGACCACCGCAACGCCTGAATCTTTGGCGACAACCCCTTCGATACCGGTTCCCACCAGAGGAGCGCTGTTTATCAGCAGGGGTACTGCCTGGCGCTGCATGTTGGAACCCATCAGTGCCCGGTTGGCATCATCGTTTTCTAAAAATGGGATCACAGGTCAATGTGATCTTTTTCGACCATCATAAATTCTCCGGCAACCCGTGAGGTCACCAGCGGATTGACATACCCGCCTTTTTTATCGATGGGAGCATTGGCCTGGGCGATGGGATGATCCTTTTCTTCAAAGGCATCGAGAAATTTGACTTGATCGGTGACTTTGGCATTTTCCACTACCCGGTAAGGCGTTTCAATAAATCCATAGGAGTTGACACGCGCATAGGTGCTCAGTGAAACAATCAGTCCGATATTGGGCCCTTCCGGAGTTTCGATGGGGCAGATGCGGCCGTAATGGGAAGGATGGACATCCCGTACCTCAAAGCCTGCCCGTTCGCGTGTAAGACCACCGGGCCCCAATGCACTGAGCCGCCGCTTATGAGTCGTCTCTGAAAGCGGGTTGGTCTGGTCCATAAACTGCGACAGCTGACTGGTGCCGAAAAATTCTTTTACAACTGCAGATACGGGCTTGGGATTCACCAGGTCGTGAGGCATTAGGGCATCAACCTCCTGAATGCGGTATTGATTTTCGAGTAGCTCGCCCACCGCTCGAACCCGGCGGTTACCCAGATGGTCGATATCATCCACCACACCCTGGGTATCCCGCAGCTGAATCAAGGCTTTGGCCGTAAGTAAAATATCTTCTTTTCGCAAAATGTTTAAATTAATTTGACTACTAATGCCCAGGCGTTGATTTATTTTGAGCCGTCCCACACCGGAAAGATCGTAATAAGTAGATTTAAAGAACAAATTATCAATAAAATCCTGAGCAACTTCCGGCGTTGCCGGATTTCCCGGTCTCAAGCGGCGATATATCTCGATCAGGGCCTCTTCTTTGGTCTCAACCTTATCCATCAAAAGGGTCTTGCGGATGGAATCGCTGTTGGAAGCCGCATCAACATACAGCAGATCAAATTCAATAATGCCGGCATCGCCAAGTTTGTTCAACGCTTCCTCATCGACAGTTTCGGCAACCTTCACGACAATCTCATCCGTCTTGGCGTTCACGATGGTACTGGCGAAAGCACGGTCGATAATTTCTTCAAGATTAATCGGGATTAAATCGGTATTGGAGGATTTAAGTCGTTTAATGGCCTTTACGGTGAAAACCCGTCCTTTTTTTACAATGACCTCTCCGCTTTGGGGGTCACGCACCTCTTTGCTGGCCCGTTTGCCCCTGAGAAACCTCTCGTTGAATTCCTTATAATACCGCTTGCCTTTAACGATGATTTTTTCTTTCTCATAAAAATAGCAGAGCAGATCTTCGGTTTTGTAACCAAATGCTTTAAACAGCAAAGTGACCGGAAATTTACGACGGCGATCAATGCGAATGTAGACAATGTCCTTGGGGTCAACTTCCATATCAATCCAGGAACCGCGCACTGGTATGATTCGTGAGCTATAAATAATTTTTCCGCTGGAGTGACTTTTTCCTTTATCGTGGTCAAAAAATACACCGGAAGACCGGTGAAGCTGACTGACCACGACACGCTCGGTTCCATTGATAATGAAGGTCCCTTTTTCAGTCATCAAAGGTATCGTACCAAAATAGATTTCCTGCTCTTTAATGTCGCGAATATTGGAAACCCCGGTATCATCGTCAATTTCATAGACAACCAGCCGGACCGTTATCCGAAGCGGTATTTCATAAGTCATTCCACGGTGGACGCATTCTTCAATACTGTGCTTAACCTCTCCGAATCGATACGACACGAATTCAAGCGAAGCGCTGCCGGTAAAATCTTTGATAGGAAAAACAGATTTAAAAACTGTCTGCAATCCGATATCCTCACGCTTTTCAGGAGGTATATCCATTTGTAAAAACCGTTGAATCGATTCACGTTGCATCCCGATGAGATCCGGGACTTACCAAAATTTTTCCGAAACCGTTTTGTTGCTAACGGATTTTTTGACATGCCGTCTCCATTGTATTTTTTGGGGTTATGAGTTGCTGGTGATGAGTGATCGGAAAGAAACCAAAGTTTGCCAGCACCGGGCGGGGGGCCGCATCGAATCCGACGAGCCCAGCCCCCCATCTGCCCGGACCTTTTTTAGAAGCTGTCTCAAAAATGTCTTTTGATCCCATATCTTTGTTGGTGCCTCGTTTCAAATCCTCATCAACCAACAGGTTGCCTGCGGTTGAAACTCGGCTCCGCCGCGATCTGGAACCAAAATCCTATTTTTGAGATGGCTTCTCGTGAATTTACTTGACCTCCACCTGAGCGCCAGCTTCTTCAAGTTGGGATTTAATCTTTTCAGCCTCTTCTTTAGAAGCGCCTTCTTTGACCGGCTTGGGCACTTCGTCAACCAGCGCCTTGGCATCTTTCAGTCCCAGTCCGGTAATCGCCCGCACTTCTTTAATGACCTGGATTTTCTTGTCTCCGGCGGCGGTAATAATGACATCAAATTCTGTTTTTTCCTCTGCCGGTGCTCCGGCAGCACCCTCAGCAGGTCCGGCTGCCATCATGGCCATCGGTGCCGCTGCGGACACCCCGAATTTCTCTTCCATCGCTTTTATAAGCTCGCTGAGCTCGAGAACCGACATATTTGCTACAAATTCAATTACATCTTCTTTGGTAATACTTGCATTCGCCATTTTTTTCCTCCAGTTTTATCTACACTTTCATCAATAGATGTCTTTTTGTTCGTTCGTTAATCAGGCGGCTTCTTTTTGCTCTCTGACCGCCTGCAGGACATTCAGCAGCCTGCGGGGGATTTCTGCCAGCGTCCTCACAAAGCCGGTCGGCACACTGTTCAGCGTTGCAACAAGGCTGCCCAGCAGAACTTCCCGCGACGGCAGCGCCGAAAGTGCTTTAATACTGCTTGCGTCAAGGATCTTTCCGCCCATGACGCCGACTTTGATTTCGAATACTTTGTTTTCTTTGGCAAATTCCGTTAAAATTTTGGCCGGAGCGACCGGATCGGCATAACTCAACGCAACAGCGCTGGGGCCTTTAAACGAATCCTTGATCAATGCCACATCGGTCTCTTCCGAGGCTCTGATCAGGAGTGAATTTTTTGCAACCTGAAATTCAACATCTTCCTGTCTGAGTTTGCCCCGCAGATCATTTATGGCAGCAACATCAAGACCCTTATAGTCGCTTACGATGACCACCGCAGCCTTCGAAAATCGCTCATTTAGATTTTGCGCAATTCTTTTTTTCTCTTCCAGATTCACGGGTAAATTAACACCTCCTTTCCCAATCGATCTGACAAAACCGGAGGTACTCAGACTGCCGATTTGCAATTGATGATAAGACGCTTCCGCCGCACACAGGTCTGCACAGAAATGCGAATCACACAACTGTCTCGGCAGGCCGGCGGAGCCGATTAAACACAACCACAATTACGATTCTGCGTTTGTGAACCTGCGGTCTTTGACAGATGACCTTCTAGTTTACGCCGCTTTCGGCGTTGACGATTTAACCTATTGAACCCCGAGGTTCAATCCGAGCTTAATGTGTTTACTGGTGATACATTAAATTACGTAGCTGAGAAAAAGTTCAAGCCTTATCGATCCGCTTTTTATACACCACGAAGATCACGAAGTATATGAAGGTCGAGAATGGAAATTCAGCCATCTTTTGTGTTTGATCTTCGTGTCCTTCGTGGTTGTCATAGCGCTACTTGAGCTTTATGCATAACCGCATTAAATTATTTAAGCAAATCTTTAACCAGGGCCGCATCAATCTTCAGGCCGGGACCCATGGTTGTCGATATCGCAATGCCTTTAAGATAGGTGCCTTTACTGGAGGCCGGCTTCAGGCGCATGATGATGTCAAAAAATGCCGCCATATTTTGCACAATTTTATGGCGCATGCACGATTCCAGCCTTTTCGACTCTAAAATCAATTTTTCCGGCTTTAAGATCATTGATCGCCCGGGCAACATCAAATGTAACGGTTCCGGTTTTAGCATTGGGCATCAGCCCGCGGGGGCCAAGCAGCTTGCCGATCTTTCCGACGGATCCCATCATATCCGGTGTGGCCACAGCCTTGTCAAAGCCAAACCAGCCGTTTTTTATCTTTTCAATCAGCTCGTCATTGCCTACAAAATCGGCTCCGGCATCCATGGCCTCTTTCTCTTTTTCGCCTTTGGCAAAGACCAAGATCTTGACCTCTTTGCCGGTACCATGCGGCAGCACCACGCTGCCTCTAACCATCTGATCAGCATGTCTGGGATCAACGCCCAGGCGAACGGCCACATCAACCGTCTCGTCAAACTTGGCAAAAGAGGATTGTAATGTCATTTTGACAGCATCGTTGAAACTACCGACACTTTCTAAATCAAACCTTTTCCTGGATTCTGAATATTTTTTCCCGCGTTTCGGCATCGTTATAACCATCTCCCTCGATCGCGTTGCGAACCTTGGATTGCACGCTGCAAGCTCAAGCTAACTCGAATGGCGCAACCCGCATCTCGCAACGGTATTATCTAACCGATTTCTATCCCCATACTTCTTGCCGTACCGGCAATGATTTTGCAGGCGGCATCTAAATCATTGGCATTTAAATCAACCATTTTTAATTTGGCGATTTCTTCAACTTGCTGGCGCGTCACCGATCCAACGCGATCACGCTTGGGATCACCGGCGCCTTTCGCAATTTTGGCGGCCTTTTTGAGAAGAACGGCCGCCGGCGGTGTTTTGGTGATAAACGAAAAAGAACGATCCTGATAAACCGTTATCACAACCGGTATGATTAAGCCTTCATCATTGGCTGTCTTCGCATTAAATGCCTTGCAAAAATCCATGATGTTGACACCGTGCTGGCCCAAGGCAGGACCAATGGGTGGCGATGGATTGGCTTTTCCGGCTTCAACCTGCAATTTAATCATTGCCAATACTTTTTTTGCCATTTGATTTTTCCATTCCGATTAAGCGTTAATTGTTATTTGTTATTCGTTATTAGAATTTGATGATCGCTTCATTTAAGTATTCGCTTATTGATTTTGTATCATGATTGATCCCATTTTCCGGAAACCATTAACCAATAACGAATAACCAATAACTCTCGATTGAGTTTGTGCTCAATCGAGATTAAAGCTTCTGAACCTGAACAAATTCTAATTCCACGGGCGTTGAGCGACCGAATATGCTGACGAGCACTTTAATCTTTCCTTTTTCCGGATTGACTTCCTGAACCGTTCCATTGAAATTGGTAAATGGCCCATCAATGACGCGAACCTCATCGCCGTGTTCAAAAAAATATTTGGGCTGTGTTTAGTTTTCCGGCTTCCATGCGATTCAAGATGCGGGCTGCCTCATCGTCTGACAATGGCGTGGGTTTGCGCCGACCGCCCAAGAAGCCGGTCACTTTAGCGGTATCATTGACGATATGCCATGTCTCATCATCGAGCTCCATCTTGACCAATATATAACCCGGGTAAAATTTGCGCGCGGATGTCTTGCGTTTGCCTTTGACGAGTTCAACAATTTCTTCAGTCGGCACGACGACCTCGCCAAACTTATCGGCATGCGGGGAAGAGGCGACCCGTTCCTCCAGGGTGGCCTTAACCTTGTTTTCAAAACCCGAATAGACATGGATAATATACCATTTAAGCGCCAATCTATTGCCTCCTTGTTTTATTGAAAGACCGCGCGCATCAAACTGGACAACCCGATATCAACGAACCCGAGAAAAAGTGAGATAAGCAAAACCAGTGCAATCACCACAACCGTAGAGCCAATTGTCTGTTTACGGGTGGGCCACGTCACTTTCTTGAGTTCGATTTTGACTTCTCTTAAAAACTGAATCGACGAATGAAAAATGTTGGTCTTTGGTTTCGCTGCTGCAACGCTGGTAACCGAAGATTTCTTTTTGGTGATTGCCGGTTTGATTGCCGGTGTCACCTTATGCCCCGCCTCGGCGGGGACACTGATTTTTCCGTGCTCATCAATCGCGACCTGGCTGTTACCGGAAGCTACCGATCCCGCCTTTTTTTTCTTTTTTTTCTTAGTACCGGATGTTTTTTTGCGCTGTAGCCGTCCCATGTTACTCCTAAAAGTTAAAGGCCCAAAACATCAAAGTCATCAGAAGCATTCATATTGCCGAACCTTCAGACTCTGAGCTCTAAAAAGGGAAATGGCAGGCCAGGAGGGATTTGAACCCCCAACCGCCGGATTTGGAGTCCGATGCTCTACCGTTAGAGCTACTGGCCTGCATCTTTAAACCGCTTAAATCGGCGCATCAGTTAGCGTTATGGATTGATCCTCGCTGATTGCTTGAAATTCCTTCGATGCTAATGCAAAGCTTTCTATAACGACACCACCGAGGAGGGGCTATTTCGTTTCTCGGTGAAGGGTGTGTTTGCGACAGAATCTGCAGTATTTATTGAACTCCAGTTTATCGGGCGTCGTCCGCTTATTCTTCGTCGTCGTGTAATTTCTTCTTTTGCACTCATTGCATGCAAGGGTAACAATTATTCTCACCGATAGACTCCTATGCCATTATTCAATAATTTCGCTGACCACCCCGGCGCCAACGGTGCGTCCACCTTCGCGCACCGCAAAACGCACCTCTTTTTCCATCGCAATCGGA
>WOR8_10008831_pt1 | contig 11506 bp, 9 predicted proteins | sample DeeMarSeWOR38_10_FD_19890 | JGI IMG/M metagenome (IMG submission 19890)
ATTGTCGCGATGACCTTGTTCGGCTCGGTGGTCGCGAAGATGAACTTGATATGGCTGGGCGGCTCTTCCAGTGTCTTCAAAAGGGCGTTGAAGGCCGAGGTTGTGAGCATGTGGACTTCATCGATAATATAAATCTTAAATCGTGCGCGTGCCGGCCGATATATGGCGTTCTCACGAAGCTCGCGAATCTCTTCAACTCTATTATTGGATGCGCCGTCGATTTCAATAACGTCGATATCCTCACCGAGATTTACGGCTGTGCAGCTATTGCACTTACAGCAGGGTTCTGTCGTGGGTTCGTCGGCGGCAAGGCAGTTGAGCGACTTTGCGAGGATGCGTGCCATCGTTGTCTTGCCGACACCGCGAGTGCCTGCAAAAAGGTAAGCATGTGCGACCCGGCTGGTCTTGATCGCGTCCTTCAACGTCTGCGCGATAGGGTCCTGCCCGATGACATCATCGAATGTCTGCGACCTGTATTTCCTCGCAAGTACCGTATACATCTGTAATTTATTATTTACTATTTTCTAATTACTATTTTTTATTGTTTTTCTCGAAGAAACAAAGATAGATGTTAATTCTTTTGCCTCACTAAGCAAAGGATCAACCTGCCTTTTTCTCAATAACTTTTCATCAATAACAAATTCCAACCAAAAACAGCTCTCGTCAACTTCTTCAATGACAATGCTCAACTTCGAAACGAAATCTGCTCTTGACTGCGCGACGCAGGCGGCCCGATAATTTGCGCCCACAGAGGTTGAACATTTTATTAACTGAGCCCTGATATGCGTGCCCAGAACGTTCTCGGGCAGCGCAAAGGCTAACTTAACACAACGGTGAGCAAATTCTTTCGTCCGTTTTTTTAGCTCCTCGCGATCCATCTACATCTTGTCAAATATTAAATTATAAATAATAAATAGTAAATTATAAAGGTGGCCGGGTTGACCCACAGCACAGCCGAACAACACGCTTATGGCTGCTCGGTTCCCCGCCTGACCAGGTTCGCGGGCTCAGCTTGCATGGGACCCGGCCACAACCATTCTTTAATGATTATTAGATTCTTCTGGACAAATACATTTTGATACTGTAGAATATTTTAAGTATTTAGGCGACATCCTTTTTTAGGAGAGGACCAGTGAACTGGAGGTTCAATTCAACAAGCTGGCCGGTTAGGATCATATTGTTGCTGTTAATTGCGTCTGCATCGGCGGAAAGTGTCATTTATGTTGATGCGGATGCCAATGGTATGAGTGACGGCTCATCATGGACCGATGCTTACAATTACCTTCAGGACGCTCTGGCCAATGCGAGTCCTGCGTCAAAGCCGGTGGAAATTCGAGTCGCAGAGGGTATCTATAAGCCGGAATGGGCTCCTCCACCCCCACCACCTCCACCACCGGGTGGCTTGTTACAAACTAACTGGGCTGAGCAGGTTACTGCAGCCACGGCCATTGACCGGAGGGTGTCGTTTTGGCTCATTAACGGCGTGACTGTCAAGGGTGGTTATGCCGGCTGCAGCCAACCGGATCCCGACGCCAGAGAGATTAAACTCTACGAAACTATCCTGAGTGGCGATCTCGATGGAAATGATGTTGATGTAAACGATCTTTCAAACTTGTTGGATGAACCCACACGTGCCGAGAACTGCTACCACGTTGTTACATGCTTCAGGACCGATGCGAACGCTGTCCTTGATGGCTTCACTGTCACAGGCGGCAATAGTAACGAGCGTTATGATCCAAATGATAGGGGTGGCGGGATGTACATTATTATGGGCAATCCTACGGTGACTAACTGCACCTTTCGCGGCAATTCTGCCTTTGGCGGGGGTGGGATTTACAACGAATCCGGCAGCGCGACGGTGACCAACTGTATCTTCAGCGAAAATACCGCTGGACATGGCTGCGGGATATTCAACTTGGAGGGTAGTAACCTGACGGTGACAAACTGTATCTTCAGCGGCAACTATTGTGAAGGTTCAGGGGGTGGCATGTATAATCTCGGGAGCAGCCCAACGATAAATAACTGTAAATTCAGCGAAAATACCGCTAAGTACGGTTACGGCGGGGGTATGGCTAACTTGGAGGGCAGCAGCCCGATAGTGGCGAACTGCACGTTCACAGGTAACTCGAACCGCAATGTCGGCGGCGGGATGTATAATGAGTACGAGAGCAATCCAACCTTGACTAACTGCACCTTCAGCGAAAATACCACTAAGTTCGGCGGCGGCGGGATATGCAATTTCGGCGGTAATCCGACAGTAATCAACTGCACGTTCAACGACAACTCGGCAATTTCCGGCGGCGGGATGCTCAACCGCTACAACTTCCCAAGGCTGGTCGACTGCATTTTCATCGGCAACTTGGCGTACAATAACGGCGGCGGAATGAGCAACTGGGACAACAGCAGCCCGACTGTGACTACCTGCACGTTCAGCAAAAACTCGGCGGGCTACAACGGCGGCGGGATGTGCAATCGGGAATACAGCAGCCCGACTGTGACGAACTGCACGTTCACCGGGAATTCAGCAGAGGATGGCGGTGGAATGTGTAACCTCATCGACAGCAAGCCGAAACTCACCTATTGCACGTTCTACGGCAACTCTGCCGAGGACGGCGGTGGGATGAACTGCAACTATAGCGTCACTATACTGACCAACTGTACCTTCAGCGGCAACCGAGCCGATCGTGGTAATACCCTGGCCTGTGAAACTTCGTTTTCGTATTCGAGTACTGTTCATATTGCAAATTGTATCCTCAGGGATGGAAGTAACGGAATATGGAACAACGACGGCTCCTCCATCATTATCACCTATAGCGACATCCGGGGTGGATGGTCAGGTCCGGGCGGCAACAACATCGATACCGATCCTTGTTTTGTTCAGTTAGGCTACTGGGCGGATACAAATGACCCCAATATTATTGTTGAGCCGAATGATCCAAATGCTGTTTGGATTGAAGGTGATTATCATTTGAAGTCGCAGGCGGGGCGATGGGAGCCGAACAGCCAAAGCTGGGTACAGGATGATGTAACCAGTCCCTGTATCGATGCGGGGGACTGGATGAGTCCAATCGGGCTTGAGCCCTTTCCCAACGGCGGCCGGGTCAATATGGGTTCTTACGGCGGGACGGCCGAGGCGAGCAAATCATATTTTGGCAAGCCGGTTTGCGAAATCATTGTTGCAGGCGATGTAAATGGCGATTGTATTGTGAATTTCTTAGACTTTCGAATTATGGCCCTGCACTGGTTGGAAGATAACAATCCATCGACTTTACCACCTCCACCACCGCCGCCACCTCCACCGCCATAAATAGCGATTGTGAAGGCCTGATAGAAACAGAGCATATTCGCTGTCTATTAGACTATTAATTGGAATTTCTAAAGGGATTAAAAAAAAATTCCTCTCGTACTTGACAAACAAGGGGCAATATTCTATTGAGTATCCTCTACGCGGTTAGAATAATCGATGATTTAGTTGATAATGAAACAAAAGGGGATTTGTTATGAAGGTAACTATTGAAGATACCTGCACCGCGTGCGGGTTATGTGTGGATACTTGTCCTGACGTTTTCGAGATGGCCGATGATATTGCACAGGTAATTGTTGACGAAGTTCCTGAAGAACACGAGGAAGCTGTTAAGCAGGCGGCTGAAGAGTGTCCTTCGGAATCAATTATTGTCGAATAGTAACAAGTTAGTCGTTGAGATTTGAAATTCGGATTGCTTCGCTGCGCCGGAACTGACCGTATAAGTCGCTCGCTATGGCGGGGGAAAAGTTTACCACGCCGGAGTCGGGTATTGCGATGATGAAAGCGAAGAAGTTTACTATCCACTACCTGTTGAAAGTTCTTTACTTCTTTCGCATGCCCTCTTTATAGCCGTGTCCACCATTTGACCGAGTTTGCCCTCGGTAAAAACCTTGAATGCCGCTTCGGTTGTCCCGCCGGGCGTGGCGACCTTCTTGACAAGTTTGGCCGGCGTATCACCTTCGGCCGCTGCCTTCTCGGCCAGTATCGTTGCGCCCTTGCCCGTCTGCAATACCAGCTCTTTGGCTATATCTTCCGGCAGACCGAGTTCAATACCGGTTTTTATCATCTCATCTATCAAAAGGAAAAAGTAAGCCGGCCCCGACCCGCTGACCGCCGTAATCGCGTCCAGAAGCCCTTCATCCTCAATCACGACGGCTTCACCCACCGACAGGAATATCAGCCGTGCCTTTTCCACTCTTGTTTTTGCCTTTTCGTTGGCAAACAGTGCGCTCGCCCCCTCGTCTACCCATGCCGGCATGTTCGGCATAACGCGAACGATGGCCACATCGCCCAGTTCTGCCGAAATATTATCGGTATGAATCCCGGCTGCGATGGATATCAAAAGGGCCTCTTCCTTGACATAACCTTTTATGCTCCGCAGGGCATCGGTCATGTTCTGCGGCTTTACGCTCAACACGATGACATCGGAATTCGATGCAAGTTCGGCGTTATTGACGGCGGTCCTTACGCCGTAGTGCTCCCTCATGTAATCGATTCTTTCCTGTCTGATATCGCTTACATAAACCTTGCCCGGTAGGTAAACATTGGCCTTCAGAATTCCATTTATCATGGCTTCTGCCATGTTCCCGCTGCCGATAAAACCTATTGTGTCCACTTGGTTCTCCTTGTTAAAATTGTTTTAAACTTAAAGTTTCAGCGTTGTTTTTCTTGGGCTTAATAATACAGACAATCGCCGGGATTTGCAATACAAAAACTGCTTGAATGTCTGAATGCGATAAAACCGGGTACATGGATCGGTTTTAATCGCTCTCGCCGGTGGCGGCGGTTTTTGAACTATACTAAGGTGGGAACAAAAGCAGTTTGAACGCTACTAAAAAAAGAAATGCGGCAATCACTTTTCGAAAATGTTTTTGAGGAATTTTCTCCACAAAAAGTTTCGCGACTTTTGCCCCCAGAAACGAGGCGGGAATAAATATCAACATCCCCCACAAAATTTTTGATTCAAGTCGGGCCCCTTTAACATAATAGGTCGTCACCCGTGTAATGTCTGTAAAAAGGGCAATAGTCCCGGCGGTGGCGATATAAACGGATTTAGGCAAATCAAACGCTGAGAGAAAAAGACCGCGCACGGCCCCTCCCATCCCGAAGATGCCCGCCAGAAATCCCGAAAGCGCTCCCCCTGTTACGGCCGAGCCTGTACCCTGTTTTATTTTAAAACTTGGTTTTACGAACAGATAAATCACATAAATAATCATAAAGCCGGCCAGAATCCGTAAAAGTAGACCTTTCGGCACTTCGAAAGCCAGATAAGCCCCAAGGAGGCTTGCTGCAATCCCGGGAATACCAAAACATAAAATCAGCTTCCACTGAAAGCCGCGCCGAAACAGGACCACCTTCCATATATTGCCGAACAAATGAATAATCCCTACGAAAAAGAGGGTCTGAGTGTGTGGATAAAAAAGCAAAACCACCGGTATCATGATCGTTGACAGCCCGAAACCTGTGATTGTTCCGATTGCGCTCGCTACAAATACCAGGGCCGTGAGCAGGATTATTTCCATGCTTCACCTTACTCTATAAATATTGTTTTGTTCTTGCTAAATGCGTCCTTGCTCATATAATTTCATCTCAGGTAAAGATAAAACAAGTTAGGAGAGAATCAATGCAAAATCAGGTCGATTATCAGCAGGCGATAAAAACCAAGTACCCGGAGCAGGTAGTAATCGCAATCGCCAAAGACAAGGCCGGCCGCCCCAATCCCGTTACTCTGGGCTGGACCATGATTGTATCGGGGAAACCCCCGATGATGGCGATAGCGGTCGCAAGTAAACATTATTCAATAGAGACCATAACGCACTCGAAATGCTTTACGATTGTGTATCCATCGTCTGATATGGCGGATGCCGCTATGTTTTTCGGCTCAAGGTCAGGCAGAGATGTCGATAAATTGGCCGAATTCGATTGCCAAACCGCCCCGGCCAAAGAGATTGATTCCGTTCTCTTGGCCGATGCCGTTGCAAATTTCGAATGCACCCTGGAGTCACAGGTCGAGGCCGGCGACCACATAATATTTGTCGGCAAAATTGTCTGCTCGCATGTAAATACCGAGCCGAAAAAGCGGCTGTACACCGTCGGACCCGGCCATAAACTCGGCCCCGCTTCCTGAAGATCCGACTCTTTTGGATACTCCGTACTAACATAAAAAACAATATTAGGAAGTCTTGAGCAGAGATGGATAGGCTCGTAGGAGATGAGCAAGTATGCAATCTAATTTTTCGGTCGCTTAAATATCCACGTTTCAGTCTGGTAGTTAACAAAATCTGACCTAATCCTAAGCAGATCTCTCATTGTATCGTCTAACTTTCGTGAGCCTTGAGAATACTCGGCCAATTCCCATCCGTCTTAACCTATTGCTCCCAGAAGTACCGACACATTTCGTTTACCCTGAGAACGACCTTTAAGCTTATAATACATATCGCTGGGAGTACGAGCAAATTGTTGTTCACCTGAAGATGTAAGCCATAACCACCCTTCAGTGGCTGCGGAATCCTGGTCGGCATTTTTATAGCAATGAGTATGTTGCAACTGTCCATACTCCCACTTAATAAGAACCTGCTCTGTAATCTTTTGATTGTCTGTAGTTTGACAGCCGCACAGGAATAAAACGCTAATAAGAAAAAGATATGGAATTGTGCTGTTATATTTCATAACTTTCCCTTTCACGCAAAAAATATCCGACTATCCTAACTAACCACATATAAACTCACCTGCATTCTATCACAGATTATAACGTTGTCAAGCAGGAAGAAATTGGCCCGAATAGCTCCCATAAGCTCCATAATATCAAAATCCGGCTCATATGTCACGCTCTACCTGGGAAGTCCGGACAAAATCAACATTTCCATCATTGAACAGTACGCTTATATTCTCGTCCTTTGATACTAAAGTTTTCGTGTAAGCTATCGTACTGTTTGGTGTCTTCTCCATCTTTTTGGCTTTGCCGAGATACTCTACATGCTGCCTCAGCCACGCCCGCAAACTTTTATCTGGAATGTAAGGCTCTAAAGCTTCTAAATTTTCCGGTAATTTTCCCTGGTGCTCCGCAGCATATTTAGTCAGCCTTTCACCCATAAGCATAAGTTTATCCACAGACCTGCACTTAAAAAATACATCTTGCACGCTCATACGTGGAGGCGCATCATCAAAAAGCTTTATCACCCATACGTCGCCGCGCTTCTGCAGGTAGTACCACTGATATCGTTCCCCGTTTGCAGGACCAATCGCAATCGCCTCCTTGCCCTCTACATACACCTCATCAATCCGGGATATGTCTATTCCTCGAGAAAGCAATCCCTTTCGTTCCGCGCCTACTCCGGCCAAAACATGCTCCAGCGCGCCGGCTCGTTGTTTCAGTATGTCCATCTCGCTGTATTCATTCACCGCTTGCCAGTCTTCTGTTGTTACCGCTGTCCAAAAATCCATTACAACTTCCTGTATCTCTGTTTTGACCCCTTCCCCCTCAACCTGCACAGCGGCTTTCTTAGCTTCGATCTCAATATTTAGTTGAACTGTATCCTCTGCTGCCACTGTGACTTCTCCCATATTGAAATCCCACACATATGCCGACTGTTCCTTGGGGTACACGTAATACGTATACGTTCCTGCTGCTAATTTTCCGATTTCAAAGTTACCTTCGGGATGAATAAAGTGCTTTTTGATTTGCTTTGTAAAACAATCTCCCCATCCTTCATTTTGGCCTTCACGTTGAGTAAGTACCAAATCGAATTCTTTAAGCGGATGATTATATTGGTCCTTAATGTTTCCTTGAATTTGACCAATTCCTTCAGGAAAAGGAAGCCATTGTACGGTGATTACCGGTTTATCATCAGCATTGTACAGTTTTTCTATTTTTTTGTGTTGGAATCGCCATGCTTTTGTAAGTGGCGAATAGTCAAAAACCTGTGCTATTATTGAGAACGGACCGTCGATATCATCACAATAAGCATAGCCTTTTTCGTCAGTGGCAACATAATCTATTAGTCTTACCTGCTCACCTTGATCCACAAAAACGACGCGGCAGTAAGAGATTCCTTTCCCTTCCTGATCAACGCAGTGTACCGTAATTAACTTTTCAGGATTCATCTCTTCACGGACCATTACACAACTATCAAGATAATCCCCCACACCTGGAGCCAGACCAAATACTTTCCAGGCTTTCTTACGAAACTCTTCCGGAGTTGCTTCTTCCCCCTCAACCTCCATAGTGGCTTTATTCTGAGTTTTTCTTTCCAGCCAGTATTTTATCTCAGCCGATTTGTCTTTGGCTTCTACTACTTCGATTATTGCCAGTTTAGGGATTGGATGTTCTACGGTTGAACCGGCTTTCACAGAATATCCGTCTGTTAATACTGCGAAAAATTCTGGAAATTTTGGAAGGGTGTGCTTCGACAAACCAAATCCCATCCACCTGCTGTTGCGCAGTTCATCAAGCTTAGTGGAGGTTTCCCACACGGCCTGTTCAAATGAATATGAGTCAAGAGCCAGGAATCTATGTCCGGTGGTTTTATATCCGGTATTTATACCCCAATTCACACTGCCCTTGATTTCCTGCGGAAAATCAATGTCAAAGCCGACGTCTGCGCCCTTTGGCCAGCGCCGGGCCCCAGGTTCATAGTGAGAGATCATTTCGCTGTCAAGGTCAAATACTTCGTTCCAGTATTGCAACGTAGCGACCTTGGGTAGTTGTAGCTCTATGCCTTTTTTGGTCAGAGGCCTGGTTATTAGTTTAAATTCTACTTCGGCCTCAGCCTGCACCGCGGGCTTCGCTTTTGCGGTCACGATCTCGATCTCGACCGGATTGCTTACTACACGTACAACATTCTGGTATTCTCGCTCAGAGCGTTGTAAGATGAAGGCAACGCGCACAGTATGCATGCCGGTGGTAAGAGCGAGCACGCTTTTTTTGCCGACCCATGTCTTGGCCAAAGAAATGCTGATGTCGTTGATTTGACCACCATGTCCAAGACGCGATTGTTTGCCGCCAATAAGACCCCATGGGCCGGACCAGCCGTGCCACTCACCGTCAATCTCCAGTTGACAAAACTCATCAGCAGCATGGACATACAACTCAAGTTCCCCACGGTTTCCGCCTCCCACCTATACTTGTCCGCCCGCAACCGCACCTGCACGCCCTCGACCTCCTCGCCCCATCCTCCTTCGCCCTCAACCGGCACCGCGGGCTTTACACTGGATTCTTGCCTTAAAACACGTCTGCTTGGTGTCATAACTCTTCGTTGTCTCCTTTTTTTCTCCCAGTCTTCTATCTGAAATTCCAGATGTTTTGTCTGACCGGTAGAAACTGTGACTTCTCTTTGCCCAAGCGTACCCCCCCTTTCAGCCGAAGTTTCATGCCTCATTATTCTTACATTGCAGGTACCCTCTGGTACATCACCCAATGCAAACTTACCGGCGGCAAAGGCAGCCCGGAATCCCCAACTCTCGTACCAGGGTTCGCTGGTTTCGTTCACTTTCGGCCAGGGCCCGGCGGGACGGACATCCACAATAAAAGAAGGTATCGGATTGTTGTTTGCATCTACAACCGTACCCTCAATAATGCCACCGCCACCCTTTAAGGATGGCCAGGGACCAAATTTAAAATTGATTGCCTGTTTACCTTCAAATACCTTGTTTCGCCCCATGTATTGCCAGCGGTAGCCGGCTGCATTTATCAAGGGCTCGTGAACCATGGCCCCGACAAAATAAGAGTAGTCCAAAGGTCGAAGGCCATAATAGCCCTGCTCGTTCGTTCTGGCATCCGGTGCGGCAATACCTTCCCCCACACCACGATTCGGCTTAAACTCGCGAACCTGCACCGTAGCATAAGGGATAGGATTACCTCCGGCATCAACGACCCTCCCATAAGGCCCCAATTCCTCGGCGCGTGCATTTACAGCATTTAGATGACCGACACCACGCAGAAAACCCTGCACATTCCAGAAGCGTGCCTTCTTACTGAGAAACGTGGACATCTCGATTTCGACATGATGAGCAACCTTTCCATCTGCGTCTATCGTGACAGGCCGGGGCCAGTCAGTCGGTAAACCTACAGCATCAATACTTTCGGTATTTTGGGCTTCTATGGCAAACAGATAGTAGCTGCCGGGTGGGACTCCGGTTATCTCGAAAGATTCATTGACAACAGCAAGATAATAGAACGCCGGCTTACCGGGCCAGTTTTCCACCGGTACAAAAAACATATTTGCCATGTGATAATAAGTGTCAGCCGTATCTTTTACGATCCCTTTTAAAATACCGGGGCCCGGCTTGTTTAGTATTCTCGGTAGTCTCGGCCGTTTCCCGAGACAGCCCTCTAAAGCCAATTTGATAGACGGCATCAATCCTTCAATAACGTGCACGTCCTCCATCAATCTCGATCCCGCCAGTCTCACACCCTCAACCTGCACCGCGGTCTTTTCAACTTCAATCTCCAACTTTCGCTCAATCAAGGTATCTTCGCCCCGGTGTCGATCTGTGCCGATGACAATCGTATCGCCCACTTTCGCAGCTTTGACAGCCGCGTATACCGCGGGATAATCCCGGCTGCGTTGCGGGTCCCAGATTTTGCAGGCTGGAAGGGCTGCTCGGAGTGCTTCGAGCAAATCATCGTTTATCTTTTCGCCGGAAAGCAGCACCTTCTCTATGGACTCCATTTTCTGAAAATACGGAATACCGGAATACTTGCTTTGGTAATCTGTGCATCGTGAATTTGAAGATGTTTCAGGCTTGGCAATTCACTCAAGTGCGAAATCCCTTCATCTCCTATGCCAGTTATACTCAAATGCCAAAAATCCTTGAGACCTTTTAGGTGAACCAGGCCGGCATCACTAATCTTTGTATTACTTGTGTAGAGCTCCTTCAGGTTTTTCATGTCTGAAAGGTAAGCCAGACCATCGTCCGTGATTAATGTATTGTTTATCCATAGGTTTTCAAGCAAGGTAAGCGTTTGCAGTTTCTCAATTCCTTCATCGGTAATGTTATTGTGGCCTATTACGAGTGATTTTAATTTGATCAGGTGACTTAAACTCGAAATGCCGTTACTTGTTATTCCGGTTTTAGTAAGTTGCAGGCCCTCAAGATTGGTCATATTCTTTAGGTAACTTAAACCACTATCGTTAATTTCACAATTATTAAGAGCCAAAAAAGTCAGGTTCTTTAAATTCTGTAAGTGAAACAATCCCTCTTTGCTAATTCCTGTCCCCCACAGAGCCAAAGAACGCAGCGATGTCAATTCACCTATATAACGCATGCTCTCATCGGTGAGCTTATAGTCACCGAGCCGTAAAACCTCCAACTCGCTGAGCTTTGTTAGGTACTTCAAATCTTCGTGCTCAAACCGAGCGCTTTGCAGATTCAATGCTTTCAAACCTCTCAAATTTCCTATGGGAGCCAGGGAACCCAATGTGACTGCCTTCCACCCAAAGCCGAGCATTTGAATATCTTCTGCTCCCAACTCACTTAGGA
>WOR8_10006199_pt1 | contig 11502 bp, 11 predicted proteins | sample DeeMarSeWOR38_10_FD_19890 | JGI IMG/M metagenome (IMG submission 19890)
CCAGCCGTTTAATGTGAATTCGATCGCCCAGGCCGCCGCCGTGGCTGCGCTCGATGATGAAGCCCATCTGCAGAAGTGTGTGCAGGCCAACCTCACCGGTCTGCAGCAACTGGCCGCCGGCTTCGAGGCGCTGGGCCTTTCCTATATCGAATCCGTCGGCAACTTCGTTGCGGTTGACACGGGGCGGCGGGCAGACGCGGTCTACCGGAGCCTGTTGCAGGCCGGCGTGATCGTACGCCCGATCGCAAATTACGGATTACCGAACCACCTGCGAGTCAGCGTCGGCCTGCCGGATGAAAACAAACGCCTGCTGGCGGCTCTCAAAAAGGTACTGGGATGATCGAGCGCCTCTGCATCATCGGTACCGGGCTGATCGGCGGTTCACTGGCCCGGGCGCTGCGGCTGGCCGGGCAGTGCCGCGAAGTGGTTGGCTGCAGCCGCAATCCCGAACACCTGCAGCAGGCGGTCGACCTGGGTGTAATCGATCGCTTTGATACCGATGCCGGGCAGGCGGTTGCCGGTGCCGACATGGTGCTGGTGGCGGTGCCGCTGGGCGCGATGGAATCGGTGTTCAGCGCCTTGCGTGGCCACATGGATGCCGGTGCCGTACTCACCGATGTCGGCAGCGCCAAGGCCGGTGTTATCGAGGCGGCCAGGCGCGGCTTTGGAGAACTGCCCGGCAACTTCGTGCCCGGTCACCCGATTGCCGGTACCGAGCAGAGCGGGGTGGCTGCCTCGTTTGCCGGACTGTTTCAGGACCGCCGGGTGATACTGACCCCGCTGGAACAGACCTCGGCCGCTGCCACGGCGCGGGTGCGCGCCATGTGGGAGGCCGCCGGCGCGGTGGTGGACGAAATGGACCCGGCACATCATGATGCGGTGCTGGCCGCCACCAGTCACCTGCCGCATGTGCTGGCTTTCGCGCTGGTGGACAGCCTGGCGCGGCTTGGCGACAGCGACGAGATCTTCAGATATGCCGCCGGCGGGTTCCGCGACTTTACCCGTATTGCCTCGAGCGACCCGGTCATGTGGCGCGACATCTGCCTTGCCAATGGTGATGCCATCCTGCAGATGATTGACCGCTTCAGCGGCGACCTGGAGCAGCTCGCCGATGCCGTCAGGCGCCATGACGGTGAACGGCTGCAGGCTGTCTTCTCATCCGCCAAGCAGGCGCGCGACCGCTTCGTCGACAAACACTCCTGAGTTTTCATTCGCATGACCGATTCCCGTTCTGTGCAGTTTTACGTCAAACCCGGCGGCCGTCTGCAAGGCCAGCTGCGCGTACCCGGCGACAAGTCGATCTCGCACCGCTCCATCATGCTGGGTTCCCTGGCGGAAGGTGTGACCGAGGTCAGCGGCTTCCTCGAGGGTGAGGACAGTCTGGCGACCCTGGCCGCCTTCCGGGCGATGGGGGTGTCAATCGATGGTCCGCAGGCGGGCCGTGTAACGATCCGGGGTGTCGGTATGCATGGGCTGAGGCCGCCGGCGGCGGCGCTGGACCTTGGCAATTCCGGGACCTCCATGCGGCTGATGGCCGGGTTGCTGGCAGGCCAGGCATTCAATGTGACCCTGACCGGGGATGCCTCGCTGTCAGGGCGGCCGATGCGACGTGTGGTCGATCCGCTGGGTGAAATGAATGCCACTATTGTGACCACCGACAGCGGCACGGCACCGCTGGAGATACGGGGTGGTGCGGCGCTGCAGGGTATCGACTATGTCCTGCCGGTCGCCAGTGCCCAGGTCAAGTCGAGTGTGCTGCTGGCCGGGCTGTATGCCAGCGGGCGCACCTGCGTGACGGAGCCGGCGCCGACCCGTGATCATACCGAGCGCATGCTGGCCGGCATGGGTTACCCGCTGCAGCGGCAGGGCAATCGTGTCTGCCTGGAAGGCGGTCACTCCCTGCAGGGCATCGCCATCGATATCCCGGCTGATATTTCATCGGCGGCCTTCTTCCTCGTCGGGGCAAGCATCGCACCGGGGTCGGATTTGCTGCTGCAGCACGTTGGCATGAACCCGACGCGCACCGGTGTGATCGATATCCTGCGCCTGATGGGTGCCGATATCGAAGTGATCAACCCGCACGAGGTTGGCGGCGAACCGGTGGCCGACCTGCGGGTGCGGTCAGCCGCCCTGACAGGTATCGACATTCCGCCGGCACTGGTGCCACTGGCAATCGACGAGTTCCCGGTGCTGTTCGTGGCGGCGGCCTGTGCCAGCGGACGCACGCTGCTCACCGGTGGCGGGGAACTGCGCGTCAAGGAAAGCGACCGGATACAGGTCATGGCGGATGGCCTGGTGACGCTCGGCATCGACGCGCAGGCCACGCCGGATGGCATGATCATAGAAGGCGGGGTCCTGCAGGGCGGTCATGTTGACAGCCATGGTGATCACCGCATCGCCATGGCCTTTGCCATGGCTGCCCTGCGTGCTGCCGGCGCTATCGAAATCCGCGATTGCGCCAACGTGAATACCTCCTTCCCCGGCTTCGTCGATCTTGCCGCACAGGCCGGTTCGCGTATTGCCGCAATGTCTGCCTGACGCCGGTATGAACCCGCCCGCAGACAGCGTACCCGTCATCACCATCGATGGCCCGAGCGGGTCCGGCAAGGGAACCGTCAGCCAGCGCATCGCGACTGAACTCGGCTGGCACTTCCTCGACAGCGGCGCGCTGTATCGCCTGCTGGCCTGTGCGGCAGGGCGTGACGGGGTGGGGCTGGATGATGCCGCCGGACTGGCGCAACTGGCCGGGCACATCAACGGTGAATTCGGGGTTACCCCGGACGGGGCGGAAGTGGTGCGGCTGGATGGTGCGGATGTCACGGCCGAGCTGCGGACCGAGGCAACCGGCAGCGCCGCTTCAAGGCTCGCGGCCCTGCCAGAGGTCAGGGCTGCCCTGCTGGCCTGGCAGCGCCGCTTTCGCCGCCTGCCCGGCCTGGTCGCGGATGGCCGCGATATGGGTACGGTGGTTTTCCCTGACGCCGGCCTCAAGATTTTCCTTACCGCACGCCCGGAAGTGCGCGCGTCGAGGCGATATAAGCAATTGAAAGACAAGGGGAACGAGGTGCCGATGGAGGCGGTTGTCGAGGAGGTCAGGGCACGCGATCTACGAGACTCCTCGCGCGAAGTGGCGCCGCTGCTGCCGGCCGAGGATGCCCTGGTCATCGACAACAGCGACCAGGACATTGCCGCAACGGTTGCTGAAATAATTCAAAGAATACAGGCGATATTTTAGAAAAAACGTGTACAATTAGTTAGATACGCATATATAATACCGCGTTCCGAAGATCCGGCCAGTGGCAGGATCGTGTTCATTAACCTGACCCGCGTGTGTCGCAAGATGCCGTGGCTGACTAGTTGAACTGCACATGCAGTTCAGGGAAAAGTTACCCCCATGACCGAAAGTTTTGCTGAAATGTTTGAAGAAAGCCTTGCCAATCAGGATCTCAGGCGAGGTGCAGTTGTAATTGGCACCGTTGTCGATATCCAGTCCGACAACGTCGTCGTGCATGCCGGACTGAAATCCGAGGGCATCATCCCCATTGAGCAGTTCAAGAATGCGCAGGGTGACCTCGAGGTTGTCGTGGGTGACGAGGTCGAGGTCTCGCTCGAAGCCGTCGAGGATGGTTTTGGTGAAACCCGCCTGTCCCGCGAGAAGGCAAAGCGTGACCAGGTCTGGCGACGACTGGAAGAGGCCTTTGAGAAGGAAGAGATCGTCAAGGGCGTCATCAGTGGCAAGGTCAAGGGCGGCTTTACCGTGGACATCGAAGACATCCGGGCCTTCCTGCCAGGTTCGCTGGTCGATGTTCGCCCGGTGCGTGATCCGGCCTACCTCGAGGGCAAGGACCTTGAATTCAAGGTCATCAAGCTGGACAAGCGCCGCAACAACGTCGTGGTTTCGCGCCGCGCCGTTGTCGAAACCGAATTCAGCGCCGAGCGCGAGGCACTGCTGGAAAGCCTGCAGGAAGGTATTGTCGTCAAGGGTATCGTGAAGAACCTGACCGACTACGGTGTGTTCGTCGACCTCGGTGGTATCGACGGCCTGCTGCACATCACCGACATGGCATGGAAACGCGTCAAGCATCCGTCCGAGATTGTCAATGTCGGCGACGAGATCGATGTCAAGGTGCTCAAGTTCGATCGTGAGCGCAACCGCGTTTCGCTTGGGATGAAGCAGCTTGGCCAGGACCCGTGGGCGGATCTGGCACGCCGCTATCCCGCCAACTCGCGCCTGTTCGGCAAGGTCACCAATATTGCCGATTACGGCTGCTTTGTCGAGATCGAGGATGGCGTCGAGGGCCTGGTCCATGTTTCCGAGATGGACTGGACCAACAAGAACGTCAATCCATCCAAGGTCGTTCATATCGGTCAGGAAGTCGAGGTTACCGTGCTGGACATCGACGAGGAACGTCGTCGTATCTCGCTCGGCATCAAGCAGTGCTTCCCGAATCCGTGGGACGAATTCGCCGCCACGAACAACAAGGGTACCCACGTCAGGGGTTCAATCAAGTCGATAACCGATTTCGGTATCTTCATCGGGCTCGATGGCGGTATCGACGGGCTGGTGCATCTTTCCGACATATCCTGGAACGAACCGGGAGAGGAAGCCGTCAGGAACTACTCCAAGGGCGAGGAAATCGAGGCAGTCGTGCTTTCCGTTGATCCTGAACGCGAGCGGATTTCTCTCGGCATCAAGCAGCTGGACAAGGATCCGTATTCAAACTTTGTCGCCGAACACAGCAAGGGCAGCATTGTCACCGGCACCATTACGGAAGTGGATGCCAAGGCGGCGGTTGTCGATCTCGGTGACGGAGTCGAGGGCACGCTGCGTGCCTCGGAGCTGTCACGCGACAGGATCGAGGATGTTCGCACCGTACTGAATGTGGGTGACGAGGTGGAGGCCAAGTTCATGGGTGTTGATCGCAAGAACAGGACCATCAGCCTGTCGATCAAGGCCAAGGACACTGAAGAAGAAGCAGCCATGTTGCAGGATTACGGGGCAGACAGCTCCGAGGCAACAACGAATCTGGGGGATGTGCTGAAAAAGCAGATGAGCGGGGACGACTAGGCTGCGTTACATGGATTGAGCGGTAAAGCGTAAAAGGGGTAGGTGGAGAAAAATGACAAAATCCGAGCTGATTGAAATACTGGCTGCCAAAAACAGCCACCTGAATCACAAGGATGTCGAGCTGGCGGTCAAGAGCCTGCTTGAGCAGATGAGCCAGGCACTTGCGACCGGACAGCGTATCGAGATCAGGGGGTTCGGCAGTTTCTCGCTGCACTATCGCCCGCCAAGGATCGGCAGAAATCCGAAAACGGGCGATTCGGTTGCTCTGGCGGCAAAGCATGTGCCGCATTTCAAACCCGGCAAGGAATTACGCGAACGGGTCAATGAAGGCTTCAGGCGCAGCCGGGAAATTCAGCCATAAGCGTGATGTACGGCCGGGATGCCTGTTGCGGGCATCCCGGCGTTTGTTTGATCGCAGTACCATCTCGTCGGGCAGCAGGTGCCCACGCTGTTCGGGTTGCCGCGGCATACACGACAGCCCGGTCGGCTTGTCCCGGTATGAAATCATATCCGCTGTCACGTTCGTGATTCTCTCCGCCAATGCCTGATATTGTCTGGCTGTTGCTGCCAGTCGCCGCCTTCGCCGGCTGGTTCGCGGCATCCCGCGGCAAGGGCAGTCGCCAGTCCCGCTGTCCTGACACGATGCTTGGTCCGGAGTATTTCAGGGGCCTTAATCACCTGCTGAACGAACGGCCTGACAAGGCAATTGACGTGTTCATCCGCATGCTGGAGGTCACGGCTGACACCTTCGAAACCCACCTGGCACTTGGCTGCCTTTTCCGCAGGCGTGGCGAGGTCGACCGTGCCATCCGTATTCACCAGAACCTTGTTGCGCGTGAAACGCTGAGCTACGAGCAGCGCACAGAAGCCAGGCTGGAACTCGGGCGTGATTACCTGCGTGCGGGGCTGCTGGATCGTGCCGAAGCACTGCTGAACGAGCTTGTCGAGGCACCCGGCTGCCGGGAGCAGGTGCTGACAATGCTGCTGGATATCTACCAGCAGGAAAAAGACTGGGGCAGGGCGCTTGGCGTCGCCAGGCAGATGGAACATGTGGACGGCCAGCCTGTAAATGCCGTGTGTGCCCAGTTTCTTTGTGAGCAGGCACTGCAGGCGATTGCCGCCGGCAACCACGGCTTGGCCCGCGAATACCTGGAGCGGGCACTGGCAACTGATGAGAGCTGCGCCCGGGCCAATATCATCCTGGGCGACATGCTGAGTGATGCCGGTGATACCCGGACCGCGCTGGAGATCTATGGCCGCGTTGAACAGCAGGACATCGGACGCCTGCCGGAAGTGCTGGAAGCCATGGCCGACTGTCACCGGCAGGCCGGTAGCGGCAGCCTCATGATCGATTACCTGCACGGCGTCATCTCGCGGTACGACGGTATTGCACCGGTGCTGCTGCAGGCCGAGTTGCTGAACGAGGAACAGGGGCATGCGGCGGCCGCAGACTTTCTTACCCGGCAGCTGGACAGCCAGCCTTCGGTGCGTGGTCTGGCCAGGCTGATTGATCTTGGCCCGGCTGGTAGTGACGACTACGACGACATCTTTCTGCGGGGGCTGGGTAAGCTGACTGATGCCCTGCAGGATAACAGCAGTCCGTATTCCTGCACCCGCTGCGGTTTCGCCGGCAAGGTCCTGCACTGGCAATGTCCCGGCTGCAGGTGCTGGGACACCCTCAGGCCGGTAAACGGGGTGCAGGGCATTTGAAGAGCGCGCTGGCGCGTCTCTGCGGTGAAGAAGTTTTCCCCCTGTGTCTCCAGGGTGTCCCTGTTTTGCGTCCCGCCTGCCTTTGCGGTAAAAGGTGAGGCTCGCCATACCATCAATACGACACAGCACTTGCCGAGATATGACAAAGACAAACGAGATCGGACCCCGCGTCATCGTTGCGCTGGACTATCCCGACGCCGGGTCCGCCATGCAGCTGGTCAGGCGTCTGGAGCCATCGCAGTGCCGTCTCAAGGTCGGCAAGGAGCTCTTTACGGTCGCCGGGCCGGAACTCGTACGGCGCCTGTCAGGGGAGGGTTTTGATGTCTTTCTGGACCTGAAATTCCATGACATCCCGAACACCGTTGCCCGGGCCTGTACCGCGGCGGCCGCGATAGGTGTCTGGATGCTGAATGTCCATGCCCTTGGCGGCGAGCGCATGCTTTCAGCGGCGCGTGAAGCTGTTGCCGCCGCAGAGAGCCCCCCGCTGCTGATCGCGGTCACCATACTCACCAGCATGGCTGAAGCCGACCTCGAGGGTGTCGGGCTGCAGGGCAGTCCCGAGGACAATGTGCTGCGTCTGGCCTCGCTGGCCCATTACTGCGGTCTTGACGGCATTGTCTGCTCATCCCGGGAAGCCGGTGTCATGCGCGCTACCTTCGATGAGCCGTTTCGCCTGATCACGCCGGGTATACGTCCAGCAGGTAGTGCAGCCGATGACCAGCGACGCGTGATGACACCGGTCGAGGCTGTCAGGAACGGTTCAACCTACCTCGTTATCGGCCGGCCGGTTACCGCGGCGGATGATCCGCTCGGCGTTTTGCTGACAATCAATTCAGAGCTTGCGGCATTGTCCTGACAATTGCCCTCGTTATCCTTGTCCGTGTGGCAGGCCGGTTGACCGGGCTGCCTTGCAGGGAGATGTCCAACCACGGAAAGGAGCCAAAGATGAAAATTCTCAAAACCATCCTGTTGTTTGCCTGTTATCTGCTGGTCTGTGCCCGGGCGGTGGCCGGGCCGGTCGATATCAACAGCGCCGATGCCGCCAGCCTTGCGGAGGCGATAGACGGTGTAGGCGAGCGCAAGGCAATGGCCATCGTCGAATACCGCGAGACCCACGGCCCGTTCGCCAGTGTCGATGAACTGGCCGGCGTCAGGGGAATTGGCATGAAAACCGTTGATCGCAACCGGGATAGCCTGACAGTGGCCAAGCCGAGACCATAAGCGTATTCTGTGACCATGCCGCCAGGGACGCCCGGCTGCGGGTGTCCCTGGTTTGTGTTATTTGATAAAATACAATAAAAACAGATAGATGGAGAGTTATTGCTGGGAATTCAGCTGCGGTCGACATGGCCGTCAGATGGCAGGCTCCGCGTGAGGTAAACACCTGCCACATGCCAGCGCGCCAAAACCGGCGACATTCAATCTTTTATGGCAATCGCCGATGAATCGGGCACAATGTTTTTTATAAAGACAGCTTCGCACTGCGTGCACAAAACACTATGAAAATCCACCCGGTTATTCTTTCCGGTGGTTCCGGATCGCGGCTCTGGCCGCTGTCACGCGAACATTACCCGAAGCCGCTGTTGCCACTCGCATCGGAACAGACACTGTTGCAGGAAACCGCCAGCCGGCTGGACCGTCTGGACGATATTGGCCAGGCGGTCTATGTATGTAACGAGGAACACCGTTTCCTGGTTGCCGAGCAGGTTGCCGAGCTTGGCAAGAAGCCCGCTACCATTATTCTCGAGCCGGAAGGGCGCAACACAGCGCCGGCACTGACACTGGCCGCACTGTTTCTGGCCGGGGATGACCCGGATTCGATGATGGTGGTAATGCCGGCCGATCACGTGATCCGTGACGGTCAAGCCTTTGTCGATGCCGTGGCGCAGGGCTGCCCGCAGGCCGCCGAGGGCAGGCTGGTGACCTTCGGTGTCGTGCCGGATGCCGCGGAAACCGGTTATGGCTATATCAAGCGCGACGGCGAGGCGGCGGGTGGCAGTGCCTGGAAGGTGGCGCGCTTTGTCGAGAAACCGGACCAGGATACCGCGGAGCGCTATCTGGCCGAGGGTGACTATTTCTGGAACAGCGGCATCTTCCTGATGCGCACTGACCAGTGGTTGCAGGAAATTGGCGAGCACCGGCCGGATATCCTCGCTGCCTGTGGTGTCGCCATGCAACGGGGCACGCGTGACAGTGACTTCTACCGGGTCAAGCGCGAGGCATTCCTTGGCTGCCCCGGCGATTCCATTGACTATGCCGTGATGGAGAAGACGCAGCATGCCGTTGTCGTGCCATTTTCCGCCGGCTGGTCGGATGTCGGCGCCTGGTCTGCACTCTGGAACGTATGCCCGCATGACGAGGCGGGTAACGTCGTGCAGGGCGACGTGCTGGTCAAGGATACCAGTAATGCCTTGCTGCTGGCGGAGCACCGCTGCCTGGCAACCGTCGGGCTGAATGACGTCATTGTTGTGGAAACGGCCGATGCCGTGCTGGTGGCCAGCAAGGACAGGGCGCAGGACGTCAAGCATATTGTCAGCCAGCTGAAGGACAGGAATCGCGTGGAGTGCCGGGTGCATCGTCGCGTTTACCGCCCGTGGGGTTCCTTTGAAGGGATGGACGAAGGCGATCGCTTTCAGGTGAAGCGCCTGACAGTGAAGCCGGGTGCATCACTGTCATTGCAGATGCACAATCACCGTTCCGAACACTGGGTCATCGTCAAGGGTACTGCCCGGGTCACCTGCGGTGACCAGGTCTTCAACCTCCACGAGAACGAGTCGACATATATACCGATGGGTGAAAGACACCGCCTGGAAAACCCCGGTAATATTCCCCTCGAGGTTATCGAGGTGCAGTCGGGTAGTTATCTTGGCGAGGACGATATTGTGCGTTTTGACGATGTCTACGATCGCATACAGGAAAATTGATACAGAGGAATTTGTCACAGATGGACAGGAAAATCAGAAAGGTTGTATTCCCTGTTGCCGGGCTTGGTACCCGGTTCTTGCCGGCCACCAAGGCCAATCCGAAGGAAATGCTGCCGATCGTCGACAAACCGCTGATCCAGTACGCAGCCGAGGAGGCAGTACGGGCCGGTGTCGAGGAACTCATCTTTGTGACCAGCAGCAGCAAGCGTGCCATCGAGGATCATTTCGACAAGAATTTCGAACTCGAGCACGAGCTGGAAAGCAAGGGCAAGTACGACATGCTTGAGGTGGTGCGCAGCGTTGTACCATCCACTGTTACCTGTGTATACGTGCGCCAGCCCGAGGCCCTTGGGCTGGGGCATGCCGTACTCTGCGCACGACCGGTAGTGGGTGATGAGGCGTTTGCCGTCATCCTCGCGGATGACCTCATCAGCAACAACGACAGCTGTGTGCTCGAGCAGATGGTCAGAGCCTACGGGGACAATGGCTGCAGCATGCTGGGTGTGGAGGAAGTGCCGCACCAGGAAACGGACAAGTACGGCATTGTCGATCCCGGTGTGACCAAAGACCGGTTAACGGAAGTGGCCGGCATCGTCGAGAAGCCGTCACCGGAGAAGGCGCGCTCCAACCTCGCCGTGGTCGGTCGCTATATCCTCACCCCCGCGATCTTCGACCACCTGGAAACTATTCCGCGTGGCGCGGGTGGCGAGATCCAGCTGACCGACGCCATCCAGAAGCTGCTGGGTGACGAACAGGTCATGGCCTACCGCTTCGAGGGCAAGCGCTATGACTGCGGCAGCAAGCTGGGCTACCTGCAGGCGACTATCGAATTCGCCCTCCAGCATTCCGAATTGAGAGAGCCGTTTCTGGAATATCTGGTTACGGAATTCGGCCAGGAAGCCGGAAAGATCCTGCGCGCGATCAATAACTGAAGACCCGGCGGGCAGACACCATCCAGAAGCTGCCGGGCGGGAAACCGTTCCTGAACTACCTCGTACCGGAATCCGGCCAGGACACCGGCAAGAACCTGCAGGCCATCTGCATGCAGGGGTGACGACGGATTCCTGTTCCGGCTATTCGTGCCCTTTCCCTGCTGAGTTCGTCATCACCAGCCGCTTGGCTTCCTGAAAGATCGCGGGCAGGTCGAACATGTCATGGTAGTTGTGCATGTGCATCAGCAGGCTCGCCGTGAGCAGGGCGGCTGATTCGGCATCATTGTCTTCCAGGGCATCTTCCAGCAGGTTCAGTTCCCGGTGCAGACCCAGCAGCAGGGCCCTGGATGGCAGGCTGTCGTGTTCGAAGTCCGCCGCCACCAGTGCCTCGCGCATTGCCTCCATCAGTTCATCCATTGAACTGCCCATGCCCTTTTGATGATTGCACCATGGAGACCACCGCCAGCTGCATGGCCTGGCATGCCGTGTGGATGAGAATGTGACAGGTGGCGGACATTGTCGGTGCTGACTGAGGGCCGGTTCCCTGGTTTTTCCTTTTCGTCTTGTCCCGGGGTTACCAGGTCAGCGCGGGCAAAAACAGGAAAAAAGAAAATATGGCGCTAACTTACGGTACCGTCAGGCCGGGAGGGGCGGGAAGTGGCTCCCCGGGACGGGCTCGAACCGCCGACCTAGTGATTAACAGTCTCAGACACAATCACTTATGCGACTTCCATGATCAAGAATCTCAAGAGTTTTCCCGGTGGTCTTTCCGCATGATCCGTGTGACCGAAACTATACCGAACTTTCTTGCTCGGTCGAGGCCTTTTTGAGCCATTTTTCTTTGGAGTTGCCGAAGGAATTCATCGAGTTG
>WOR8_10008254_pt1 | contig 11502 bp, 8 predicted proteins | sample DeeMarSeWOR38_10_FD_19890 | JGI IMG/M metagenome (IMG submission 19890)
CCCGTGCACCTAGTACTCCAAAGGAAAGGACTGTGATCAAAGGTATAACCGTCCAGATGATCTCCAGCTTGGTGTTTCCGTGGATGTGAGGGCCATCTTCGGTGTCGCCAGCCTTGCGTCGAAAGACGACGATGCTATACAGTATGAAGACCACGATGAGAGAAAACAGAAAAGCGATGACTAAGAGCTCAAGTCTAAACAGCCAGTCCACAGTGGCTGCTTCCTGGCTGGCCTGTGGCGGCAGTATGGGCGAATATTGGAGCCCAATACTTACCAGCACGGTAGAGATCACAACCAACACGGCTACAATGACAAAATGTTTCATACTAGCTCTCCTGGGTTGAGTTGGGGCATGTCCTGTCCTGGATGAAATCTGCTTCGAGGCCCGCTCCTGCTGCTGGCCCGCCTTGAGTTGGCTGGCTGTGGTTTCGATAGCTGCCATCAGGTCATCAAGGCTGGCCTGGTCTACTCGCTCCCGACGATATACCTGCATCGTCCCGTCGGTGGGGCTGATGCGAATGATGGAGGGGGAGACTTCTTCCAGCAAGCGGAAGGTGCTGTCGCTCACAACCTCTGGGCCAGCAATGAGAAGCAGAACATCCGGCTCAAGTAGTTGCACCTGACCATAGGCCTCTTCAAGGTCGCGGCAGACACCAACGACCTCAACGTCCGGTTGTTGGCTCAAGGCAGATCGCAGCCCCTGGTCGAATAACGAGTATTGCGACACAATGAGTATACGCTTTTGACCCACTGGCAATCACCACTAATCTAGTCAGCTCGGAGCGAGAGAGGTAGAGCAGATGAGATAAGACAAATCCCTCTTGCGCCCTTTTATAGATATATTCTACCAGTAACATCCATTTTGTCTATCCTTAGAAAGGCGATTTGGTGGATGATTTCCTGACAGGCAGAGGGTGAAGATGGGATGATGTAATTCACCCAAATGGGTGATATTTAGGAGAAATTATGGGATCTGTTGCCAGTAACCTGGATGCGGGGTATTCAAGGTGGGACGCACGGTCAGGTCCGAACCTTATTCGGGGCTCAGGGGGGATGAGCTGAGGCGGCGGGCGTAGGCGGCTACTTCGCTTCGACTGTGTAGCTCCAGTTTTTCCAGAATGTTGCGTACGTGGGTCTTGACCGTGTTCTCCGTGATCATGAGTGTTTCGGCGATTTGACGGTTGCTGGCGCCCTGCGCCAATAACTGAAATACGTCTTGCTCTCGGGATGTCAAGGGTAGCTCGGCCAGTGGTGCGGGGATCCCGCCGCTCTGCAATACCTGGAGCAGACGCAGGGTCATAACCGGCGAGAGCATTGCCTCACCAGAGTGCACGCGCTGGATGGCTTCCAGCAGCTCAGCCGCATCTGCGTTCTTGAGGATGTATCCCCGGGCTCCGGCCTGGATTGCGGCAAACAGGCTTTCTTCCTCTTCAGAGACCGTGAGCATCAACACCCGCGTGTCAGGATTGGACTCCATAAGGCGGCGGGTAGCTTCCACGCCACCGATGCCCGGCATCTTTACATCCATCAATACCACGTCTGGTCTGAGTTCCGGGACCACGTGCAAGGCTTCCTCGCCGCTGGATGCCTCGCCAGTCACCTCAAATCCCGGTTCGCTTTGCAGCAAGCTGACCAATCCCTGCCGAAATAGGGTGTGGTTGTCCACGATTAGGAGACGAATCGATGCCACTTCTTCACCTGCCTTCGGACGCAGGACTCAAGGCGTACGGGTCAAGAGGATGTGGGGCCCCCAGTCTCACCTGCAGCCGGGTGCCTCGGCTTGGCGTGCTGTGCACGGACAGTTGGCCACCCATGGCTTCAGCTCTTTCCTTCATAATGCGCAAACCAAAGCGCCCAACGGCCTCGGAGGAGACGGTATCCTGGGCGGGAGCTGCCCAAGAGATTCCTGTTCCGTCGTCTTCAATTTCCAAAATGGTGGCGTCCGGCTGGACTCGCAAACGCACCCAGGCGCGCTGAGCTTGGGCGTGTTTATGCACGTTGGCCAGAGCCTCCTGGACGATGCGGAACAGATGGACTTCGTCCTGGGGAGGCAGGTCGGGTTCACCTTCTGCATCCAAAGAGACGTGTATGCCCGTGCGATCACTGAAATCCAGTACGAATTGATGTAGCCGCTCGCAGAGACCCTGACCATCCTCAGGCAACCAGCGCAGATCTTGAATAGTCAGCCGCACCTCGGCGTAGAGGTCTTGAACGCCCTCTCGTAAGTCATCCAATGCTTCTCGAGCTGCCTCCCATTGCTCACGCGCCAGCATACGATCTATTTGCTGCATCTTGAAGTTGAGGAAGCCGAGGCCCTGGGCCAGGCCGTCGTGAAACTCGCGCGCCAGGCGGTTGCGTTCTTCCAGGACCGCCTGGCTCTCCAATTTGGCGTAAAGCTGGCTGTTGCGGATGATCAGAGCAATCATGCTGGCAGCTACTTGCATGAAGGCATGTTGGGAGGCGGAGAAGGGATGTCGGCTGGACAGCGCCAGGACTCCCGTGATGAGGCCTTCGGCCATCAAGGGGATGGCCACCACGTGCTCTCTATTCGGGGGGCTGGTGGTCATAATCGAATCTTCTTCGAGTAGTGCCCTCTGGGCCGTAGAAAAAAGCTGAGGATGTGTTTCTTTTTCGGGCCAGGCGACAATTGGGGTCAGGCTAGGCTCTTGATCGCCCTTTGATGCTAGGAACACTTGCCCTGCCCGGGCGTGGTGAACGATGGCTATGTCTTCCAGGATATGCTCCAGAGTGGCCGATAGACCCTGCTGGCGGCGCGAAGCCTGTTCCATGCGGTGCAGCATCTGGAACTCGCGGGCTCGCAGGCGGGCGTGGTCGAGCGCCACGGACAGTAAGGCCGCGATTGACTCCAGAACCCGGCGCTTGCCCGCAGAGAGAGCTCGCTCGTCGAAGAGATATATGTTGAGCAGGGCAAGCGGGGGACGCTCGGTTGAAAGAGGTAGACAGATCACAGAGGTGATACTTGGAAGCATATCCGCCTGAGGCAAAGGGATCTGCAAGGGACAGTTTTGATGGGCTGTTGCGGACAAAGCAGCGCACTGGCCGCAGTATAAGTCGCTCCCGGCGATGACCAGGCGCGCCGCCAAGATCTCCCTCTCCTTACCTTGCAGTCCGTGAGTCCCGGCCAGGGTCCAGGGGCCCTCGGGGTGCTCGCGCAGAATCAAGCTGCTGGCTACCGGGCTGATGATTTCCTCGGGCATCTTCAGAGCGATGTCTGCCAAGGCCTCCATTTCAGTGGCAGTGGCGGCCTGGCGGCTAATCTGGTTGAGACAGTGCAGGTGGACCTCTGCCTCTTCCCGCTCGCGGGCCCACCGCAGAAACCAGGTCAGGGCCAGCCAAACCAGGATAGGGCCGACTGTTCCATAAAGAAGCACCTGCGCGAGGAAGTAAGGGAATGGAGGAGTTGGCCGCAACCAGGCAAAGGTGAGAGATTGATGCACGACGACGAGGAGAAAAGCGGTGATGGGTAGGATATAGCGCAGCAAGCGGATGCTCCGATAAAGGGAGCCAACCGAGTTTTGGGGATTTCTCATAGCTTTGCTTCTCTGCGTATCCTTGCGATGCCTACCCGACCACTTGTGCTTAACCTTGCGTATTTTAGCACACCTCGTCATCGCTGCCAACTCTCGATAAAGTAGGGCCCTATGGATTTTCAGAAACCCTCAGGGTCTCGATGCTGGCGGAAGGAAGAGAGAGTCCGCCCGCGTCGCGTTCATCCAGATGCCGCATCACCGGCCGGCTGCGATACCACAGCCAGGCCGTTTGTGCCAGGCTGCCCAAACCAAAAGCTACCAGACCGATGTAGAGCCCGGTCATATCTCCCCAAACCACCCCCACCCACAAGGCGGTACTGGTGACCAACAAAAAGATGCCCATTGCCTCGGTAACGCCGCGGGTGGTGCGGCTGTACACGAGAGCACCCTGATACCAACTCTGGAGTACATTAAAGCCAGGTAATAGCAGGGCGAGCCATAGGCCGGTGTGGGCCAGTACAACCAAGGCCGGCGAGAGACCGGATACGCGTCCGAACCAGAAGTTGGCCAGTGGCGTGGCGGCTATGATGACCAACAGAAGTGTCGTGAATACGGTCAACAAGGCAGCAAAGCGGCGCAGACTTGAGGTTGACTGAGGCTCGTCCAGCAAGGCAACGACCACCTCATTGTAGGCTATGCCCAAACTGCGCAGCATAAATATCAGCCCTGAGACAACCGGCCACACGGCAAGCGAGGCCAGCGCCTGGGGCATACGACTCAGGGCAGCGGCGCCTATGGGTTGCACCAGCAGAACCAAAAACGATGTCATGGCCAGGGGGACGTAGAAGTCGAGGAAGGCGCGGAAGGTCAGCGGCGGTTTTACGGGATCGGCCGGCCTGAGTTGATCGCGAAGTACGGGCTGTACGACCAACCCGACGTACACGGCCTCCACGAGGACCCCGGCAATGACGGCGCTGGTGCCGACCACGATGCCGGCGATGGTGCCGTTCAGATAGCCGATCGCCAGCACTACTCCATCGGCACATAGCCGGAGCACCGTCCCCAAGCCAACGGCTCGCGAGTGACCAAAGCGGATCAGCACACCCTGGTGAAAGCGGCGGTAGGCGATGGCCCACGTCCACGGAGTCATGATCATCAGGCCTACTCGAGCTGGCTCCACTATTTGCGGCGGCACTCCGATTATGCCTTCCACGACAATGTAGTAGAGCGGTGTAAAAGCGATCAGCACGTGGAGGGCAGTCAGAAGCGCACCCGAGCGCATCATAAAGCGACGCACCAGGAGGTATGAGGCCGAGTCCTTGCAAAGGGCGGTCGAGGCAGCCAGCAGCATGATGATGGGGGCCTCAATTATGAGCGCCAGCGGGAAAACGACGCCTCCGTAGGCGGCCAGGTTGATCTCTGGATTGGGGAGCCGGGCTATCACGGCAGCCAATGCAGGCAGCTCGGCGCCCATCAGCACCCAACTAGCGGCCAGGGGCCACCACGTCTGTGCGACGCGCCGCAAGCGCAATGGTGTTTGAGACAGTTCGGCGGTAGTCATTTGGAAAGGGCTAGCTCCTAGTTGATGGTCAGTAGATTATATTCCTGGCCGTAACTGGCTGCAACCTGGACATACCCCGCGGTGCGTTTGCGCCGGTCTGATACTCGGTGTAAACTGGGTCAATTGGAAGGGGTGGGAATGGATTAGCTTGGGAGGCAGGAAAGGTTTCTGTATGGAGTTGTACATTATTCGGCATGCGCAATCTACCAATAACGCTCTAGCGGACCCACGCGATCGAGATTGTGATCCGACGTTGACGGAGTTAGGCGAGCACCAGGCGGACATCCTGGCTCGGCACCTGGCGGCTGGGGTAGAATTGGTGCCGCCGGGCACCACAACAAACGGTCGCGAACGAGGGGGGTATGACTTCAGCCACGTGTATTGCAGCCCCATGTGGCGCTCCTTGCAGACAGCTGGCCCCATTGGGCAGGCGCTGAGCCTGACACCCGAAGTATGGATCGACATTCATGAGCAGGGGGGCATCTATCTGAACCACGGAGATGGGCGCGGTCCGGTCGGGTATCCTGGTAAGACCCGCCGGGAGATCCAAGCGATATACCCCCATTACGTGTTGCCCACGGACGTCACCGAACAGGGATGGTGGAACCGGGATTTTGAAGACTGGTCGAGTTGCCACCAGCGGGCTAGTCGGGTGGCTGCGCAGTTACGTCAATGGGCTTATGGTGACGAATCGAGCGATGAGCACATTGCCATCGTGTCGCACGGCGGCTTTGTGGACGCTTTGCTCAAAGCGCTCTTCAATCAGTCTTCGGATGGCCAGCTTTTCTACTATCATTATAACACGGCCATCTCCCGCATTGACTTCCGCGACGATGGTCGCCTGGCTGTCCGTTATCTGAACCGAGTTGACCATTTGCCGGCCGAGTTAATCACCTGAAACCTGCGCAAACCCATCGCTTTTCGGTCGCGCTTGGCATCGGTGTGTGCGCGGGCTTGCCGCTGCCTGAGGGTCAAGTCAATCTCTCATCCAATGTGTATTCTAGAAGGGCCACACCTTTGGAGATTGGTATGTCTGATTTGGTTGTGTCCCGTGGTCTTGATGCGCGCGACTTGCTGTGGCGTATACTGGTTACCGTCCTGTTGCTGTTGATTTTAGCTGGTCCGGGCGCCAGAGTCTTGTCGCGAGCGGCCGCACCGCCGGTTTCGGCAAGCGCGCCAGTTGTGCGAGAGCGTCGATAATCCGATCTTTGTTACCCATTGGCATTTGAGGTAATATATCCAAGGTGCGTTGCTTTGAAAACCAGTTTATTGTGTCAGGTGCTTAATTTTGAGACGTAGCTTATCGGTTCTGCTCATCCTGAGTTCGCTGTTGACGCTGACGCCCCGCCTTTCTTTGGCACAAGGCGATCCGGTGGCGGAGATGCTGGCTCGGATGACCGTCGAGGAGCGGGTGGGACAGCTCTTCGTTGTGCCCTTCGTCGGCGCCGACGCGGGAGATAATTCCAACATCGCTGAACTCATCGTTGAGTACAAAGTTGGGGGCGTGGTGCTGCTGGCCGCCAACCAGAACTTCACCAACGACGAGACGACTCCGGGCCAGGTGGCGTGGCTGACCAACCAGCTGCAAACCCTCACGCTGGCGCATCCCGGCCCTAGCGGCGCAGGTCCTGTCCCCCTGATCGTAGCCATTGACCACGAGGGCGACGGCTGGCCCTACACGCGTGTCACCGGCGGCGTGACATCTCTACCCAGTCCGATGGCGGTCGGTGCCACGTGGGATCCGGAGAGCGCCGAGGCGGTCGGGCAGATCGTGGGACGAGAACTGTCCGCCATGGGGATCAATCTGCTGTTGGGCCCCAGCGTGGACGTACTTAATGACCCGCGCCCGACAGGGCGGGGGGATATCGGTGTGCGGGCCTTTGGCGGAGACCCTTATTGGGTGGGGATGATGGGGCGTGCCTACATTCGAGGCGTCCATCGCGGAGGTAATGGGCGGGTGGCTACTGTAGCCAAGCATTTCCCCGGTCATGGGGGCAGCGACCGGCTGCCCGACGATGAAGTGGCCACGGTGGACAAGTCGTTGACCGAGTTGCGCCGCATTGAGCTGGCTCCCTTCTTTGAGGTCACCGACTTGACTGACAGTGACGAAGGAGCGGGCGTCACGGATGCTCTCATGTCAAGCCACATACGCTATCGGGGGTTTCAAGGTGATATCCGCCAGTTCACTGCGCCGGTCAGCTTTGACCCCGAAGGCATGGCGGCTATCGTAGGGCTCTCGGAGTTCGTGCCCTGGCGCGATCAGGGGGGACTTATCGTCAGCGACGCGCTGGGCGTGCCGGCAGTGCGTAGATATTTTGACCCGACGCTGACTAGCTTTCCCCATCGGCGCGTGGCCAAAGAGTCCTTCCTGGCGGGCAACGATTTGCTCATCCTGGCCCAATTTGACTTAAATAACTACTGGCCCGATCAGTTCGAGAATATCAAGGATACCGTGCTGTTCTTTCGCAGCGAATATCGCAGCGACCCTGCCTTTGCTGGGCGGGTGGATGAGGCGGTGAGCCGTGTGCTTCGGCTCAAGTTGAAGCTCTACCCAGACTGGACGCCTGGCTCGGTGCTGGTGGATCCTGAGGCGGCGCTGGCTGTGACGGGTGGCGGAGGGGCCATCGTGAATGACATCGCCCGCGAGTCTCTGACCCAGATCTCGCCCGATGGTCGCTCAGGGGCGTCTCGCCTCTTGGCTTTGCCTGCTCCTCCGCGCCCTGACGAAACTTTGTTGGTCATCAGCGACGCACGGCAGATACGCGATTGTTATGATTGCCCGACCTATAGCGCGCTGCCCGTGGACGCTGTGCAAGAGACGATCCTGCGCCTGTATGGGCCGGCCGGCACCGGGCAGGTATCAGCCGAGCGAATCAGCTCGCTTAGCTTTGCCCAGCTGAAGTCGATACTCACCGGAACACTGAACGCGACGCCCGAAGAGACACAGCTTCCAGACAAGATCGCCGGTGAGGACTACCTGCCGCCGGAGGAGATTATCGCCCGCATCCAGGCTGCTGACTGGATCATCTTCGTGCCGCTGGATCTGAACACGGCCCGTTACCCGAACTCTGACGCGCTCAGGCTCTTTCTGGCCCAGGGGACGCCGGTTCTTGTGGACAAGCGGGTGGTGGTGCTGGCCTTGAGCGCGCCTTATTACCTGGACGCGACGGAGATCAGCAAACTAGATGCCTACTTCGCTGCCTACAGCAAGACCCAGCCGTTTGTTGAGACGGGGATACGTGCCTTGTTTGGCGAGGTGACAGCCAGCGGTGCGTCGCCCGTGAATATCGAAGGCGTGGGCTACGACCTGGCTATTCAGCTGTCTCCCGATCCAGATCAGCCCCTGGCTGTGGAGCTGCTTGGGGAAGTGCCGGAGAATCCCTTACCACCGGTGACAGTGCGGTTGGGCGTAGGGCCGGTGCTTGACCTCAATGGTAACCCGGTGCCCGACGGCACGACTGTTACATTCGGCGCCCATTATCAGGGTGGAGCCGGATCGGTGGGATTGGCTTCAGCCACGACGCTGGGGGGCATGGCCGAAGCCAGCCTGGTCTTATCTGAGCCGGGCCGGGCTGAGATCGTGGCCCAGAGCGGCGAGGCGGTCAGCAGCCGCCCGTTGCTGGTGACGGTGGCCGCTCCACCCACGCCGACACCCACCGCGACCCCTAGCCCAACGCCGACACTCCGGCCTAGTCCTACATCGAGCTCGACACCGTCTCCGACGGATACCCCCACACCGACGTCGGTGCCCACGCCCACGGCTACTCCTAGCGTCACACCTACAGCTACGTCGCATCCGGTGGAAGATGCAGACGCGGAGGGGGCGAGTGGGGCATCACGTGCGGTAGATGGGCTGGACTTGTTAGCTGCTCTCAGCGCAACCTTACTGGCTGGGATTTTGGCTTTCAGCATACAGCGGCAACCGGGGCGGTCGGCGTCCGGGCAGGTGCGGTTGGCGTTGTTGGTCCTGAGCGGTGGGCTGGTGGGTTACCTGCTATATGCGGCGGGCTGGCTGCGCCCCGAAACCTGGCTGGTTCCGGCGGCGGAGTTACGTCTGGCTGTGGGGCGCCTTGCAGCGGCAGCGCTAGCTTTTCTCTTTGCGCTGGTGTCGCTCGTGTTGGAACGGCCGCTGGGAGGCAGAAGGGGATAAAGGCGACGCCTCTACTGTGGTGCGACTGGGCCGAAGGTCAGGGCCAGGGCCAGGATAAGCAGGGCCAGCGCAATGCCGATGAGCCACAGGTTGTCTCGGAAGATCGTGGACCAGCCAGTGGGTGTGGCTGATGTCTCCCGGCTAAGTGGTCCAGCTGCAGATTGGCCGGCGAGGGTGGCCTGCCAATCAGCTACGCTGGCCGGGCGTTGGTGGGGGTGCAGGGCCATGGCCGAGAGGACCGCTGCTTCGAGCTCCTCGGAGATGGCCGGGTTGACACGCCGAGGCGGGATCAGGAGGTTGGGATCCAGAAAGCGGGCTTGCGCGCTGGGCGGTTCCTGGCCGGTCAGCAAGTGATAGAGAGTCGCTCCCAGGGCGTACAGGTCGGAGCGAGGATCGGTGTGGCCCAGCTCGTCTATGTATTGCTCCAGGGGCGTGTAAGGCAAACTGCCGACGCCGTGCAGACTGGTTAGGGTTTTGGGATCGTCTGGATCCAACGGTTTGACCAGACCAAAGTCGACCAGCTTGACCCAACAGGGGGCTTCTGATGGTGCAGGTAGCTTAGCGCGTCGCAAAGCTGCGCCCCCCAGACCAACACTGTGGCCTGGGCCAGGAAACGATCTTCGCGGCGGGCGTCGGCCACCATACGATGCAAATCGGGACCGGGGACGTAGTCCATCACCAGATAATCCCGGTCGGCTTCGGAGAAATAATCGCTGACTTTGGGCAGGTTGGGGTGGTCCAACCGGGCCAATATGCTGGCCTCGCGGTGGAATTGGTCGCGCATGGCCTGCGCCGCCTCCTGGCTCAGTCCGGGCATCAGCTGCGTCTCCTTGACGGCGCAGCGACGGCCCTCCAGTCGGTTGTCGTCAGCCAGATAGACGGCCCCCATCCCACCGCTGCCGATGAGGCCGATGATCTGGTATCGCTGGTAGAGTAGGGTGCCAGGTTCAAGGCGGCCGGTCATTTTACGTTTCACGTCTTATGCTCTAGGTTCTGTGCTCGAAATGTACCAGTGCGCTGGTGTTCTGTCAAGCGGAGGTGCATCATGATGAATGAAATCGCCCGTGAGCCGGCCTTGCTGGTGTGGCAGGACGGTAATCTTATCAAAGATCAATGGATCATCGACCACACGCCGGTGACTATCGGCCGCGCGCCAGATTGTGAAGTGCAACTCGACGTGCGCTGGATCTCGCGTGAGCACGCCCGGATTCGGAGGGAAGGGAATCAGTACGTGCTCGAAGACGCCGGCAGCAAGAACGGGGTCTTCGTCAACGGCCAACGAGTGACCAGTCCTCGGGTGCTGGAGGATGGGGATCGGATTCAGGTGGCCCCAGGTCTGGAGCTGATTTTTGTGGACAGTGAGGCGACTGCCCCGCTTCCGGGCCGTGCCGAACGGGGTCTCAGACTGGATCGAGGAGAGCGGTGTGTGCTGGTGAACGGGCAGGAGTTGATACCCCCCCTGTCTACGGCTCAATATGACTTTCTGGCGTTACTGGCGGAGGAGCCTGGTCGGGTGTACAGTCGAGAAGAGATCATCGCTGCAGTCTGGCCTGATGTGGAGCCAGAGGGGGTGAGTGACGATGCGATTGATGCCTTGGTGCGGCGGCTGCGTCATCGGCTGGCGGAGCTGGACCCAGATAACGAGTACGTCGTTACCGTGAGGGGGTATGGGTTCCGCCTGGATGTGGGCAAAGGCTGATTTGGACAGAGGCGAAACTATGGGTGATAGGCTGCGCATTTCTCGCGACGAGTTTTTGACGCGGCAGACGCGCACCCGCGAGTTGGCCGCTGCAGCAGGCTATGCCGGCGTGATGGTCATTGGGCGATCGTTTTACGATCGGCCGGGCGCACTCGCCTATCTTACCCATCACTTTCCGCCGTTTCCGGCGACCGAATTTGAAGGACCGATGCGGGGTCTGGGGCATGGCGTCTTCATCTTACCGGTTGAAGGGCCAGGCACGCTGGTTGTGGATGGCGGCTCTTACCGAGATGAACTGGTCGTCGCAGATGAAGTTTGCGTCGCGCCGGATTTGCCGGTGGGGACCGCGGCTGTGTTGTACAAACTGGGTCTGGGCTCGACGCAGGTCGGACTCATCGGAGAGGACATCTTGCCCTTGACCTTCTTCGGCGAGTTACTCGACGAGGTCCCCAACCTGGATCTGATTCCCGACGAGCGGCTGGTGGCCCAGCAGCGCCTGGTCAAGAGCCCGGCCGAGCAGGTATTACTGCGCCGGGCGGCTGAAATTGCCGAGCTTGGGTTGGAGGCGGCCTTGGCGGCCATCCGTCCCGGCGTTACGGAA
>WOR8_10009650_pt1 | contig 11500 bp, 11 predicted proteins | sample DeeMarSeWOR38_10_FD_19890 | JGI IMG/M metagenome (IMG submission 19890)
CCAATGCCCCGCAACTTCAGCAACTGACGTACCTTGTCGACTGCCGGATCTTGCGAGGTGGCGATCATCTCCGCGCGCTTGGCCTCCAGCTTCTGGATCTGGAGCTGAACAGACTGCCTGCATATTCCCCTTCTAGTCGGGCCCGCAAGCCGGGCGGCACCCGACTACCGTCCCACAGACACACGCTCTCCAAGCCTTCTAGAAAGTCGGCGCGCAGCGATAGTCTCAGGCCCTGGGTGGCCAGCAAGCCGTGGATGCGGTTCGCATGCCGTGTTTTATCCCGCTTGTGCGTCAACAATTGCCGATGCAGATGCCGTCAATCCTCGGCTTCAATACTGGGCACGTGCACCACGCGCCAAACCTGCTTCTCCCCTATGCTATACCGCATCAGCATTGAGAGCAGTTTCCCTGCATCCAGCCTATCCGTTTTGGCTCGCCTCTTACGCCGATTGACTTCGATGCTCGACGAGTCGACCACCAAGTTCTCAATCCCCTGCGCTGCCAGATAGCGATGCAGCCAAAATCCCTCTCACCCTGCTTCATAGCAACTCCACACGGGCACGGTCTCCGGCATTCCAAAGCATTGCTTGGCAAGCCTGACCTCCCGCTCTAACCCTTTCACGTCCCGGGCCTCTATCACCCGTTGCCGGGGACTGTGTCACAGCCCAAGACCAAAGGCCAGCTTCCACTTCCCTTCTCCCAGCTCAAACGCTAGGTGCAAGCCCTGTTCTGTGGTATACTCCTTCCCACGGGTCGTTTCCTTCACGCTAAGCCCCTCCTTTCAATGTATGTTCTCTTTCTTGGAGCTTACCAGAAGCGACCTCTCTTTTCAAGCCCTCATCATAGTATCTACATGAAGGAGCCAGGCTATGCACGCAGAAATCGTAGTCACCGGCACCGAGCTGCTGCTCGGCGAAATCGATGATACCAACTCCACTATGATGGCCCGCATGCTGCGCGACATCGGGCTGGACCTGCATTACAAGAGCACCGTCGGCGACAACCGCGAGCGCATGGCGGCCGTGCTCAACATCGCCCTGGACCGCACGGATATCGTGCTCGTCTCGGGCGGGCTGGGACCCACTGTGGACGACGTCACCCGCGAAGCGGTGTCCGACGCCACCGGCCGCCCGCTTGTCTTCCGCCAGGACCTGCTGGACCAGATCGCGGCCCGCTTTGCCAGCTTTGGCCGCCAGATGACCGAGAACAACCGCCGCCAGGCGTACATACCCGAGGGGGCCATGGCCGTCGAAAACCCGGTGGGCACCGCCCCGGCCTTCATCGTGGAGGACCTGCGGGGCACTATCGCCTGCCTGCCGGGCGTCCCGCGCGAGTTGGAATACCTCATGACCCAGCGCGTGATCCCCTATCTCAAGGAGCGCATGGGGGAGGCATGGGTCATCAAGGCCAAAATTCTGCGCACCTGTGTCATCGGTGAGAGCCAGATCGACACGCTCATCGGGGACCTGATGACCGGTGGCAACCCCACTGTTGGCCTGGCCGCCCACTCCGGCCAGGTGGATGTGCGCATCACCGCCAAAGCCCCCGACGAGGCAGGAGCCGACCGACTCATCGAGCCGCTGGAGGCCGAGCTGCGGGCGCGCCTGGGCAACGTGATTTACGGCGAGGGCACCCAGAGCCTGGAGGAAGTGGTGGCCCGGCTGCTGACTGAGCGGGGCATGATGTTAGCCCTGGCCGACAGTGTCACCCAGGGCGAGGTAGCCGGCCGCCTGGGCGACACGCCCCACGCCCACGTGCTGGCTTCCGAGGCCCACGCCGAGGGTGTTTTGACTATCTCCATCGCCGATGGTCTCGAATCAGGCGGTGCCGCAGGAGAACCACAGGCCATGACAGAATACCTGGCCACCCGGGCGCGGGCCGACGTGGGGGCCAGCCTGGGTCTGGCCATGTTTGGCACTATTCGGCGAGGAGACGAGCGGCCGCTGGTCTATCTCGCGCTTAGCGACGGCCATCAAGTTGTTACCCGATCTTACCCATTTGGGGGTGAGGACAAGCTGACGCGCCGCTGGATCAGCATCCGCGCTCTCGACCTGGTGCGTCGCTATCTGATAGGGGCACTCGACGAGGAGACGAGCTAGGAGTCTCTAATTAGCGGAAGGCTTTCTGCGTGAGGGCCCACACGTTGCCGTCCGGCTCACCCACGCTGCAGGTACCAGCCAAAGCGCAGTCGGCACAGGCGCCAGTCTCCCCGTCAGGCAGCGCATGACACGTGGCGCTGGAAATGGAACGTAGGTATCCCATCCGCGATAGGTCGGCCAGCATCTGATCTACCAACTGCTCCGAGACTCCCAGTTGGCTGGCCAGCCGGTCTGGCGTGTGGATTCCCCCCGCCCTTAGTATGCCTAAGAGACGATCCAGCACCTTATACCCCCCAGCCGATTAATGCCGCGCTCTGATAGATGAGGATGCCCACCCCGAAGGATATGGCCAGCAGCAAGCCCACGTTGAACACGGCCCAGCGCCAGCCACCCGTCTCCTGCCGGATGGTGGCCAGCGTGGCGGCACAGGGAATGAAAAGCATAGTCACCGCCAGGAAAGCCAATGCCGCCGCTGGCGGGACGCTGGCGGCCATGGTCTCTCCCAGCCCGGCTGCCTCTTCGCCCTCCCCGTAGAGCACCCCCAGCGTGGCTATGGCGTTCTCTTTGGCAACGAAACTGGTTACCAGGGCGACCATGGGCTGCCAGTCCAGTCCCATCAACTGGCCGACGGGTTTCATAAGCTGCCCCAACTGTCCTATGACGCTATTCTCCAACCCGGGTCCCGGGAACGCCGAGAGCGCCCATACAATTACCGAGACGACCAGGATGATGCTGCCCGCTTTGCGCAGGAAAGCCGTTGTGTTCTGCCAGACAAACATGCCGATGGTGCGTCGATTGGGAATGTGATACAAGGGAAGCTCCATAATGAACGCAGCGTGCGTGCCCCTGAAGGCGAGGCGGTTGGCGACGATGCCGACCAGCGCCAGGATGATTAGATTGAGCAATACCAGGCCCCAGGCGACCAGGGCCGCGCCCCGCCCGAAGAAGGCCGGCGTGAGAAAGGCGACAACGGCCATGCGCGCCGTGCACGGTACCAGTGGTGCGAGCTGAATGGTCAGCAAGCGGGCGCGGGGTGAGTCGATAATCCGAGCGCCGGCCACAGCCGGCACATTGCAGCCAAAGCCCAAAAAGAGGGGCAAGAAGCTTTTTCCGTGGAGACCCATGGCGTGCATAAAGCGGTCCATCACGTAGGCAGCTCGGGCCATGTAGCCCACGTCTTCCAAGAGTCCCAGGATGGCAAAGAAAATAACCAGAATGGGCAGAAACGTAATGACTGTGCCAGCTCCCCCAATCACGCCGTCGGCAAGCAGACCAACTATCCAGGGCGGCGCGCCGGACAGCATCTGGCGTACCAGTTCAGCACCCCCCTGAACCACGTAGGCGTCGAGCCAGCTTTGCATCGGCGTGGCGATGGTATAGGTAAGCCAGAAGACCAAGGCCAAGATGCCAGTCAGCACCAACAAACCCAGGAAGGGGTGAGTTGCCACCCGGTCCAAGCGGTCAGTAAGCGTCACCTGTCCGACCCGGGGTTGCTCGACTGCTGCGCGCATCATACGTCCAATCCACTCGTAGCGTCCCCCGGCCACGGCCAGGATGGCGTCCTCATGCTGCCTGAGGATGTTGTGGACCTGCTCCCAGCGCTCCGATGGCAAGTGGGTTTGGATCAAGCGAGTAATCTCTACGTCACCTTCCAATAGCTTGAGGGCGACCCAGTCGCTGGGGTAGGGGGGAGGGACATAGCCCGCAATGAGCAACTCTATCTCATCCAGCACTGCTCGATGGTCTTCGCGGATCTCTGGGCGACGTGGGGCGTAGCGCAAAGGATCCCGCACCAAAGCGTCCACTGCTTCCACTAGCTCGCGAATGCCCTGGTTGCGAGTGGCGATGATGGGCACGACCGGCAGCCCCAAAGCTGCTTCAAGCACGTGAGACTCCACCCGATACCCCTCGCGCTCGGCCACGTCTACCATATTCAGACCCAATACGACTGGGACGGGCAGCCAGACCAACTCGGACAGCAAGTACAGGCTGCGCTCGAGCGTGGCAGCGTTTACGATGGCGATGACTACGTCGGGGTGCTCCTTGATGATGAAGTCCCGTGCAATCTGCTCTTCGGGAGAATTGGCCGTGAGGCTGTAGGTGCCGGGCAGGTCAACCAATTGGACGCTGGTGCCATTATATCGATAGGTGCCTGTCTTCTGCTCTATGGTTTTGCCCGGCCAGTTCCCTACGTGTTGGCTAAGGCCGGTGAGCATATTAAACACTGTGGACTTGCCAACGTTGGGTTGGCCTGCCAGCGCGACGGTTATTACTCGCTCACCAGTAGGCGTTGTTCCCTCGTGGGCATTGGTAGTGCGCACGCCATCATTCGGTGTGGCGCAATGGCCCCCGCCGATCAAGGGTGTTCTAACACGCGGTGCTGAAACTGTGCTCATCGCTCACCTTTCAGAACGCTGCTTACCTATGCTCGTTCCCACGAGAGACGCCCACCTTGCGGGCCTCTCCCCTGCCCAGCGCTACCCGGGTCCCGCGCAGGCTGACGATCACTGCTCCATGGCCGTAGTTCTGCAGCATCTTCACCAGCGCACCCGGTGTGAAGCCAAGCGATGCCATGCGGCTGCGGAAATGCGTGCCACCGTCAAGTTCGCGCACGACCCCCGTCTCGCCCGCTTGCAGTTCATTGAGTTGCGTTACACCTGCCTTGAATGTCGGTGGCTCGTATTCGCGAATCTTGCCGAGAATCAGGTCAGCCAGGCGCTCGTGATCAAAGGGAGGGCCGGCATATACAATGTTTGTACCTGGATGCTGGGCCTGAGTCTCGGCCACGCGCCGCCGCAGGCTGGTCGGTGAATCTTCTGCGAGGCATTCGCAGGGCGGAATCTGGAGGAGGGACATGGCTGTCGGCACAATCACAATCCGCCGAGCTCCGCGCGTGATGGCCTGTTCAATCGCTTCCTCGACCGACGGATATCCGTTTCGACAATAGCATGTCTCCACTTCGCCATAATCCCCGCGTGCCAGGATGTCGCGGATAGTGTGATCCAATGCTTGATGTGGACTCAGAGCAACGGGCTCCTGCCTCTGCGCGGGACTCGAGGGGGTTCCTGAAGGGGTGACAATGGGCAGTGATGTGGTGGGCGCAGTCTCACACGCCGGGTCAGATGTCAGTGCTAGTTGTGATGGCGTGCAGACTACCAGGATTACACTCATCTCTTTGGGGTTTAGGGCATCGGTCATAGCTTCTCCTCTGCTATTGAGGCTTTTTACCTGCAGTCGGGGCAGTAACCATCAAGATGAACGCGCGCATGGACGACATCCAGTTGCAAACGTTTGGCCAGTTCGTCGCTGGCTTGTTCGATCAGAGCCGACTCAAACTCGATGACGCGGCCACACTTCAGGCAGGTGAAGTGATAATGAGCTTCGGTGGTCAGCTCATAGTGATGCCTTTGTCCCTCGCGGTCCAATATCCGCTCCTGGACAACGCCTACCTCTTTGAGAACCTTCAGGGTACGGTAAACCGTAGCCAAACTGATATTCGGATCTCGTTTCTTGGCCAGCGCGTAGATTGCTTCGGCGTCCAGGTGGTCGTCGCGCTCAGTCAGTACCTCGAGCAGCAGCCGACGCTGGCTGGTCAATCTTCGACCGGTTGCATGGAAAAGTGTGAGCCATCAGAAACCGTTCCTATTGCAAGTGATTTGCAATTTCATTATAGTACAAATTGCGCGAATGTGAAGTGACATTTGTCACCATTCTTCAGCAGATCATGATTTGGCGCGATGCGCACGTTCGGGTACAATCTGAGCAGAGAGTGTTCGTGAGCTATCGGGGCAGTCACGTGGCTGTGTGCCTAAGTTGTTCTCTCAATTCCAATCTCCAAATCTCTAGGCTGTACAGGGGAGTTCGCCGTGACACGTGATCAGGTGCGATTGACCGCACTGGCGGCTTGCGCTGGCTGAGCCGGCAAGACGGACCCTGGGGTCCTGGCGCAGGTCCTGCGCCCTCTGAAGAATTTATTCTCCACTGAAGCGCATCCCGAGGTGCTGGTAGGCCTGGGTGTCGCTGACGATGCGGCTGTCTACCGGCTGAACGACCAGCAGGCTATTATCAGTACTACTGACTTCTTTACGCCAGTCGTTGATGATCCTTACAATTACGGGGCGATCGCCGCTGCCAATGCGATGAGCGACGTGTACGCCATGGGTGGTGAAGTACTCTTTGCTCTCAATATTGCCGCTTTTCCACCCGATATGGATCCGTCCCTGGTCACCGAGATCCTACGTGGCGGTGCTGATAAGGTGATTGAGGCGGGTGGCGTAATAGCCGGTGGACACACCATCCAGGATAAGGAGCCTAAGTACGGGCTGGCAGTGACCGGCCTGGTCCACCCCGCCCATATCTTCACCAAGGGAGGTGCCCGTCCTGGCGATCGGTTGGTTCTTAGTAAGCCGCTGGGCACTGGAACGATTAGCACCGCTCTCAAGCGTGACATCGCCCATCCCGACCATGTGGCCGCCATGATCGAGAGCATGAAGCGACTCAATCGCTGCGCTGCTGTTGCCGGCCAGATTGCGGGCGTGCGGGCTGCTACCGACATCACCGGGTTCGGTCTGCTGGGCCATGCCACTGAGATGACCCAGGCTGCGGAAGTTCGCTTTCGCTTCTGGATGCACACCATCCCCTTACTGCCTGGCGCGATCGATTACGCTGCCGAGTGGGTGTTCCCCGGTGGCTCGCATAACAACAAAGCGCATTACGATCACCTGGTTCAGTTCGACGCGAGCATTCCAGAGGATCGCCAGATGCTCTTGTGGGATGCGCAGACCTCGGGCGGGTTGTTGCTGGCTGTCCCTACTCAGCGGCTGAATGGTTTCTTCGACGAATGCGCAGACCACGAACAGCAAGCCTGGGTGGTGGGCGAAGTGCTTGAGGGAGAAGGGATCGAGGTTGTAGCATAGCCGCTGTGCGGCATAGCCACATTTTGGCATGGCCCTTTTGTGGTCAGTCATTGAGGCAATGAATGAAAACCCAATTTGAGCCACTTAGTGAGGGTGAGTCGACCGGCTGGAAACAGCAATGGTACACGGGCTGTATGGTGGTGGTGCTGCTAGCCGCTGCCTTCTTGATTGGCGGATTGCTGGGAGGCATGGCTGGTGGCGGGCTGGTGCTGTGGGCCACTGATGCGGAGGTCGGCTTGTGGTGGGCCACGACCACGCCAACCACGACGCCTAGTCCGTCGCCCCCTCCGACGCTTGCGCCTACCCCGCTTCCGCCGACGCCTACTCCTACTCCCGTTCCTACGCTTACCCCCTCGATCGCTGATACAGTCAGCCAGGTAGTACCAGCCGTGGTGACTGTCGTGAACCGACAGTCTGGCACGTCGCGTTTTGGCGTGTCAGTTGACGCCCGTATCCTGGGGTCGGGCATCGTCGTAGATCGGCGAGGCTATATCATTACGAACTACCACGTAGTGGAGGAAACGGGTGATTTGACAGTCATCCTGACCACAGGGGAAGCGCTGCCAGCCCGCCTGGTGGCTGGTGATGCGCGCCAGGATTTGGCCCTTCTGCGCGTCGAAAATGGCGATATGCCCATGGCGGACTGGGGCGACTCCAAACAGGTGCGGCCGGGCGAATGGGTGGTGGCTATCGGTAGTGCCCTGGGCGACTTTCCCAATTCGGTCACAGTCGGGGTAGTCAGCGGTGTGAACCGGGCATTGGAGTTAGACGAAGACATGGTCATCGAGGGGCTCATCCAAACCGACGCTGCTATCAACAAGGGCAACTCCGGCGGTCCACTGGTAAATCTGCGCGGCGAGGTCATCGGGATCAACACTTACATCATCCGCGAGGGGCGAAGCAGCGGCGTGGCCGAAGGCATCGGTTTTGCCATTCCTTCCGCCCTGGTTCGCGACCTGGTTCAGGAGTGGATTGCTGCCGACGCCTCGTTAGATGACAAATGATGACGATTTGGGCCTAGTTTTCCAGCCGGCTTGACGGAGTTCGCCTTGTGGCTGTATGTGCTGGTGCCCCGGCACAGCGATTCCGATAAGCTACACTCGGTTCTCGTGGGCACGATCCTCTTCATATTCCCTCGCGGGGAGCTCCCCTCGTAGGGACTTGCCCCTTGAAGGGACCAGCAGACATAGTGCGTGTGACGGAGTACTAGGCATCTGTCCGAGGGGGCGTGCTATACGGCACGAAATGGAGGAGTGTTAAATGAAGATCCGAGCAATTTTGGCGACTAAGGGTACAAACGTGATTACGATTCACCCCGACCAGCCTCTCCGAGATGCGGCTCGTTTGTTGGCCAAGCATAACATTGGCGCATTGGTTGTCGTAGATGAAGCCCATGATCTGGTGGGAATTATCTCTGAACGTGACATTATACGTGCATCGGCCAGGCTCGAAGACGCATTGTCACAGCCGGTCGGCCAGTCAATGACTAGAGAGGTCATCACTGGCTTGCCACAGGATGATCTCGTGGCAGTCATGGACACAATGACAGAGAGGCGGTTTCGACATCTACCAATCATGGACCAAGGGGAACTGGTGGGTATTATCTCCATAAGAGATGTCGTGAAATACCAGCGTGACCAATACAAGGGCGAAATCGACACTTTGGAAACTCAGATCATAGCGGACGAGGACTGAAGCTGGGAGGAGTTTGGGGGTGGCCTACCTCCGTTTTATCACGCTTGGCCACTCTCAGCCGTAAGGATACTGCGCAAAGGAGCATCTCATGACTCAAGTAGGTACTGACGCAAACCCGCTGCGAGTAGCTATCATAGGTGCCGGCCCCAGTGGATTCTATGTGGCTGACCACCTGTTCAGACAGAGGGACCTTGTGGTAGAAGTGGATATGTTTGATCGCTTGCCAACCCCTTTCGGCCTGGTACGCGCCGGGGTTGCCCCCGACCACCAGAAGATCAAGTCTGTCACGAAAGTGTTTGATCGAATTGCGTCCCGTCCCAATTTTCGCTTTTATGGCAATGTGGAATTCGGCGCGCACGTTACTTTGGCCGACCTGAGACAGCATTATCACCAGATTTGCTACACCACGGGCGCCCAAACTGACCGGCACATGGGCATTCCTGGCGAGGATCTGGAGCGCAGCCATTCGGCAACTGAGTTCGTCACCTGGTACAACGGCCATCCCGACTGCCGGCATTGCACATTTGATCTGTCGCAAGAGCGGGTAGCAGTAGTGGGTGTCGGCAACGTCGCCGTAGACGTAGCTCGCATCTTGTCTCGCACGCCGGAAGAGTTAGCCAAGACCGACATTGCCGAATATGCCTTGGATGCCCTAAGTCGCAGCCGCGTCAAAGAAATATATCTATTGGGTCGGCGTGGACCGGCTCAGGCGGCCTTCACTACTCCAGAAGCCAAGGAGTTGGGTGAGTTGACGGATGCCAACGTCGCCGCTCTACCTGAGGAAGTTGAGCTAGACAGTCTGAGTCGAGCCGCGCTCGAGCGCAATCCCGACCAGGCTACGATAAGAAAAATAGAGATTCTGCAAGGCTACGCATTGCATAAACCCACAGGAAAATCGCGTAAGCTGATCATGCGATTCCTGGTGTCGCCCGTAGAACTTATAGGCAATGACGCAGGACAGGTAGCAGGGATGCGCTTGGTAAGAAATGAACTGTATGCGACCGAAGCCGGCACGCTACGCCCTAGGCATACAGATCAATTTGAAGAGTTGCCGGTTGGCCTGGTATTTCGCTCAGTCGGCTACCGAGGTGTCCCTTTGCCAGGGGTGCCTTTCAATGAGAAGTGGGGCGTTATCCTAAATGAGAAAGGCCGGGTAGTCAATCCCGGCACTGGGCAACCCGTGGTAGGTGAATACAGCGCGGGATGGATAAAGCGAGGCCCGACGGGTGTCATAGGCACGAACAAGCCCGATGCGGCTGAAACGGCGACCTGTATGATAGAAGATGTGGCCGAGGGTTTGACTCTCAAGCCCCAGCAGCCGGAAGTGGCCGCCGCCGAACAACTTGTCCGTGCGTGTCAGCCAAATTACTTCACCTATGCCGATTGGCTGCGCCTCGACGAACTGGAAGTGACTAGAGGCAAAGCGGCAGGGCGTCCTCGCATTAAGTTCACCTGTGTGGAAGACATGTCGGCTGCTCTGGGACGTTAGTGCTCTATTGGGAAGTGATCTCCTCTTACCGGGGGCCTTTATCACAAATTGCGCTTCCTCCGCGATAAGTCCGCCCCAAGCTCTGTTTGACTGACGCTTGCTTACCAAGAATCTGGGATGTGCCTTCCCCCTCTACTAAGGTTTTGATTTTTGGTGAAAATCCAGTATAATGGCTTTGCATTAGAAGTCTGTGAGGAGGAAACACAAAGAGGCTCATGGCAGACCATCAATCACCAGTTGGCGACGACTCAGCCGAGGACCAACCCGCAATGACCATGGCTGAGTTACTTGAGCAGTCGTATGACTTAAAGGAGGTACGGCGCGGCGACATTCTGACGGGAACGATTGTGAGCATCGCTCCCCATGAGATCCTGATCGACATCGGGTCCAAGTCTGAGGGGATCGTCGCTGGGCGCGAGATGGAGAGACTGTCTCGTGAGGACTTGGCTGCCCTCAGCGAGGGGCAAGAGATACCCGTCTACGTTGTGAGACCCGAAGACGAAGAGGGGAATACCATCCTCTCGCTGGCGCGGGCACAGGCCGAAGCAGACTGGCTGACTGCGCAGAAGTTGTACGAGTCCGGCCAGACCTACGAAGGTGAAGTTGTCGGGCAAAACAAAGGCGGACTGATCGTCCACTTTGGACAGATACGTGGATTCGTACCAGGGTCGCAGTTGGCAAGTGACCAACTGGGGGGCGGTACCAGCAAAGAGGGGCAGTGGAACCATTTGATTGGCCAACGTCTGAGTCTCAAAATTATCGAGATAGATCGCCGTCGTAACCGGCTTATCTTCTCTGAACGTGCTGCTGTTGAAGAGGAGCGCAGGAAGCAAAAGGAAGACTTGCTCAGCAGCCTCAAAGAAGGAGACGTGCTTACAGGACACGTCACTAGCTTGGCAAATTTCGGCGCTTTTGTGGACCTGGGAGGAGCCGATGGTTTGATTCATCTCTCGGAACTCTCCTGGTCGCGTGTATCACATCCCAGTGACCTGTTGAACGGCAACGTATAGGCCTGAGCCTCAAGCGACTACAGCCCGAACCCTGGTCGCAAGTTCTCGACGAATTTGAAATCGGTCAGATAGTGGATGCGAAGATCACCAAACTGGCGAACTTCGGTGCTTTTGCCCAGATTGGCGATGTGGAAGGCCTCATTCATCTATCGGAATTGACTGATGGCAACATTACACACCCGCGCGAAGTTGTGCATGAAGGCGATCAAGTGTCTGTCAAGATCATCCGTATCGATCCTGAGCGCCGTCGTATAGGGTTAAGCCTGAGGCAAGCAGAAGGCGAGACAGACT
>WOR8_10009692_pt1 | contig 11500 bp, 18 predicted proteins | sample DeeMarSeWOR38_10_FD_19890 | JGI IMG/M metagenome (IMG submission 19890)
ACCGGGCTTTCTTGAGGTCCTCTAAACCGTTTTTATGTTTCTCTCTTGACACATACTTCAACACATTCATCTTGCAACCTCCGCAAAACTCTTCAGCGGTCAGGCAAGACTCCATGTAGTCGATTGTCTCAATCAAACCCTGCGTATAGTGACTAGGGTGATTTACAGAATCATGATCACTTTGTTGCACTTGCAAACCTAAATCGGTCAAGCTTAGTTGAACGTACTCAGGTTTAGTCATAACCGAACATCTCCATGACATCGAGAACGCGACCCAGTTTATCCTCTAAATCCAAGCTGTACTTTGTGTCGCAGTGCTCGACTAAGCCGCAGGGAGCTATCTGAATCCTGTCACCAGTCTTTACGACGGGCACAACCCGGCGATGCTCCTGACCACCTCGCAACTTCTCAAACGCAAGTCCCATAGAACTTCTGTCAGCGAGCGGCCAGCAACGAAACTGGGTAAGCTCAAAACTTTTTATAGGATTTGAACTCTGTGAGATTACGTACTCCTCCGCCATCTCTTGATCAAGGATCATCATCCCCATATAAGGGTTGCCTAAAGAAACGAATCCAACAAACCAGTCATCCAACGGTGTTAGGTAAGACTCAACTTGATAAGGTCTGCCTCCCCATACGGACTCGGTTGGCTTGTTGAGTTGCCAGACCTTGTGGTTATCAAAGGGAACTTGTTTAGATCCATAAGATTCATATCGACAAAACCCAGGCTCAAGATTTAGTTTCTTCAGCCTGTCTTTGTACAAGAACCAGTACACGAAGTTTTCACTCGTGAAGTAAATATCGTTTTTATGTGCCCAGGTCAAGGAGTACCCCTCCCAAGACTCTGAAGCTACAACGATATGTAGCGAGTTAAAAGTAACGTTAGCTTCAACTAAGTCTTTTACAGTATCTTTATCGTCTTCATGCTCATAGTCGATGTGTATAAATACATCCTTCACCCCTGGTATGCCTTCATAACCACGCAGAGTTTTAAGTAGAGCGTCAAACCTCGCTAAAGGGTTATGCGCCGTAACGAAAATAAGAAACTTATAGTCTTCCATCAGTACTCCATCTCGAAGTTGCCGCGACGCTGCAGAAAGCAGACGAGGTGAGTGTACGCGTCCAACAAGTCATCGTGAGATGTCGCACCGATGTTAATCAGCTGATCGAACAAGGCATCGAATTTGCGATATCTGTTAAAGGTGACTTTCTTGTTCTCTAGGAGACCCAAAGTTCCTCGGAAACGAGCAATCTTGTCTCCTCGGAAACCCTTGACCTCGTGGATATGCAAGTTGCCTAGACCCCACTCGCTGAGCATCACACGCCGTAAGTCAGCCGCCAAAGAAGCCTGATAAGCGACCGATTCAACAACTAATGAACAGGTTGAGTAGGTTGGAAAATACTTACCGTCGTTGTCCTCCTGAAGTATCCCCCACTCAACAAGCATCTTGCACAGCAGATCTATCTTCTCAAGGTTGCCTATAGAGCGCACTTGGTGTGCGTCAATAATATAGTACTTATCTTTTAAACGACCGCCCAGCACAAACGCTGTGTAGTCCGACGTTTCATTCTTACTCGCCGACAGGTCGATACCTACCGCGAGGCTATCAAATTCAGTTACCACATCTCCTTTAATCAAAAGATCTGGCGAGAGAACCAGGTCCGAGGACATAACCGGCTGCTGCTGGTACTGGAAAGCGAACGCAACAGGGTCGAGCTCTTTTTGTCCTAGAAGGTAATCAACGCTCCACTGCTCAGGCCAATAGCTGACTGGCTCACCATCGTCATCATAAGTAAGTGCTTCTTGCTGTACTTGTTTCCAGCCCTTATTCGGGATGAACATCGTCTTATGGATATCGAGCGGATGGAATCGAGTACCAAGACAGATCGACCGGCCGCCCTCAAAAATAATCGGTGCGATCACAGAGCTCCAGTTGTTGTTCATCTCTTCCCTAATAGTAGGGTTTTTAATATCAGTACTAGACTTGATAGGGTCATCTACGATAACAAGATGAGCACGTTTTGACGTAATAGAACCTCTAAGACCGGCGGCTCGGAGGGTAAATTCCTCATCACCCACGCGGCTAATGCCTGCGTAATCAAAATCTATACTCCAACCGATGTCCGACTGCATACCTGAGCGCAGCATAACTTTCGGAAAAATCTTTTTGTACGTCGAGGAATCGATAATCTGCTTAATGATTCGACTCTTAGGTATGGCTGTGGCGATGTTGTATGAACAGTAAATAATCTGTAAAGGTAGCCCTGCGGTTGTGTGTCGACCGATAATCCAAGCAGTGAACATATTGAGCACAGTGCTCTTTGCACTACCCCTGGGCGCAAGAATATCTAAATTAGGGCCTGCGATGTCTAATAAGTATCTATTACTCTCGCCTGTTATTAAATGCTTATGCCATTCCAGCATGTGAGTAGCTGGAGCTTTATCCATAATTGTACAGAAGGTATGAAAGTCGTCTGCTGCTCGTAAAAAGATATTATCTATCGCTGAGCTCTCAGAATCAACAGCCTTAGCTGCACGTAGTTTTAACGCACGACGATACGCAAAAGTCTCTCTACTAGGCATGTTTCTGTAAAAAGTGTCTGTATACTGTTAGCAAGATTCTAATGCCAAATGGCAAAAATCCTCTGGTACGGCGACATTCTCTCTAACACGGGTTTCGCTAGAGTAACACACAGTATTCTCGAGCATCTCGCTCTGACCAACGAAGTTGTAGCGTACGGAATCAACTATACGGGGGATCCTCACGACTTACCGTTTAAGGTCTACCCCGCTGGAGCCCACAACCCTTCGGATCGATTTGGAATAGGTCGACTGCCTCAAGTAGTAGAACGAGAAAAACCCGATTTTATTATTTGTCTGAACGACATCTGGATCGTCAACCAGGTGTGGGAGCGGGTGCACTTACTGAAGGACTCCTTAAAATTCAAGTTTATTGCGTACTTTCCTGTCGACTCAGCTTACTACGTGAGCTCCATGCTCTCGTATATTAAAGACTGGGACTTTGCGATCACGTTCTCTGTAGAGCAAGCGCACCGTCTAACGGCTCAGGGAGTTCAACCAAAACTTCTTGGTGTCGTGCCTCACGGCTTAGATCAAGGGAAATTCTTCCCCATCGATCAGAATGAAGCTCGGCGAATGCTTCGTTTGCCGGAAGACAAGTTCATTGTGCTGAACGCAAATCGAAACCAACCTCGCAAGCAAATCGATCTGACGATCAAAGCATTTGTTGAATTTGCAGTAGATAAGCCTGACACGCTCTTGTACCTACACATGAGCGAAAAAGATCTCGGATGGGATGTTCGAGCAATATTCGACGCGGAAATGAAGCGCAAGGGAATCCCTTCTGACAACCGTCTGGTGATGACGACAAGCAATATCGATTACACAAATGCGCCGCCGGACGAACTCCTGAATAAAATCTATAACGCCTGTGACGTAGGTATAAACACAGCAAACGGAGAAGGTTGGGGCTTAGTTCCTTTCGAGCACGCATCTTGTCGAAAGCCACTCGTTCTCCCCAACCACACGTCGTTCAGCGACATCTGGAAAAAGAGCGCTTGTCTGGCAGACATCGCAGCCTGGGTTTACGACAAAGATTTGAGCGTTGAGCGAGGCATCGTGGACGTAAAAGATATGGCAGCTATGCTCACTAAGCTGTACGAAGACAAAGGTTTTTACAACGACGTCGCCGAGTCTTGCTTTAAAGTCACGCAAAACCCCGCTTATCGCTGGGATCGAATTGCCGAAGCATTCAATAAAGCTATGGAGGAGCTGAGCAAGTGACACAGTTTCATCGCTACCGCACCTATCACAACAGCGTAGCTCGCCGAGCTTTTGCTCCTACAAAATCTGGCTTCCCTTCAGTTTTTGATCAAGCTCACGAGATCGGAGGCACGTTTACCAAAATCACGTCAGGACTCCCAGCAGACAGCTTCGCTAACTTCAGCCCTTGCGTGATTCAGCACCGAGGCGCAACTCTAATCGCGTGGCGGTCGCAGCCTAAGCATTTCGTGTTCAGGCACGACATGAAGTATTTCTACTATAACAACACACCTACAGATATCTATATTGGTCAGATGTTGACTGATGACACACTTATAGCTCCTAGAAAACTAATCAATAAGCCACACCGGCTTAGCTATGAAGACCCTCGTATTTTTGTGTCGCCCGATGACAATCTGCTGTGTCAGTTTGTCACAAGCACTTACGCAACAAAGTGGGATGCAACAAAACACAAAATTATAAAAACACCGAAAGTTTGTACGGGAGCAATAGACGAGTTTGGGAACTTAGTTGATAAGTTCTATCCACCGATAGGACTAAATTTAGAAGAAGGTAAAGCAGAGAAGAACTGGTGTTTCTTCTCGGATCTTCAGAGGCTAAGACTTCTTTACTCCACGCAACCAATCGTCATCAAAACACCAGGTGAGCCTGACAAAATTATCGACTCATCCTGCTTGAAACAAGTTACCGGTGAGCACCCAACATTTAACTCAACAGCGCCGATTCTCGTTGAGGACGAGTGGTTGGTTTTCTATCACTGGAAGTTTATGTGTCGCGAAGTCGACAGACGCCCCTATCTGCTGTACGCCCTTGGTGCTTACACACTGGATAAAGACTTAACTCGCGTCACGAAGATGCTGACCGAACCTCTCTTTGTTGGCTCTACAAACGATGATCTAGTCACTTGGACTGATCCTGTAGGCAACGACATCTCCAACCAGCCAGCTTGTATCTTGCCTTTCGGGTGCTTTATAGACCAAGACGAAGACTTAGTTATGTCACTAGGTGTGAATGACTACTTTATGGGTGTCTTTAGAGCACCTGTACTCAACGTGTTATCGTTGATGGAGCCCGTCGAATAAGGGGTTCTCTAACACCCCTAATATTCTCGAAGCCAAGTCGGGTTAGGAGGTAGGTTTCGATCTACCTTCGCAAACTCAACTCTTTTCTTCTTTCTCGATGGTCGACCACACGACCATGGAGGCATCTTCAAGAAGAGCGTAGAGTGTCGGGGAATCCTCGAAGCTGTTCATCAGCTCGCGCATACAGCGGTCAGCGCCAGCTAGCAACAAACCTCGGCGGTCCATACCGTCTGTAAGTTGCCTGACTGCTTGAATGTGAGAACGAATCTCTTTTTGAAGAACAGCAATTTTAGTTGCGGCTGTTGCGTGGTCCAACATGCCCGTAAGGGTCATCTGCCTTACGTTGTGCAAGTCAGTCTTCATAGAGTCGATCTCAATAAGAAGGATCTTGCGAAGATCTTCTTTGGGGTACTTTTCCTGCACCCAAGCTGTAAGGTCAGAAATCGAACCTGTGTAGCTGGGTTTCAAAAACCGAGCGTACAAGTAAGCTTCAATGTCACTTGCAGCGTTTTTAGCGTAGTGCTTAAACGCATCTTGCTGAGACTTGTCTAACAAGCCAAGCCAAGTCCCAACAGAAGTCGAATCGCCAACGGTTGATTTAATCACGCAAAAGCTCGTGTGCCAGCAAGAGCTTGGTTAGCACCGAACTGTTTTAAAGCAAGCTGACCTTTGGTAGATGCTTTTGTTCGGGCTAAATCACCAAGCGTCCGTACTTTATCTAACTGAGCTGCGTTTTCAAACTGCTGAGCACCCAAAGCAAGAAGACCTTCGTTACTGGCTCGGGTTTGAGCAATCGAATTTAAAGTCTCAGCTTGGTTCTTAGCAACGTCGCCACGGAGCTGTTCCTGGTACGAACGAACGCCGATATTGGTATTACCGAGTTGATTGGCGAGCTGATTCTCACCTGCCAAAGCAGCAGAACCAGCTTGAGCCAGCAGTTGAGGCGCCTGAAGCTCTGTAGACAGCTTGGCTTGACCTAAGTTATACAGAGTATCAAGACCTTTACCGGAAGCGTAGCCGGCCACCGAGGCTTGCAGCGTGGCGTCTTTTTGAGCTCGCTGGAGTGCTTCAGTGAGCATACTCAGCTGAGCAGATGCTTTAGTTGTACTTTCTTGGCCGATAGCACCAGCTAAAGCACCCTGCACCCTGGAGAAGGCTAAGACCTTGATAAGCAGCTGTTAAAGGGTTGTTTTGCGCAGCCATCTGCGCTGCGAATTGTGTATAAGCATCTCCAGGTTGACTACCACTGCTACTGCCACCACCACCGCCAAAGAGACCGCTGATGAGGCTACTACCGGCACCTGCGGCAAGCCCACCAAGAACTGGAGCTAAAAACGCTGCCATGACTAACTAATGGTGGAGGAAGGAGTACCGAAGCTAGACCGACCTTGACCGGCAAGAGAAGCACCGCCCTGAAGAACGTTAGGGTTGGGCATACCAGCGGTATAAGCCAAATTCATCATGCCTAAACCAATCTTGGCGTTTGCATCAATCTGAGCTTCCGTAATACCTTTCCAAGCGTTAATTGTGTCTCCTTCGATCTTACGGCGAGTCAGTTCACGGGTTTGCTCCATGCCCGCCTGACGAGACAACTCCGCTTGCCGCTCGTAATTCGCGAGATCAACAGCGGCTCGCTCAGCGTACAGACCAGGATCTAAAAGCCGGTTGTACAGCTCAGATCGTTGATTTAACTCAGCTTGTGAAAGCTCGGAACTCTGACCAGCTAAACGTTCGAGCAGAGCGAGTAAAGCTGCATTCTGATCTACTGTGGAAGCCTGGGAAGGAGGAGCCTGTGTGCCGGGAGCCGGAGTATTTGCCGTGCTAGCAGGAGGCGTAGCTGTGGGATCGACTCCAGGCTGACCGACACCGGAAACCGCTTGACTGATTCTGGCCAGGTGAGGCAAAGCCCCTAGGCCCACGGCGCCAGCAATCGGAATACCGATGTATTTACCGGCTAAGCGAAGACCCTGACCAGTAAGACTTCCTAAGCTCATCGCCCCGTCGCCATCGCTAGCAGTGCTGGATCAATACTAGGACGAGTTAACAAGGATTCAACACCTTGCTGACCTAATCCACTTGTTGCTTGTGCTTGAGTTCCAGCTAATTGAGCCATAGCGGGAACAACAGCTTGCTGAACTTCTAACTGTTTGCGTGCGAAATCACGCTGACCTGCTTGAGCGGCAGACTCACGAAGAGCGGACTCGCGCTCAGCAAGAAACTCACCAGCATCTAAAGGATCAAGTCCGAGCATACTGCGGCGGAAGTTCTCGCTCGCAAATGCAAGTTCCAACCGTTGCGCCTCAGGCAACGTGATCATATATTTGCTGCCCTGACCGCCACTCTCGACCATCGGCTCAAGACCGGACCGAGTAGCACCGAACAACCCCGCAGCGCCTTGCCCAATAAGCTCGGCGATAATCGAGTTTAAAAGCTGACCGCCGCCGAGAGCCTGTGCGCCTTTAGGGATTACTGCTTGAATCGACATAACTACGAGAGTCCAGGATTGTCGTAACCAATGCCCGACTTAGGCTTAGTCTGTTTCAATTTTAAACTATCCGCGAGCGGTTGGTTATCAAAACCACGCTGCATTTGCTGAGTAGAAGGAAGAGCTGTTGTCTGCGGGAAGTTGCTCTCCATATACATCTGCATGAAATTATCAGCGTTTAGTTCGGGAGAGAGTTTCCGAACATCACGCTCTCGCAGCTGTTGTTGGCGTGCGTTGAGTGTCATCAGCTCAGAGTTTGATAGGCGCGGGACGGCTCAATGCCGTTAGACGAAGGTGCGTTGAGCACACTGTAGTTAGAGCCCATGTTCGGAGTGTCGTACTCCAGTGGACGCTGAGAGGACAAACGATCGGACTCTTCTTCGTCTTGCTCAGCCAACTGCTCAAGCAGCATCATGATCAGTTGAAACTCATCAGGATCCAGAAGATTGATGAGCTCCATTAAATAAGCATCCTCGTGGGGACGCTCAGGCTCGGTACGCAGACGGGAAGCCAGCTGAGCTTTCTCCATCGGCATCGTGGCATCAGGGTACGCATTCAATGAACGAGTAGCCCCGGTATACATACCGTCACCCTCCTGACCGGGCATCGGAGGCAGTCCTTGCCCAAAACGGCGGATAACCTGCGCCGTAGCCGGTGTTGCAGCAGCCATCTCAGCTGGGGTCTGCGGGACAGGAAGCCCGAGAATCCGAGCAGCTAATTCGTAATCGGCTTTAGAAAACACCGGACACCACCACGGCTAGTTCTTCTATCTTACCTTGTATCTTTAAGATATCGCCAGGATCACAACTGAGAGTCGTACACAGCTTTTCTAGAACATCAGGCGACGGTATGTACACAGGATTCGTGTAGATCTTTCGAGTGGTTGTAGGAGACAGATCAGCCAGCTTACTAAGCCCAAAAGACGAAATATTTTTCGAATCTAAGATTGACTTAAGGTTATTGATTAAGCGACCCCCAGCCGTGCGAGAAGAGTAAAAAGGCATTTTACTGAAACTGACTTACGTCAATCATAAATTGAGGATCTAATCCATACGCAGAAATTAAACTATTACACGATACCGCATTTAACGCATACACAGCTTTAACGTCACTATTTAATTCTTCAGCAACCTTCTTGCTCAATTCTTTCACATTACAAAGCAAGGGCCTAGAAGAATAAACGGAGCACAAACCATCTTTAAGCATATTACAAGACCCTGACTCATCCCAAGAATAAGGGAACGCGGCCGCCGCTCTGTAAAGTATGGAGTCTTTAGGGTAACTCAACGAACTAGTGTGAGCGACACTGACATTTCGGCAACACAATGAACAACCCGTGCAAGGGAAGTCACCGTCAAATGTGACAGACATGTGCATCAGAAACCTAGATGTTTCCGGCGAACGAAATCTAAATCGTACGTAGTGAAGTCAATTGGAAGCTCAGGAACATTAAAAGGTGTCTTATAAGTTTCACCTTCTACATGTGCCTGCCACGCTTCGCTCCACTTCATATGCAGGTAGCGCTTATTAAGTTCGTGCGCTACGTGAACTGCTGTCTGAAGTCTTGGCTCGGAACGCCAAGTCTGAGAACCGTCTGAGTAATCTTTGCGCGAACCGTGGTAATACTCGTGATCCAAGCTTAGGACTCGCTTCAAGTCATCATGTATAAAGCGCATCCCGTAATCCATATCTTCGCAGTAACCGGGATATAAGTTCTCGTCAAACAACCCGTATTTATTAACAACCCAATCTTTTAAAAGAAAAATATCCCAACCTCCGCCAGATCCGTGGATAACTCCGGTTTCTTCATCCTGTGCTTTCTCATTCATTTCCTGCAAAAAGCCAGGCTCAAACATAATGTCGTGGTTTGAGATAATCCAATAAGGTGCTTTCATAAAGCACTTAATGATTAAATTCCAAGCTCCCGAGCACCCGACATTCGCGGGCATATGCGTTACATGGACTTTTTTTACGAACGGGTTCGACAACTTACGAACACTTTCGACCGCGTCCGTAATTTGACCCCGACCGTTGTTATTAAATACAACAAAATTATCGACCGGGTAGTCGATACTCATAAAGAGCCTATGTAACCAATAAGGGTTATTAACAATAGCTGTACCCAATACAGGGATCGAATCGAGCATGGTGCGTTTACTCTATGTCAGTATACTATCAGAAATTATTGGCTGGAACAGGTTGCATCCACGAGCGTCCTCGGTTTGAGCTTCGGGTATATCAAATGAACACCCATAAGGCGTCAGGTGTGCGCAGTCGCAGCAAGGAATTCCATCGGGAGTGTCGTCAGGTTCGTCTAATACGGGAGGTTTGATTACAGGAGGAGGGACGACATCTAAAAAAATCTGCTGTAGTTTATTGATCTTGTTCCTGAGATTTCTTAACTCGTCGTACAGCGCAGAATCCACTTCATAAGTCGTGTACTTGTGATCGCACGAAGAACAGGAATACCTCCTCCGAACACCGTCGAAGACTTTACGGCTCTCTTTGACTTTTGATGTTTTCTTGCCGCAGTTAGGGCACTCTTTGAGTTGATGATACTCATAGAGATTCTGTAGCTGGTTTTCGTCGTGTTTTTTCTTTTGAGCTGCCATTTGATTGTAGTTAGTGCTGCAGGTGGGACTCGAACCCACATGAGTTAAACTCAGCGCATTTTAAGTGCGCAGCGTATACCATTCCGCCACTGCAGCGGCAGAAGGACTATAGCAACTAATCAGCTGTCTGAGGGTTCGGTCTCAGATTTTTTCCAGGTTTCGTCATTTGGTAGTGGTTCTGTGCCATACTCAAACGTATCGTAGTCCTCATCGTTACGGGGATCTTCGACAAACGCATAGTGCGTGGTGCTGTCCTCAATAAATGATTGCAGATTCTTAATCGCGCTATCGAGCAGCTCTTGCTCCTCAGGCGTTAGCTCAGCTGGTGGAGTGTCAGACATAACTGGTAAGTCGCTTCCTCAGGTTAGCGGTGCTCGTAGAAATTCAACTGCGCGTTGACAGCAGCTCTACAAGCTCGCACGTCTCGACGACCGTAAATCTCGACCTGCTTCGTCAGACACTGACCGACTGCCACATTAAACTCGCGCATCCGAGTCACGTAAGAGTTTTGGTTACCGACGAATTTAGGAAACAAAGTTGCAAAGGCGACTAGGGTACACAGAGAAAGGACGAGGCCGAAAGCGTGCGTCAGCAGGCCGTAGGCGACGATGTCTTTAGAGTTGGCTTTGATTTGGATGTTGTTGTTCATGTGAGTCACCTGGTGACATGACAAGCATACACACTGAGGCTGGGCCTGTCAAGAGAATCCTGCTACGATGCTGACACACCAAGGTTCCGCCCATGACCACGACAAGCAAGCCTAGCTTTAAGGAGCTGATGGCCCAGCTGGGCGAAGAGACGGCGGCTGTAGCACCCGTGGTCCAAATCGAAGGAAAAAAGAAGCTCGACGACCGCTATAACCTTAATCAAGGGTGGTACGACGCTCTTCTAAACACCGATATGGTGCTTTGTACTCGCGATGAGGCTGCAGAACTACGTCTAAACCCTTCAGCTAAGCGTCAAATCGTCGAAATCGGAGTCTACGAAGGCGCATCTAGCTGTTTTTGGTCTGATTTTTATCTTTCTCACCCAGAATCTCGTCTGCTTTCAATCGATCCGTTTACTGGGAGCTCTGAGCACCACGAAAAACCCGAAAATTACCCAGAACTGGCAAATATCGAACTGACTGCACGCGGAAACATCGCCAAGTCCGACAACGCCGCTAAGATTGAAGTAATCAAAGGCTGCAGCTGGGACGTTTTTCCTGAGCTCAACCGACGTAACGGCGGCGAACCCTGGATCGACGTGCTGTATATCGATGGTGCGCACGACCCGACTTCTGTCGCACGAGATACTACGCTTTTCGTCCCTATGGTCAAGACTGGCGGCATCGTCATTTTTGACGACTATGGCCACCCCGACGTTCAGCGCGGTGTTGACGGAGCACTTAACGCTTTTGCCTCAATGCAGCTTGCAGTGTTCACAGGGTGGCAACTCGTTACCAAAGTTGCATGACTAGCGAAAACAACTGCCGGGATTGTCGGTATTTTCAAATGACGCACGACGCGGAAGTCAA
>WOR8_10008701_pt1 | contig 11499 bp, 7 predicted proteins | sample DeeMarSeWOR38_10_FD_19890 | JGI IMG/M metagenome (IMG submission 19890)
GGGTCTCGGTATTGATCTTGATTTTTTCGCCGGGCGCCAGGTATTCCGGCACCTGAACCACCAGTCCGGTGCTCAGGGTAGCCGGTTTGGTGCGTGCCGACGAAGACGCCGTCTTCATGCCGGGCGCGGTATCGACGATCTCCAGCACCACAGTGGGGGGCAACTCGATACCGAGCAACCCTCCATCGGACACCAGCGCCGTCACCCCCCCATTGCCCTCGCTGAGAAACGGCAGATCGTCCTCGATGCCTTGTTCGCCCAGCGTGTACTGCTCATAATTCGCGCTGTCCATGAAGGTACAACCGTCCGCGTCGCGATACAGAAACTGCACCGCGCGCCGGGCGATGTCTACCGGCGCCAGCACTTCGTCGCCCTTGAAGTTTCTCTCGAACTTCTGCCCATTGGCAACGTCCTGCCCTCTGACCTTGTACAGGGTGCTGCCGCTGCGCGACGAGGGCGCCTGCACCTGCACCTGTTTGACCACGATATTGCGCCCATCCATCTGGAACACCGCGCCTTTCTTCAGCTCATTTGCCTTCATGCGATACCGTTCGCTCAGCGACACGATCTAAATCCAGAAGTTTATCAGTAAACATTTCACGATCACATGCTTTCTACTACCATAGCGCCCCGTTTACACGCTTAGAAAACAGAAACCGTGGTCTGTGCTTCGCTCTCCAGCGACGGTGACACCCGGCATAGGATTAAGGCGATGAATGCACTGGGCGCCCGGCAACTGACAAGCAGTCCCGCGGCCGTGCCGGCGGGAAAGATGGGTTAACGGGTGACAGATTTTGTTCCGGGTCAGCGCTGGATTTGCGCAAGCGAACTCCATATGGGCCTCGGCACCGTGCTGACGGTCGAGCCGCGCACCGTCACTGTTGTGTTTCTCGCCAACGGCGAAACGCGCACCTACGCCAAGCAGAGCGCGCCGCTCAACCGGGTGGCTTTTGGCGCCGGCGACCGGGTGCGCAGTCATGACGGGCGCACGTTGACCATTGCTTCGGTCAGCGAACACGAGGGGCTGCTGACCTATACCGGCAGCGACGAGCACGGCCAGCCGGCCGAGCTGCACGAAGGTCAACTGGACAACTTTCTGCAGCTGAACCGCCCGGGCGATCGCCTGTTCAGCGGCCAGATCGACCAGGACAAATGGTTCGAGCTGCGCTACCAGACCTTGCAGAAACGCAATCTGCTGGCCCATTCCGACCTGTACGGACTGATCGGCTGCCGCACCAGCCTGATCCCGCACCAGCTTTACATCGCCCACGAGGTCGCCAACCGCTACGCGCCGCGTGTGCTGCTGGCCGATGAAGTCGGACTGGGCAAGACTATCGAGGCTGGTCTGATCCTGCACCAGCAGCTGCTCACCGGGCGTGCGGGTCGGGTGCTGATCGTGGTGCCCGAGAGCCTGCTGCACCAGTGGCTGGTGGAAATGCTGCGTCGCTTCAACTTGTTCTTCAGCATCTTTGACCAGGAGCGCTGCCAGGCGGTGGAAGCCGGCGCCCCGGCCGACAACCCGTTCCACAGCGAACAACTGGTGCTGTGCAGCCTGAGCTTCCTGGCCGCGCACCCCGAGCGCCTACACCAGGCAGTGGCCGGCGAGTGGGACCTGCTGGTAGTGGACGAGGCACACCACCTGCAGTGGTCTCCGCAGCAGGCGAGCCCGGAATACGAAATGATTGCGATGCTGGCGGCACAAACCCCAGGCGTGCTGCTGCTCACCGCCACCCCCGAGCAACTGGGCAAGGCCGGCCACTTCGCGCGCCTGTGTCTACTCGACCCGGACCGCTTTCCCGACCTGCACGGCTTTATCGAGGAGGAACAGCGCTACGCACCGGTGGCACGCGCCGTGCAGGCGCTGCTTGGGACTGCAACGCTGGACGACGCCACCTGCCGGACCCTGGCAGCAACGGTGGAAGAAGGCGACAACCAGCAGCTGCTCGACACCCTCAAGGCGAGCGAGCCCGGCTCTGCGGCCAACCAGTCGGCCCGCCAGGAGCTGGTGGAGCACCTGCTGGACCGCCACGGCACCGGCCGGGTGCTGTTTCGCAACACCCGTGCCGCAGTAAAAGGCTTCCCCGCGCGGCGTGTATCGGGCTGCGCCCTGCCCTTGCCGGCGGCCTACGCGGAATGCCTGGCGGCGCCGCACGGCGGCGGCATCGCCGCCGCACAGCAGCTGTTGTGTCCGGAGCGCCTCTATCAGGCAATGATGAACGGCGAGCCCTGGACACAGATAGACCCGCGCGTGGACTGGGTGAGCGAGCGCCTCAGGCAGCTGAAACCGGCTAAAGTGCTGGTGATTGGCGCCAGCGCGCGGACCACGCTGGAGCTGGCCGAAGCGCTGCGGGTGCGCGCCGGCATTCAGGCCGCGGTGTTCCACGAGGGCATGAGCATCGTGGAACGCGATCGCGCCGCGGCGTTTTTCGCCGATCGGGACAAGGGCAGCCAGGTATTGCTGTGTTCGGAAATCGGCAGCGAAGGGCGCAATTTCCAGTTCGCCCATCACCTGATCCTGTTCGACCTGCCGCTCAACCCCGATCTACTCGAGCAGCGCATCGGCCGGCTCGACCGTATCGGCCAGACCGAGACCATACACATCCATGTGCCGTACCTGGACAACAGTGCCCAGGCCATTCTGTTCCGCTGGTACCACGAGGGACTGGCCGCGTTCGAACACACCTCCCCGACCGGCCACAGCGTCTATGTGCAGGTGCAGGATGCCCTGCTGGAGGCCTTGCAACAGGCCGGCGAAGCACTGGAGGACCTCGACACGCTGATCGGCACAACCCGCACGCTGCGCCAGCAACTGCAACACGCCCTGCAGGCCGGGCGCGACCGGCTGCTGGAATACAATTCCTGCCGCCCGCACGTGGCGCAGGCCTTGACGCGCCGCGCTGCCTCCCAGGAGCAGCAGTCGACCTTGTATGCCTACATGGATGCGGTGTTCGACTGCTTCAATGTCGAGTGCGAGGAGCACAGCGCGTCGCGCTACATCTCCCGGGGCTGCCCGAAGACGGCATGACGGTCACCTACAGCAGGGAGACCGCGCTGGCTCATGAGGACGTGCAGTACCTGACCTGGGAGCATCCCCTGGTCACGGGTGCCATGGACCTGGTGCTGAGCAGCGAGCCCGGCAATACCGCGGTGACCGCGCTTCGCTATCAGGGAGTCGCGCGCGGTACGCTGTTGCTGGAGTGCCTGTACCTGCTCGAGACCGCCTCCAGCGAGCGACTGCACAGCGACCGCTATCTGCCCCCCACGACCATCCGCGTGGTGGTTGACGAACAGGGCCGCAACCACGAAACCGACCTAAGCCACACCTTCATCAACCAGACCCGGATTCCCGTCGACGCCGCTATGGCGGGTAAAATCGTCGCGGCGCGCGCGCGTGTAATCCGCACGCTGCTGGCTGCGGGCGAACAGCTGGCGCAGGCACAGGTCCCCGAGATCCGCGCCTCGGCACAGAGTCACAGTCAACATACGCTGCTGACGGAGATCAACCGTCTCAAGGCATTGCGCCGAGTGAACCCTAATGTGCGCGACGCAGAGATCCGCTTCTTTGAGCAACAGCTGGAAATGCTCGGCATGGCAGTGGATCAGGCCAGCCTGCGTCTCGATGCGCTGCGGGTGATTGTCGTGACCTGACCAGGCAGGACGATGAGGCGGTGGCTCAAAATGATGAAGGCGCGGGCGCGGCTGGAAGCGCCGCCAGCTGACGACTGATGAGATATCCCTGCAGCTCATCGCAGCCCTGTGCGCGCAGAAACTCGCGCTGCGCGTCGGTTTCGACGCCCTCTGCAACGACGCGCAAATTCAGATTATGCGCCATGGATATCATCGGCGGCAGAATTGCGACGTCATCGCTGTTATCAGAAACATCGCGTACAACAGGCCAGTTCGCTTTCCGACTCGAAACCGCCAGGCGTGTCAGGTAACTCAGTGACGAGGCGGCCTCTGCCCGCAAATCGACCCAAACGGTTATATACTTGAAACTATGGAAACTGTTGCACGAGCAGTGCACACCCCCGGTCGCTGGCGCACACGGCGCGGGGCAGCGGTGCCGGTGCGTGGCACCACCACGCGGCGAGAGTCCGCAACCCTGTGCGTACGGCCATGCAGGTTCGAAAGCCAAACGGGAGACTGGTGGTCGCAGACCTGAAATGAAGCTGCACCTGAAAATATTCGGCATTCCAAATGTCATCCTGGGACGGCGCGAAACAGCACAGCTAACTGCCAGCCAACGCAGACTCCTCGAGGAGGCGGTGGAAGGCGTGGTCGATGGCATCGAGCCGAAGATGCGCCTGGTGCGGGGCTACCAGAAGAAGCTGCAGCCAGCGGTGGCAACCGCACGCGCCTATATCGACGAACTGGTCGAACAGATCCCCGGACCGCTGTCCATGACGCCGAAAGGCTTCGTTAAGGATCCTTACGTCAATGCCTTTTTTGCCACCCCCCGGGAGGTAAGCACCGTATTCGGCACCAGCCCGGAGCTTAGGGAGTTTTTCGCCCGACCCGAGAACGCGGCTATTGAGGTCGCCTGCGGTCTGCTGTGCATGGTCGAGGAAGAGAAAAGCATACTCGGCGTGGAGCTGGCGCACGACGCCATTCGCCGCGACGTCAGGCAAACGTCAGTCAATTTCTCCGAACACAAAGTGCTGACCCCTGGCGCCACCGAGGCGGACGCCAGACTGGGCCTGAAGAACTGCATTTTCAATGCCCTGGTGTCGCATGCCCTGCAGCACATCGCTGACCGCAAAGCGCAGCAACGCGAACTGCTGGATCAGCGCCGCATACTCTATGCCCGGCTGCGCGCACGCCAGGCATACAATGGTGGCCTGGATACCCTGCTGGCCACCGTGTCTGCCGGCGACACCGGTAGCGGAGACATCGAGGGAAAACTGGCCGAAGCCGAAGCCCAGCTCAAACAGGCGCCGGCCACCCGCGACGCGCCGCGCAATTACCTGCATGAGGTAAAAGCCATACTCGAACAGCCGCAAGAGTTCATACGACTGCGGCGGGTGTCCTTCCGGCTGAACCGCATGGGCATCAAGGTCGACGAAAAATCCGAGCAACCGGCGCATTGCATCGAGCTGGCGGAAATCGAGGTCAGCAATGTGTTGAAACGCGTGGTGGCAATCGTGTGCTACCCGCGCGCCGATATGTTGCCGGAGTCAGACGAGCCGTCCACCCAGCTGCCGCACATGCCGTAGCGCGGCGCCCGCGCCGGTGACGCTGCCGGGGGCGATCACTCGCGCTCGGTCACCTTCCGCCTCAGCGCCTTGGCCGCACCACGCTTGCTTTTCTGATCCAGGCGTTTTGCCCGGGCAGCGCCACTGGGTCTGGTGGCAATGCGTTTCTTTTGCACCACGCCGACGCTGCGTACCAGGTCGGCGAGACGCTGCAAGGCCTCATCACGGTTCTTTTCCTGGCTCCGGTAGCGTTGCGCCTTGATGATGATCACGCCATCGCTGCTGATGCGCCGGTCACTGAGCTTGAGCAGGCGCTGCTTGTAAAGTTCCGGCAACGACGACGCCAGGATATCGAATCGCAGGTGCACGGCGCTCGACACCTTGTTGACGTTCTGCCCGCCTGCCCCCTGAGCGCGGATGGCGCTGAGCTCGATTTCGCTGGCGGGTATGGTAACGGTATGGGAAATCTTCAACATGGATTTGGCTGCGACCGGTTTCCGTCCAGGCACCAGCGCCACTGCGCACCCGGACGGGGTACGTGCAACTATACCGGATTTTCATTTGTCACCGGCACTCTTAACATAGACGCGAATCCGTAACGAGCCCGACCCATTGACTGACCCGACCCACAACCCGAGCCGCAGCGAGGGCGCGCAGATGTTCGCCAATCGCCTGCATAAGAACCTGCGCCATCTGCGACGCTGGCTGAAGCGCGAGCACATCCACTGCTACCGCCTGTACGACGCAGACATCCCTGAGTACGCCATCGCCGTGGATATCTACCAAGGCGAGCAGCGCTGGGTGCACATCCAGGAATACGAAGCGCCGCGGCAGGTGGACGCCGGCAAGGCACAGGCACGTCTGCGCGAAGCGGTCGCCGTCACGCGCGAAGCACTGCAGATACCCGAGCCGCAGCTGTTCCTGAAGGTGCGTCGCCAGCAGAAAGGCAAGGCGCAGTACCGGAAACTGGGTGCCCACGGGCAGTTCCACAGCGTGGAGGAAGCCGGTAACCGCTTCCTGGTGAACTTCAGCGACTATCTGGATACCGGCCTGTTTCTCGACCACCGCATCACCCGCGGCATGCTGCGGGAACTGGCCGGGGGCCGGGACTTCCTCAACCTGTTCGCCTATACCGGCAGCGCGACGGTGTACGCGGCGCGCGGCGGCGCCACCTCGACCACCAGCGTCGACATGTCGAGAACCTATTTGGACTGGGCACGCCGCAACATGGAACTGAATGGCTTCAGCGGCCGCGAGCACCAGCTGGTGCAGGCCAACTGCGTGGAGTGGCTGGAGCAGTATGCCGGCCAGCGCCGTTTCGGGCTCATTTTTCTTGATCCGCCCAGCTTCTCCAGCTCCAAGCGCATGCAGGGCACGTTCGATGTACAACGCGATCACGTGCGGCTGATCAACAGCACGGTGCGCCTGCTGGCGCCCGAGGGCGTACTCATTTTCTCCAATAACCGGCGCCGTTTCAGCATGCATCGCGCCGCGCTGGGGGGGCTGAACATCGAGGATATCAGCCGCTCCACACTGCCGAAGGACTTCGAGCGCAATCCACGCATCCACAACTGCTGGAGAATCACCCGGCCCGGCGTAACGGCCGGGCGCTTGGTGACAGAGAGCAAGTAGGCTATGTTGTGAACACCGCGCGCCGGGCGAGCTGACTACACATCACCTCTGTATGCGCACGGCAGTTTTTCAGCGACACCGATACAAGGGGAAGCAATGAACAAGAGACTCATGATCCTGCCGGCCAGCGAATTCACCAACATTCGGCTGGTGACTGTGCCGGACGATATCGAGGAGCACGAAGTGTATCGGCACGTGACCGGTCTGGTCGCGAGTGTGGAGGAAAAAGATCCGGACTACACTTGGGAGGATATCGCCGCATTGCTGGAAGACCGCGGCTTCGAGCCGGTTGACTTCATACTGGGGCCGGCACTGGACTGACAGTCCTCGCCGTCCGGGCAGGCGAGCGTGTTTCGCGCCGGATGCTTGATTTTGCTGCGCCGATCGTTTGACAATGGCGCCCAGGCGTAGCAGCGATTATATAACCCATTGCTTATAAAGGGAGTTGGAGCCACAGCACAGCCATGGACATTCTGTACTGCAGCAGCGAGGCTTACCCCCTCATCAAAACCGGTGGACTCGGCGATGTGTCTGGCAGCCTGCCAGGCGCGTTGCAGGACCTCGGCAACGACGTGCGCCTGATACTGCCCGCCTACCCGGAGGTCCGCGAGCGCGCCGGACCACTCAGCTCCATCGCCAGGCTGACGCTGAGCGGGGCTCCCCAGCCGGTAGAGATACTCAAGGGACAGTTTCCGCACAGCGGCGTGGGACTCTATCTGGTCGACTCGCCGGCGCATTTCCGACGCCCCGGCAATCCCTACGTGCAGGAAGACGGCAGTGACTGGCCGGACAACGCGGAGCGCTTCGCCACCTTCGCGCGCGCCATCGTGGCACTGGCACTGGGCGAAGCGGACCCGCGCTGGACACCGGAACTGGTACACTGCAATGACTGGCAGACCGGCCTGGTGCCGGCGCTGCTGGCGCAGCATGACACCCGGCCCGCCTCCCTGTTCACCATTCACAACTTGTCCTACCAGGGACTATTCCCGAAAGCGGCCTTCGCGGCACTGGAACTCCCGGATGCGCTGTGGTCCATCGACGGCGTGGAGTTTCACGGCAAGCTGTCATTTCTTAAGGGCGGCATCGCCTGTTCCGACTGGGTGACCACGGTGAGCCCCACCTACGCTCAGGAGATCTGCACCGCCGAGTTCGGCTACGGATTGGAGGGATTGCTGCAATACCGTGCCGCGAACCTGACTGGCATCCTCAACGGCATGGACTGCGAGGTGTGGAACCCCGCCACCGATGCGCACCTGCAGCATACCTACGACGTGCATACCCTGCAGCACAAGGCACTCAACAAGGCCGCTCTGCAAGAACAGCTCGGCCTGCCGGTGGACGCCGGGGTGATGCTGCTCGGACATATCGGCCGACTGGTAGAACAGAAAGGCGTCGACCTGATCCTCGACACCCTCGATGAGTTGTTCACCCAGCCGGTGCAGCTGGTGATTCTCGGCAACGGTGAGGAGCTGCTGGAGAGCCGCCTCCGGGAAGCGACCGACCGTTACCCGCACCAGCTGGCCATCCACATCGGTTACGACGAGCCGCTTGCGCACCGCATAGAGGCGGGCAGCGACTGCTTCCTGATGCCGTCGCGCTATGAGCCCTGCGGACTCAACCAGATGTACAGCCTGCGCTACGGCACCGTGCCCATCGTGCACAGTACCGGCGGGCTGGCCGATACGGTCATCGATCTGAACGAGACGACGGCGCGCGATTACACTGCCACCGGCTTTACCTTCGAGCCGGACGCCCCGGCAGCACTGCTGGATGCCTGCCGGCGCGCGCTGGCCTATTACCAGGGCGCGCGTGTCGAGTGGTGGAAGCTGGTCATCACCGGCATGAAAAAGGATTTCAGCTGGTCGAACAGTGCACAGCAGTACTTGTCGCTGTACCAGCGTGTCTGTCATGCCGCGCCGGAAGGCGACCCCGGATCGGGTAACGTGGAGTACCCCCTGATTCCACCCGCACCGCTGAGTCGCAACAGCCCACCGCAACAAAGCATGATGCGTTGACGCTGTGTCCCGGCACGGTCCGCGGACACCTGGCACGATGCACTGCAACCGATGAGTGCGCCGGTTTCGCCATTCAGGTTCGTGCTCGACAACCCCTGGCGCTTTGCCTGGCAGGTGCTGGCCGGGTTCCGCGCCAACCAGGGCCTGCTGCTGGCGGGTGCGGTGGCCTATTACACCCTACTGTCGATTGTACCGATGCTGGCACTCATTCTGGTGCTGTTGTCGCACGTGCAGGAACAGCGGGCACTGCTGGAAGCGCTGCGCGATTACCTGGTACTGATCGCCCCAGGGCAGGCGGAGGCGCTGATCGCCCAGATCAGCGTGTTCATGGAAAACCGCAAGGTGATCGGCTGGGTCGGGCTGCTGATCCTGCTGTTTTTCAGCTCCTTGGCTTTTACCGTGCTGGAGAACGCCATGTCGGTGATCTTCTTTCATCGCGTTGCCATCAAGCGCCGCCATTTCCTGGTCTCCGCCATCATTCCCTACGCCTATATCGTGCTGCTGGGCGCCGGACTGCTGCTGGTCAGCATGGTGAGCGGCAGTCTGCACGCCCTGGCCCCCAAAACCTTCACGCTGCTGGGTCACGCCTGGTCGTTCAGCAGCGCCGAAACGGTGCTGATCTATCTGCTCGGCGTGCTGGGCGAAACCCTCCTGCTGACTTCCCTGTACCTGGTGATGCCGGTCGGGCGGCTGGCTTTGCGCCACGCACTGATGGGCGGCGTCACCGCAGTGCTGTTGTGGGAGATTACCCGCCACCTGCTGGTCTGGTATTTCTCCACGCTGTCACTGGTAAACCTGGTTTACGGGACGTTCGCCACCGCCATCATTATCCTGCTCAGTCTCGAAATCGCCGCCACCATTCTGCTGCTGGGTGCGCAGGTGATCGCCGAATACGAACGCATTGGCAGTTCGACTGCGGCCCGGCACGGACTGCAGACCTGAGGCACAGTTAACCGACGCGCCGTCCCGATGCCCGAGCAATCGCCTCAACAGCCGCGCTGGCACCAGCAATCCGTCGACGCCACGCTCAGCCAGCTGCGGGTCAGCGCGCCCGAGGGGCTGTCCCGGCCCCGCGTCAAGGAACGCCGCAAACGCCATGGCCCCAACCGGATCGAGGAGACCGCCAGGCGCGGGCCGCTGCGCATGCTGGCCAGCCAGTTCGCCGATTTCATGATTTTTGTGCTGATTGTCGCTGCGGTCATTTCCGGCCTGGTAGGCGACCCTCAGGACACCGCGGCCATCATCGTCATCGTGCTGCTCAACGCCATTATCGGCGCGGTGCAGGAGTATCGCGCCGAACGCGCGGTCAAGGCGCTGCGCGCCCTGGCGGCGCCCGTGGCGCGGGTACGGCGCGACGGGCAAGTGCGCGAGGTTCCCGCCATCCAGCTGGTGCCGGGCGACATCGTCCTGCTCGAAGCAGGCAGCGTGGTGCCGGCCGACCTGCGTCTCATCGAAGTGGCCGAACTGCGCATCGACGAAGCGGCGCTGACGGGTGAATCACAGGCAGTGGAAAAACACACCGAGGCGCTGCCGGCGGCCGATGTTCCGCTTGGGGACCAGCGCAATATGGGCTTCAAAGGGACCTTGGTCAGCGGCGGGCGCGCCACCGGCGTGGTGGTCGCCACCGGTATGAACACCCAGCTCGGTGAAGTGGCTCGTCTGCTCGCCAAGAGCGGCGCCCAGCGCACTCCCCTGCAACGACGCCTGGCCCAGTTCGGCAAACGCCTGAGTATTGCGGTGCTGCTGGTGTGCGCCGTAATCTTCGCCATCGGCCTGCTGCGCGGCGAACCGGTCGTCCTGATGTTCCTGACCGCCGTCACCCTGGCGGTGGCGGCCATTCCCGAAGCCCTGCCGGCCGTGGTGACGGTATCGCTGGCGCTGGGAGCGCGCAAAATGAGCCGCCGCAATGCGCTCATCCGGCGCCTGCCCGCGGTGGAAACCCTCGGCTCGGTGACTTACATCTGTGCCGATAAGACCGGCACCCTGACCGAGAACAAAATGAAGCTGGATGCCGTGCTGGTGGCTTCCGAGCGCGAAGCGCAGCTACCTGCCAGCGATGCGGCTGACCCGCACTGGCAGCGCCTGGGGCAGGCCCTGGCGCTGAACAACGATGCCCACGAGGACCCAGACGGGGACGTCAGCGGCGACCCCACCGAGATCGCCCTGTACAGCGCCGCGCGTGATGCCGGCTTTGTGCGCAGCACACTTGAGCAGACCCTGCCGCGCATCGCCGAACTGCCTTTCGACGCGGACCGCAAGCGCATGACCACCCTGCACCGGGACCGGAATGGCGTTACCGCCTTCATGAAAGGGGCACCGGAACGGGTTCTGGCGCTGTGCGTCGACCGCTTCGGTGCAGAGGCTTCGACCAGCCTGGATCGCGGGGCACTGCTGGAGGCGGCCGAGGCGCTGGCGGCGCAGGGTTACCGGGTGCTGGCGTTTGCCATCCGGCGCCTGGACAGGCTCCCCGACCCGATTCAGCCGGACACCGTCGAACAGGGCTTCAGTTTCCTCGGTCTGACCGGGCTCATCGATCCACCGCGCCCGGAAGCCGGTGAATCGGTTGAACTGTGCCGTTCCGCCGGCATTACCCCGGTAATGATTACCGGCGACCATGCCGGCACGGCGCGCGCCATCGCCGAGCGCCTGGGTATTGCGCA
>WOR8_10006205_pt1 | contig 11498 bp, 11 predicted proteins | sample DeeMarSeWOR38_10_FD_19890 | JGI IMG/M metagenome (IMG submission 19890)
CGTCCCCACGGGGATTTGAACCCCGGTCGCCGCCGTGAAAGGGCGGTGTCCTTGGCCAGACTAGACGATGGGGACGCGTGGATGGTGAGCCCAGTAGGGATCGAACCTACGGCCCTCTGATTAAAAGTCAGATGCTCTACCAACTGAGCTATGGGCTCCCCGGAAATATACTATGCTAAAGACCAGGAGCCGGGGGTGTCAAGCCCGGAATGGATTTTTCCGGAGGATGGTCTGGTTCCGGTCGGCGCCGATGGAGATCAGCGAGACCTCCACGCCGCTCAGCTCCTCGAGCCTGCGTACGTACCTCTGGGCGGCCTTCGGGAGATCGCCGAACTCGCGCGCGTCCGAAAGGTCCTCCTTCCACCCTTCCATCTGCTCGTAGACGGGCACCGATCGTTCCAGCTCGGAGAGGGTCAGGGGGATCTCCTCCCGCCGGACGCCGTCGATCTCGTAGGCGGTGCACACCTTGACGTGGGGAAGCCCCGACAGGACGTCGAGCTTGGTGAGCGCGATGCCGCTCAGTGCGTTCAGCCGGTGGGCGTACCGGACGACGGGGGCGTCGAACCATCCGCACCGTCTCGGTCGCCCCGTGGGCGACCCGTACTCCCATCCCCGGTCCCGGATCTTCTGCCCCATGTCGTCGAACAGCTCCGTGGGGAACGGCCCGCCTCCCACGCGGGTGATGTACGCCTTGGCGACGCCGATCACCCCGCTGATCTTCGTCGGGGCGACCCCCGACCCGGTGCACAGACCGCCGGCCGTCGTGTTGGACGAGGTGACGAACGGGTACGTCCCGTGGTCGATGTCCAGGAGCGCCCCCTGCGCCCCCTCGAAAAGGACCTTCGCGCCCCGGTTGATCTCCTCGTTCAGGAACAGGGAGGTGTCGATCAGGTACGGCCGGATCCGCTCCCCGTAGGAGAGGTACTCGTCGAGGGTGGACGGGAAGTCGATCTCCCCCTCGCCGTAGTAGTTCTTGAGAAGGAAGTTCTTCAGTTCCAGGTTGGCGCGAAGCAGCTCCGCGAAAATGTCGGGGTGGGCCAGATCGGACGCCCGGATGCCGGTGCGCGCGATCTTGTCCTCGTAGCAGGGGCCGATGCCCCGGGCCGTCGTGCCGATCTTCCTGCTCCCCAGCCTCTCCTCCCGCGCCCGGTCGAGGGCGATGTGGTACGGGAGGATGATGTGGGCCAGGTAGCCGATCCTGAGCTGGGAGTCGTCCTTCAGGTAGTCGCGGGACTTGAGCTTGTCGATCTCCGAAAAGAGCACCTTCGGGTCCACGACCACCCCGTTCGTGATCACGCACTTCTTTCCCGGGTGCAGGATCCCGGACGGAATCAGGTGGAAGACGAACTTCTCCCCCCGGACCACGAGCGTGTGCCCGGCGTTGTTCCCTCCGGTGGACCGCGCGATCGTGTCGGCGAAATCGGAGTAGATGTCGACCACTTTCCCCTTGCCCTCGTCGCCCCACTGGGCGCCCAGGACGATGATGTTCTTCAATGGCCTGCCTCGCTTCCTAGAACGTCAGGTATTTCGCGACGGTGATGTTGGGGAGCTTGCTCAGGTTCTCGAGGACCTTCTCCGGCACCGGGTTGTCCACATTGATGAGCGAGACCGCCGTCCCCCCCGGCTCTTTCCGCCCGAGGTTGAACCCCGCGATGTTGATCCCCTTCTCGCCGAGGAACGTTCCGACGCGCCCGACCACGCCGGGGACGTCCAGATTCTCCAGCATCAGCATCCCCCCGGTGAGCTCCGCGTCGATCGGGAACAGGTTGATCTTGACGATGCGGGGGGTGGTCCCGAACACGGTCCCGGAGACGGAGGTCTCTCCCGCCTCGGTCACCGCGACCACCCGGACGAGGCTCGCGTAGTCCTCCGACCTGGCGGCGGTCGCCTCGACCACCTTGATCCCGCGCTCCTCGGCCACCATCCGGGCGTTGACGAGGTTGACCTCCTCGGTCTGGTACTGGAGGAGCCCTTTCAGCACGGAGATCGTCATCGGGGCCGTAACGAGCTTGCCGACTTCGCCCAGGTACTCCACGCGCAGTTCCTTGAGGGGCGCATCGAGCAGCTGCCCGCGGAACGCCCCGAGCTTCTCGCACAGGGTCAGGAACGGCTTGAGCGTGGGCAGCAGCTCCGCGGAGACGGACGGGAAGTTGACGGAGTTGCGGATCGTCCCCTTCTTGAGGAAATCGCAGATCTGTTCCGCGATGAGGACCGCCACCTTCTCCTGCGCCTCCGTCGTCGCGGCGCCCAGATGCGGCGTGAGGGTGACGTTCGGGTGCTTGAGGAGCGGCGTGTCCGCCGGGGGGGGCTCCACCGGGAAGACGTCGAGCGCCACGCCCTTGACGTGCCCCGCCTCGAGCGCCGCGAGGAGGTCCGACTCGTTGATCAGGGCCCCGCGGGCGCAGTTGACGATGCAGACCCCCTGCTTCATCTTCGCGAGCGAGTCCGCGTTCACCATGCTCTTGGTTTCGGGCGTGAGGGGGGTGTGGAACGTGATGAAGTCGGACCGCCCGTACAGGTCGTCCAGCGAAACGAGCTCGACCCCCAGCTTGCCCGCATCCTCCCTGCTCACGTACGGGTCGGCTCCGATCACCACCATCTTCAGCCCCAGCGCGCGCTCCGCGACCACCTTGCCGATGTTCCCCAGGCCCACCACCCCGAGGACCTTGTCGGTGAGCTCGGTCCCCATGAACTTGCTCTTTTCCCACTTTCCTTCCTTCATCGAGCCGTGGGCCTGCGGGAGCTGGCGCGCCATGGCCATCATCAGCGCAATGGCGTGTTCCCCGGTGGTGACCGTGTTCCCCCCGGGGGTGTTCATCACGACCACCCCCTTCTTGGTGGCCGCCGCCTTGTCGATGTTGTCGGTCCCGCTGCCCGCCCGCCCGATCACCTTGAGGCGGGACACCTTCTCGAAGGCGAGAGCCGTCGCCTTCGTCGCCCCGCGGACGACCACGCCGTCGTAGTTGTCGATGACCGCGGCCAGCTCCTCCGGCGTCATCTTCCCCTTGACGTCGGTTTCGATCCCTTCCCGGGCGAATACGTCAAGCCCCACCTTCTGCAAGTTGTCGAGGGCAAGAACCTTCATCGATGTGCTCTCCTTTACCCAGTAGTTATGAGTCGAGCTTCTTCATCGCCACGGCCACGTTCGCGAGGACGACGCCGTGAAGACGAGCGCCTCCCGGTCCCTCCGGAAAACGACCTTGCACCCTTTCCGCACCCCTCCCATCAGCTTCTCGAAAACCGGGACGCGGTGGTGGGTGATGGAGGCGGACACCGCCAGCAGCACGCCGGGCGGAACCGGGGCGGGGCCGGGGGCCGGAAGAACCCTTTTCTGCATCGAAACACCTCCAGGCGCTGTGGGGGGGTAAAGCACACAATCTTTATCAGAGGAGGGGGGAAAAGTCAATCGGGGGAATCCCGCGGAAACCCGAAAAATATTTAGGGCAGGGGGATTGTGTCCCCCTGCCCACGGAGTCCCTTCCCTTTTGGGGGGGACTTGCCTTCACACGGAAGCCGCCACACTACCACAACAAAAAATGGTTCTGCAACAGTTTATTTTGCCCTACTTTTTCGCGGGGACCTTCTTTACACTCGACGCGGTGTCGTTCGCGTACTTTACGAGCACCCTGTCGCCTGCGTGGATCCCCGCGAGACTCCCCTTCCCGCCCGCCTTCAGGCTGACCGTCCCCTTCCTTCCCTGCACGGTCAGGGTGCCGGCAGACTCGTCGATGTCGACAACCGTCCCGGTGATCTGGTGAACCTTCCGCGCATTCCCGGCCGCCTCGGCGTGAGCCGGACCGTGCGCCTGTCCGGCGTGCTTCGCCGGATCGGCCTTCGCTCCGGCCAGGGCCATTGTCGCAAGCGACAGGGAAAACGCCAGTGCGACGAACGCGGAGAACCGTTTCTTCATCTTTTGAACCCTCCTCTTTGAAGTTGATGGCCAACTGTTCCGAGGAGGATTCAAAGATAATGCCATGCCCGGGAACCGGAAACCTTTCCCGGAATGCAACCGCCCGACCGATTACGGGACGGTCCCGGGATCTTCACGGACCGGATCCGGGACCGCCCTTTCTCTTCCGACCCCGCTTTCCGGCCTGGTCACCCTTCCATGGCGGGGACCCGGGCCAAGGCCACGTAAGGGGCCGCCCCGGAAGCCGCCGCAAGCGCTTCCTTCACCTCGCCCGCAATGCGCGCCACCCGGGCCCGCTGCGTATCCACCGCCGTCGGGGAGAAACGCGCCGACTCCGTGCCGGAGGCGGAAACCGTCTCCACGAGAACCGAGCCGTCAGGGGTCTGCGTTGCCGTCATCGTGGCGGACACGGTTCCGTTCTCGGAAAGCACCGAGGTGACGGATCCGGAGCCGTCGTCCCGGATCCTGAGCGTGGCGACGAGAGCGCCTGCGCGATACGTCCCCACGGTCGCGACGGTCGCCCCCCCCTCCCGCCCGATCGTCATCACGGCCCGGTCATCCCCGTTCTCGTGCACCCGGGCCTGCGGCGGGACGACGGGATTCTGCCCGCTCCAGAATTCGATCAGGTTGAACACGGCGAAGTCCAGGAATCCGGTAAACCCGTACGGTATGACGAACAACCACGTCACGACGCTTCGCAGGTACTTGTCCTCGACGGACTTGTTGACCTCGTAGAGACTCCGGGTCAGCTGGAACTTCCCGAAGCATCCCGCCGAGAAGACAATCCCGACGGAAACCACGAGCGCGAGCGCCACCACTTTTCCGAACCGGCTCTTTCCCATCTTCACCTCCCTGTCGTCGGAATCAGACCTCGTTCATTGTAATTCCCCGCCCGGGCTCCCTCAAAGCACAAGATTTGTAAGGAGGGTGCGATATAGTACAATTCCCCCCCATGGGGCCGTCGAGAAGGCAGAAAACGACCATCCTCAAGCTCGCCGTCTTTATCGCCTTCGCCGGCACGGTGGCGTATCTCCTCCTGTTCACCCCCCTGGGGACCCGGTTTCTCACTCCGGAGGGAAGGAAGGAACTGGTGGGGAGGATCGACCTTCTCGTCCGCTCGGCGGGCCCTCTCGGCCCCGAGCTCTTCATCCTCATCTATACGCTCGGGGTCCTCTGGCTGCCGGCCACCCCCTTCAACGCGGCGGGGGCGTTCATCTTCGGGAAGGTCACCGGGACCATCTGCAATATCCTGGGGGCCACCCTGGGCGCCACCCTATCCTTCATTCTCGGACGGTATTTCCTGAGGGATTTCGCAAAGGGGATGCTCACGGGAAAGCTCGGGGAACTCGACCGCAAGGCGGAACAACACGGCTTCTCCATCGTCTTCTACCTCCGCATCGTCTGGTTTCCCTTCATTTTCCTCAACTACGGGGCGGGCGCGACGCGGATCCGGTTCGGCGACTATTTCTGGGCGACGTTCCTCGGGACGATGCCCGCCATCGTGATCGCCTCCTACTTCTTCGGGAGCCTGAAGGAGATCATCGCCTCCTACGAGGGGCCGGGCGACCTGTTCCAGTTCGACGTCCTGTTCCCCGTCGGGCTCCTGCTCTTCTCCTTCCTCCTCCCCGCCATCGTCCGGCGGATCCGGGGGGAACCGCCGCCGGAAGCCGGCCCTGCCGCGGGGCCGGAATGACGGGAGCCGGGAACAGGCCGGCGGTCTCCGTCATCATCCCCGCGCGGAACGAGGCGGCGACGATCTCCGCGACCGTCCGGTCCGCCCGCGAGGCGGGCGCCGACGAGGTGATCGTGGTGGACGGGGAAAGCCGGGACGGCACGGCCGGCGAGGCCCGCCTTGTCGCAGACGCCGTGATCCTCTCCCCCCCGGGACGGGCGCGCCAGATGAACGCCGGGGCGAGGGCGTCGAGGGGTGAGATCCTCCTCTTTCTTCACGCGGACACGACGATGCCCGGGGGAGCGGTCGCGTCGGTCCGGAAGGCGTTGGAACGGGAGGAGATCGCAGGAGGCGCCTTTTCCGTTCGCCTCGCGGTCTCGGCCGGCGCCCCCCCCTTTCGGAAGGCTGCGCTGCGCCTCACCGCCCGGATGATCAACGTCCGCGCCCGGCTTTTTCGCGCCTACACCGGCGACCAGGCGATCTTCCTTCGCCGGAACGTCTTCGAGAGGCTCGGGGCCTATCCCGAGATCCCGCTGATGGAGGACGTGGAGCTTTCCCGCCGGCTCGCCCGGCAGGGCAGGACGGTCCTGCTGCCGGAGAGGATCACCACGTCCGCGAGGCGCTGGGAGAGCCACGGCACGGTGCGCACGATCCTCCTGATGTGGGGTCTGCGCCTGGCGTACCTCGCAGGGATGTCGCCCGGGAAGTGCGCGCAACTCTACGGAAGGAAGCCGCAGGGATGAACCGGTGGTTCCGGGTGGCAGGTGGAGTCGCGATGAACCTGTGCTTCGGCTCCGCGTACACGTTCAGCATCTTCCTCGCTCCCCTCCAGCGGGAGTTCGGCTGGACCCGCGCTCAAGTCTCGCTGGCCTTCACGATCTCCATCGCCTGCATCGCGGCCGGCGTGCTGGCCGGGGGACGGTGGCACGACCGGCAGGGACCGGCCCCGGTGGCCCTGACGGGGGCGCTCCTCTTCTCCGCGGGGATCTTCCTCTCGCGGTACACCCACGCCCTCTGGTGGCTCTACGCCTGCTACGGCGTCCTCGTGGTCTTCGCCAGCGGCGTCGGGTACGTCTGCCCCCTCGCGGTGGGGATGAAATGGTTCCCCGAGAAGCGCGGACTGGTCACGGGACTCATGGTCATGGGATACGGGGCGGGAAGCGCGCTGATCGCCCCGCTGGCCGGCCTCCTGCTGTACCGCTACGGGTGGCGGAACACGTTCTCGCTCCTCGGCCTCGGGTTCCTGGTGATCACCACGGCGGGGTCGTTCTTCCTTCGGAACCCCCCGGAAGGGTGGCGGCCGGAAGGGTGGACCCCCCCTTCCCCGGAGTTGAGGGCGTTCCGCCCGCCGCGGGATTACCCGCCCGGCAGGATGCTCCGGACGGGGACGTTCTACCGGATGTGGCTCGCGTACGCCCTGGGGACCTCCGCGGGGCTCATGGTCATCGGGCACCTGGCCGCGTTCGCGGAAGGGTCGGGGTTCTCCCCGCGCGACGCCGCCCTTTCCGTGGGGGTCCTCTCCGTTGGGAACGGCTTCGGGAGGATCGGTTCCGGATGGATGTCCGACCACATCGGGCGGACCCGGACGCTTTTCCTCGTGATGGGGGTGACCGGTCTGCTTCTGCTCTTGGAGCCCCGGGTGGGAACGGTCCCTCTGCTCTTCGGGTCGGTCTTTCTCATCGGGTACTGCTACGGCTCCCAGCTCGCGGTCTTCCCTTCCGCGGCGGCGGACTTCTTCGGGATCCGGAACCTGGGAAACAACTACGGACTGCTGCTGACCGCGTGGGGAGTCGCGGGAATCATCGGGCCGATGGCGGGGGGAAGGATCTTCGACGCGACGAAGAGCTACGCGACCGCCTTCCTGATCGCCGCCGTGCTCGCGTTTCTCGCCGCGGCCGTCATCGCGACCGTCCGGCCGCCGCCCACGACGTGGGAGACCCCGCAGGCGGCGCCGTCTTCTACTCCCAGGTCAACAGCAGGGGGGTGAGCGGGTTCACGAGGTCGGGGTGGCGCGGGATGACGCGCGCCGCGAACCCGAACCGGCCGCTCGCGCGGCAGGGGATCTCGGCGCGGAAGATCTCCTCGCTGCCTTCCCGGCCTTCGTGCCGCGCCCCGATGACCTCCCCGTCCCGGACCTCCCCGGCCGGGTTCAGCATTCCGTAACAGACCTCCACCGCGACGTCGTCCGCGGAGAGCGCTCCCAGGCTGGCCCGGACCGTTACCGCGACACGGGACCCGACGAGGAGATCGCCGGACGGGGCCGCCCCGTCCACGCGCATCGAGACGCGGGACCACTCCGCCGCGACCCGGGACCTCCAGGCAGAGAGCTCCTTCGCGGAGGCGAACGCGTCCTTCGCCAGCCGGGTGCCGACCCGGTGCGCCGGGATGTAGAACCGCTCGGCGTACTCCCGGACCATCCGGGCCGTGTTGAAGGCAGCGCCAAGCGTCCGCATCGAGGCCTTCATCATCCCGATCCACCCGCGCGGCAGCCCCCCCTTGTCCCGCTCGAAGAACAGGGGGACGATCTCGTTCTCCAGCAGGTTGTAGAGCGCGTCGCACTCGACCAGGTCCTGCTCCTCGGGGTCCTTGTACACCTCGCCGCTGCCGACCGCCCAGCCGACGTCCGGCGCGTACCCCTCGCACCACCAGCCGTCCAGGACGGAGACGTTCAGGCCCCCGTTCGCCGCGGCCTTCATCCCGCTCGTTCCGGAGGCCTCCAGGGGACGGCGGGGGGTGTTGAGCCACACGTCCACGCCCTGCACCAGGTATCTCGCGACGTTGATGTCGTAATTCTCCAGGAAGACCAGGCGGTGCCGGATCCGGGGGTCGGAGGCGAAATGGACAACCGACTTGATGATCTCCTTGGCGGGGAGATCCTGGGGGTGCGCCTTCCCGGCGAAGACGATCTGGACGGGCCGTTCCGGATGGTTGAGCAGCTGGACCAGCCTCTCGGGCTGCCGGAAGAGCAGCCCCGCCCGCTTGTAGGTCGCAAACCGGCGGGAGAACCCGATGGTGAGCGCCTCGGGGTTGAGCACCTCCTCCGCCGCCCTCACGGTGGAGGCGCCTGCCCCCTGCCGCACCAGCTGGGCCTTGAGCTGCTTGCGCACGAAGAAGACGAGCCTTTCCCTGCGGACCTCGTGCGTCCGCCACAGCTCCACCGGCGGGATCGTCTCCACCCGGTCCCACACGGATTGGTCGGCGGGCTTCTCCTGGAACCGGGGACCCAGGTAGCGCGAGAACAGGTCCGCCATCTCGTGGCTCAGCCAGCTCCTCGTGTGGATGCCGTTCGTGATGCTGTGGATGGGGACCTCGGATTCGGGGAGGCCGGGCCACAGGTCCCTCCACATCTTCCGCGACGTTTCCGCGTGGAGCTTGGAGACCCCGTTCGTGTGCGCGGCGCTCCGGAGGGCGAGGACCGTCAGGCCGAAGTCGGGGGTCTTGCTCGTTACCATCTGCCCCAGCCCGAGGAACTCCTGCCACGGCAGCCCGATCTCCTCGGTCATCGGCTGGAGGTATTTCCGCACCAGCTCCGTGGCGAACTGCTCGTTCCCCGCGGGTACGGGGGTGTGGGTGGTGAACACGTTGGAGGCGAACACCTGTTCCCGCGCTTCGGCGAAGGAGACCCCGTGCTCCGCCCTGTGCGCCCGGATGCGCTCCAGGGCGAGAAAGGCCGAATGCCCCTCGTTCATGTGGTAGACGGTCGGGGCCACCCCCAAGGCCCGCAGCGCCCGTACGCCCCCGATGCCGAGCATGATCTCCTGCCGGATCCGCATCTCCCGGTCCCCGCCGTACAGCGTGCCCGTGATCTCCCGCGCCCGGGGGGAGTTCTCATTGACGTTGGTGTCCAGGAGATAGAGGGGAACGCGGCCGATCTGGACCCGCCAGATCCTCGCCCGGACCTTCTCCCCCGCTATCTCCACCTCGATCCGGAGAGACTTCCCTTCGCCGTTCCGCTCGATCGTGACCGGCATGTTGTACCAGTCGTTGTCCGGGTAGAGCTCCTGCTGCCAGCCGTCAAGAGACAGGATCTGCCGGAAATATCCCTTCTGGTACAGGAGCCCGATGCCGACCAGCGGCAGCCCGAGGTCGGAGGCCGACTTCAGGGTGTCCCCCGAAAGGACCCCCAGGCCCCCCGAGTAGATCGGGAGCCCCTCGTCGATTCCGAACTCGCAGGAGAAGTAGGCGACCTGGAAATCCTTTTCCTCCCCGTGGGCCTCCCGGAACCATCCCGGCTCCTTGAGGTACTCGACCAGCTTCTGGTGGACCCTCTGGAGGTTGGCCACGAAGCTCTCGTCGCGGGCCGCCTCGTCGAGCGCCTTCTGGGAGAGAGAGCCGAGCATGAGAACGGGGTTCTGGTACGACTTCTCCCAGAGGTCGGGGGAAAGCCGGATGAACAGCTGGACGGCCTCCCAGTTCCACGAGAACCACAGGTTCATCGCGATCTCCTGGAGGGGCTTGAGTTCCGGGGGAAGGTTCGGGCGGACGTGGAATTCCCTGATTTTCATACGGTCATCCTTTTCCCGTGACATCGGAATGCGGGGCGGACCGTCCCGAAAGGGATTCCCGGCCACCCGGCAATATACCTATCAATAGACAACAGGAGACATTCGAAAACAAGAGGGGAGAACACACGGCATCCCGCCGGTCCGGCCGTCACGCGGAACGGGGTCCGCTCCCGGCGGACGAGGAGGTACAATGGTCCGGAAGGGAGGCGTGATGAGGAATCGGATGCTGGTTCTTCCGGCGCTGGGGGCCTTCCTCCTCGCGATGGCCGCCTTCCCGGCGCACGCGGAGGAACGGACCGTCGTCGGGACGATCGTGAGCGTGGACGCGGCAGAGCGCACCCTGACCGTGAAGGACGGGAAGGGGGTGGCTTGGAACTACAAGGTCGACCGGGACGCCGGCATCCCCCTCGAGGGCTTTCGGGCAGGCGACAGGGTGTCGGTGACGATCGGCAGGCCCACCCCCCTCAACATGATCACGGCCGCGGACCGGCTGCGAAAGGGGGACCGGGTCACCAGGATCCCCTTCTGACTTCACTGCGCGCCCCCGCCTGCGGGTTTCCACCTGCTGTTCTGTCTTTCCTCTTTTGTCGGTCTGTCCCCGGCCGGTCCTTCCCCGACGTCCCGGAACTGCCGTCTCGCATAGGATGCGACCTGCCGCGCGCACTCCTCCACCGCCTCGTCGAGGGTGCCCCAGTCCCCGGTATCCCAGGACGCCCGGATCGATCCGATCTCCTTTTCCAGGAAGTTGAAGAACCGGGCTTCCGCGGTGACGAACCCCGAAATCCATTCCCGGTTTCCTTCGGGGCCGATTTCCTCCTTCGGGGGACGATAGCCGGTGATGGCATATACGATCCGCAGTTCCGGCCCCTGGCTGAACGGCCCTCTGTCGAACAGTTCCCTGGTGAGGGCCGAGCGGAAATCCTCCCTGACCCCTTCCGGCACGGATCCAAGGGAGCCCTCTTCCGTCACCAGGGCCGACGAATAATAGCCCTTCCCTTCGGACGGCCGCAGGATCTCGACTCTTCCGCTCCCGGAACAGCCGCACAACGACAGAAGCACCCAGATCGAAAGACCCGCCACCCCCGGACGAAACCCGGGATTCCCGGGTCCTCTCACCGGCCGTCTCCCACGACCCAGTCCTGCCCCTTCACATCCCGGAAGGTAAGAATCGGCCCGGTCTCGTCCGACAGATAGAGGATGGCGCTCGGTCCCTCCTCGCCCTCCCTGCCGAACAGCCCCAGCGCAGGCTCCCCGCCGTCGGCCAACTTGAAGTTCGCCCTCGCCCTGGAGTCGTTGTCCCAAAAGGCGATCCCCGGGTTTCCCTCGTCGGACAGTCCGACGACCGATCGGTAGTGCCGTTCCTTGTCCAGGAAGGACAGGACCGGCTGCCCCTTCCCCTGCAGCTCGAACA
>WOR8_10009853_pt1 | contig 11498 bp, 11 predicted proteins | sample DeeMarSeWOR38_10_FD_19890 | JGI IMG/M metagenome (IMG submission 19890)
AACGGACACGAAGACCAGCCTGAACCGTGATAGGCAGGCTTGAAAAACACCCGGTATTTTCGATCATACGAGATTCATCAAACGGACCAGTGCCCTATCATTATTCCGCGCCGCCTGGTGAGAAATGCGGGCTAATTCAACCGCAGCTGGTTGCGCACCTTGAGGGCGTACAGGTGTCGCTCGGCATCAACCAGGTGTTGTCCCCAGTGCATACGGTAGGTCATCTGCCAGACCTCTGCCGCGCGCTGCGGCCAGGCCTCGTCGAGCAGTTGCAGACCATGCAGGAGGTCGAAGTAGATATCGGTAAGATCATCCGCCAGGCTGCCGGACATGTTCACCTGTTCCGGCGAGGCGTCGAACTCGAGCCAGTAGCTGTCACGTTCACCAAGCTGCTGGCGCAGCCGGCTGTACAGATCGAAGCGCTCGTCCAGGTCGATTTCCGGCACGGGCAGGTCATTGACGTCGTGAGACTTCAGCGCCGTCACGGCGGAGTGCAGGCGCGGCAGCAGCGCATACAGTTCCTCCAGCCAGGACTCCCGGGAATGGTCGTGCTCGCTGATCAGCCCGCAGAAGTCCTTGGCCGCCATCGCCATCTCTGAAAGTTTCTCGGAAATGGTTTCCATTGCTCTGTTCAAATGCAAATGCCTCAGGCCCCGTGTATCAGGTGGATATGTCCCCGAGCCGGACTGGTCGCTTACCATTGAGTGTAGTCAATTCTTCGCGGGCTGCCGCATCGACCTGCCCCGCGAATCCACGGGGTGTCAGATCTGGACCATCTCGAAATCCTCCTTGGAGGCACCGCATTCCGGGCACACCCAGTTCGCCGGGATGTCCGCCCAGCGCGTGCCCGGTGGAAAGCCTTCCTCGGGCAAGCCATCCGCCTCGCTGTAGACAAAGCCGCACACCACGCACATGTATTCCTTGTAATCAGCCATGATTTACCTCTTCAGCATTGCCGTTGCCGGAAAGTGGCGCATTGTACCGGCCTGCTGCAGCGATAGACAGGCAACGGCGCCGGTCTTTTTTCGTTTCATCCGGTTCCTGACGCCTGAAACCTGACACAGATCCGGGGAACATTTGCTTTATTAATGGCACCACCTTGCCTATGCTTTTGTTGTTGCTTACCTGCCACAGATGACAGGATGAAATCACCTCCCGTTGTGCTTGTCTTTGCCGGTCATGACCCCAGCGGCGGGGCCGGCATCCAGGCGGATATCGAGGCCCTGGCGAGCCAGGGCTGCCACGCCGCCACCGTTATCACCGCCCTGACCGTCCAGGACACCCGCGATGTCCAGGATTTCCGGCCGCTGGATGCGGTCGAACTCATCGCCCAGGCCCGCGCGGTACTGGAAGACATGCCGGTTGCCACCTTCAAGCTGGGCATGCTCGGCAGTGTCGAGAACATCGAGGCGATCCACACCATCCTCAACGACTACCCGGAGATTCCGGTGGTGTTCGACCCGGTGCTGGCCAGCGGCTGCGGTACCGGTCTCGGCGGGCCGGAGCTCATAGAGGCCATGCAGGTGCTGCTGTTGCCCATGACCACCGTGCTGACGCCGAACAGCCCCGAGGCGCGTGCCCTGGCGCGGGGTGCGGACACCCTCGACGCCTGTGCCCTGTCACTGCTCGATGCAGGCACGGACTATGTGCTGGTCACCGGCACGCACGAGGACAGCCGGCATGTCGACAACCGGCTGTACCACGAGGACCGCCTGCTGGAGACATTCACCTGGGAGAGGCTACCCGGCAGCTACCACGGTTCGGGATGTACGCTGGCATCCAGCCTGGCCGGCCTGCTGGCACGTGGACTCGATCCCTTCGCCGCCGCCCACGAGGCACAGGACTACACCTGGAACGCACTCCGGCAGGGTTACCGCCCCGGCCTGGGTCAGCAGCTGCCGAACCGCCTCTTCTGGACCCGGGACGATGACGGCTAGCGTGAGGCGCGGCCTGTATGCCATCACCGACACGGGGCTGCTGGCCGACGACGTGCTGCTCGAACGCGTGGAGCAGGCCATCCGGGGTGGCGCCCGGGTCATCCAGTACCGTGACAAGCAGCTCGCCGCGGCCGAGCGACGGCGCCAGGCAGCCACGCTGGCGACGCTCTGCGAGCGCCACAGCATTCCCCTGATCATCAACGACGACGTGCCGCTGGCCACGGCCGTCGGCGCGGCCGGTGTGCACCTCGGCGAGCATGACACCGGCCTGCAGGCGGCGCGCCGTCAGCTCGGCCCCTCTGCCATCATCGGCGTCTCCTGCTACAACCGGCTGGAACTGGCCTGCGAGGCGGCGGATGGCGGCGCCGATTACGTCGCCTTCGGCCGGTTTTTTCCCTCGAGCACCAAGCCGGCCGCCGTGCAGGCCACGCCCGCCCTGCTCACGGAGGCGAGACGCAGGCTCGACCTGCCCATTGTCGCCATCGGCGGCATTACACCGGAGAACGGTGCGGAACTCATCAGCGCCGGCGCCGACCTGCTCGCCGTCATCCACGGCGTCTTCGCCCAGCCGGATGTCGAGGCGGCAGCACGGCGTTATGCGGCTTTGTTTGACTGAACCCCGAATTGCTGCGGGTCGGATCGTGCGCCTGTGTCGTGAGGGGACAACCCCGTCGGGTTACGCCCTGCGGGCTACCCCGCCCTGCGGATCTGTACATGGGGTAGGAGCGGCTTCAGCCGCGATGGGTCTGATTTTCAGAATAAATCAATCGCGAATGAATTCGCTCCTACACCAGTTGATACCTTTCCTGCCCCCTGCCGTCGGCTTCCGTGACCACCCGGGTTTGTTTACTATGCACTCCCTGCACCCGGATGAGACAATGCATTCGCGCTGAACACGCCGCGACAACAAGGACCCTCACCATGACCCGCTCACACGACGACTTCCAGGCTGCCTGCCGGCACATCCCCGGCGGCGTGAATTCACCGGTACGCGCCTTTCGCGGCGTCGGCGGCGACCCGGTGTTCTTCGCCAGCGGCGAGGGCCCCTGCCTGGTGGACGTCGACGGCAAACGCTACATCGACTACGTCGGTTCCTGGGGACCGATGATCGCGGGACACGCCCACCCCGAGGTTATCCACGCCGTGCAGGAGGCCGCCGCGCAGGGCCTGGGTTACGGCGCGCCAACGGAAATCGAGACCCGCATGGCGGACACGCTCTGCCGCCTGGTTCCGTCGATGGAACTGGTGCGCATGGTCAACTCCGGCACAGAGGCCACCATGAGCGCCATCCGGCTGGCACGCGGCTTCACCGGACACGACCGCATCGTCAAGTTCGAGGGCTGCTACCATGGCCATTCCGACGCCCTGCTGGTGAAGGCCGGCTCCGGCACCCTGACCCTGGGCGTGCCGACCTCGCCCGGGGTACCGGCGAGCGTTGCCGAGCACACCATGACGCTGACCTACAACGACCTCGACAGCGTCGCCGAGGCCTTCCGCCAGGTCGGCGGCGAGATCGCCGCGGTCATCGTCGAGCCGGTCGCCGGCAACATGAACTGCATCCCGCCGGTCCCCGGCTTCCTCGAAGGCCTGCGCGAACTCTGCAGCAAGCACGGGAGCGTGCTGATATTCGACGAGGTCATGACCGGCTTCCGCGTGGCGCGTGGCGGCGCACAGGAACACTACGGCGTCAGCCCCGACCTGACGACGCTGGGCAAGGTGATTGGCGGCGGCCTGCCCGTCGGCGCCTTCGGCGGCCGGCGCGACATCATGGAACACATCGCACCGCTTGGGCCGGTCTACCAGGCCGGTACCCTGTCGGGCAACCCGATCGCCCTGGCCGCGGGCCTGACGACTCTGGAACTGGCCTCGGCCGACGGCTTCCATGCCGGTCTGGACGCCGCGGCAAGGCGGCTGGTGGACGGGCTGCAATCGCGGGCCGATGCCGCCGGCATCCCCCTCGCCACCAACCAGGTCGGCGGCATGTTCGGGTTCTTCTTCACCGACGAGTCGCCGGTTACACGCTTCGAGCAGGTGACGCGCTGCGACCTCGATCGCTTCCAGCGCTTCTACCATGGCATGCTCAAGGCCGGTGTCTACCTGGCCCCCTCGGCCTACGAGGCCGGCTTCGTCTCGTCGACCCACACGGATGCCATCATCGACGAGACGCTGGCCGCCGCCGGGCAGGTATTCGCCACACTCTGACCCCGGGCACCCCGTGGAGCAGACAGCCAGCGCCCCGCACCTCGCACGTCATGGATAGCCTGCTGCAGGCCATCCTCGACTGGGTCACCCTGCACCCCGTGCTGGCCGGGCTGGTGGTCTTCCTCATCGCCCTGCTGGAATCGCTGATCGTCATCGGCCTGCTGATCCCGGGCGCCTTCCTGCTGTTCGGCGCCGGCGCCGGCGCCATCGCCGGCGACACCATCAGCTTCCTGATCGGTCGGCACTATCACCAGCGACTGCGTGTCATGTGGCCGCTGCGGCGCTACCCTGCCATGGTGAACCGCGGTACCGATTTCTTTTTCCGCCATGGCGGTAAGAGCGTGTTCATGGCACGCTTCGTCGGCCCGGTGCGCCCCGTCATCCCCGCCATCGCCGGCATGATGGAAATGCCGGTGGCGCGTTTCCTCGCTGTCGATATCGTCGCTTCGATACTGTGGGCGCCGGCCTACATCCTGCCAGGCATGGTGTTCGGCGCATCACTGGGACTGGCCGCCGAGGTCGCCGGGCGCCTCGTCGTCCTGCTGGTGGTCATCGCCGGTATCACCTGGCTGTGCATCGAGCTGATGCGCGGCATCACGCGGCTGCTGCAGCCCCCGGCCAGTGCCCTGCTGGATCGCCTGCTTCACTGGAGTCGCAACCACCCGCGCATCAAGCCGCTGGCGGGCTCGCTGCTTGACCCGAAACACCCCGAGGCGCGCGGCCTGGCGGCCCTGGCCGTGCTGTTGTTTTTCACCCTCTGGGCATTGCTGCTGATTTTCCGCCAGGAACTGCATGGCCGTTTCATGGCCAGTTTCGATGTCTACCTGTTTTACACCCTGCAGTCGCTGCGCACGCCCTGGATGGACAGCACGATGGTCTTCCTGACCCAGTTCGGCCAGCAGTTGCTGCTGGCCGTGATCCTCGCCGGCGGCTGTCTGTGGCTGTTCCGCCAGGGGCGCTCACGGGCGGCCTGGCACTGGCTGGCGGCCTATGCCGGCACCGGCATCCTGACCTGGGTACTCAAGGTTTCCGCGCAAGAGGCACGCCCGGTCGACTGGCACAGCGGCTACTCCTTCCCCAGCGCGCACGTCAGCATGAGCCTCGCCGTGTATGGCTTCCTGGCCCTGCTGGTGGCGCGGGAACTGTACTACCGCAACCGCTGGCTGCCCTACTCCATCGCGGCCCTGGTGGTCACGGCGATTGCCTTCTCGCGGCTGTATCTCGGCGTGCACTGGTTCTCCGACGTGCTCGGCGCCGTGACCCTCGGCCTGTTCTGGGTCGCCCTGCTCGGCATCGCCTATGATCACCATCCCGCACCGCGGCTGCACGCCCGCGGCCTGGTCGGTTTCGTCCTGCTGATCGCCATCGTCGCCGGCTCGCTGCAGGTGCAGCAACGCTTCGAACGCGATCTCGCGCATTACCTGCCGCGCCCCGACCTGCTGACGGTTAGCCGTGAAGCCTGGCAGGAAGAACTCTGGCAGCGGGCACCGGCCTACCGGATAGACCTCGAGGGATCGCCCAAACAACCCATGAACGTGCAGTGGGCCGGCGAGCTGGACACACTGCAGGACCTGCTGGCATCGCGCGGCTGGCGCGCGCCCACGGGCCTGGGTGCCGCCAGTTTCCTGAACCTGCTCACACCCGAACCGTCGATCGACCAGCTGCCCATACTGCCGCAGGTGCATGACGGTCTGCACCCGGACCTGGTCATGGTCGCGGACCCGCCGCATGGCGAGGGCCTGACCGTGCTGCGCCTCTGGCCGACACGGGTGCAGTTCGCCGGCGGGGCGGTGCCCGTCTGGCTGGGCAATGTCTCCACCCTGCATATGGAACAGACCCCGGTGCTGCTGACCCTGCTGCGCACTACAGCTGCGTCAGCGCCCGGCTGCAGGGCCGACGGCTAATATCACCTGGGACGGTACGGTGCTGCTGGCGGAGGAGGTGGAATAGAATATTTCACCGCAAAGGCGCAAAGGTCGCAAAGCAGGAAAAATGTAAAACCCGATTAAACACCCGATGTAGGAGCGAATTCATTCGCGATTGGTTGCCTGTGCTAAAACTGCATCGCGAATGAATTCGCTCCTGCAATTTGCGTTTATCAGCCGCGCTTGATCTGTTGTTTTTATACTGCAATTCTTATCTTTGCGTCCCTTGCGCCTTTGCGGTTTCTTGAAGTTTTTCTCTGCGTCTCTGCGGTGAATATATCGATTCAGCCCGTCAGGCGCGATGACTTGTCTTCCAGTGCGGCAAGCAGCTTCTCGTGGATGCCACCGAAGCCGCCGTTGCTCATGATCAGCACATGGTCGCCGGCATGCGCCTCGGCGGCGACGGCGCTGACAATTGCCTCGACTGTCTCCTCGAAGCTGGCCGGCGATTTCGGCCAGCGACCAGTCGATGTCCTCGGGCTGGTGCAGCCAGAGCCGGTCGGCACCCTGCATGGATGCCGCCAGGGTTTCGCGGTGCACACCGAGTCGCATGGTGTTAGAACGCGGCTCAAGCACCAGCAGGATGCGCGCCCCGCCGACGCGGTTGCGCAGACCCTGCAGCGTGCTGGCGATGGCCGTCGGGTGGTGGGCGAAATCGTCGTAGACGGTAACCCCACCGCACTCGCCGCGCACCTCCATGCGGCGCTTCACACCACGGTACTCGGCCAGCGCCGCGACCGCCTGGGCCACGGGCACACCGGCATGCCGCGCCGCGGCGATGGCCGCCAGCGCATTGTGCATATTGTGCTCGCCAAGCTGGTCCCATTCGACGTGCCCCGCGCCGGCACCTTCCAGCTGCACATCGAAACGGCTGCCGTCGGCCGACTGTCCTGCAACGCCCCAGGTGGCAGCCTCGCGGGTCGCGGAGACGGTTTCACGCGGCGTCCAGCAACCCATGCCGAGCACATCCTCCAGGTGCGGGTCGTCGGCGTTTTCCACGATCAGGCCGTTGCCGGGCACGGTGCGCACCAGGTGATGAAACTGGCGCTTGATGGCATCGAGGTCGGGGAAGATGTCGGCGTGGTCATACTCGAGGTTGTTGAGAATAAGGGTGCGCGGCCGGTAGTGGACGAACTTGGAGCGCTTGTCGAAAAAAGCCGTGTCGTACTCGTCCGCCTCGACCACGAAAAACGCCCCCCCGCCCAGCCGGGCCGACACACCGAAATTGCGTGGTATACCCCCGATCAGGAATCCCGGTTCGAGGCCGGCGTATTCCAGGATCCAGGCCAGCAGGCTGGCGGTAGACGTCTTGCCGTGCGTGCCGGCCACCGCCAGCACCCAGCGATCCTGCAGGACATGTTCCGCCAGCCACTGCGGTCCCGAGGTATAGGGCAGGCCCTCGTTCAGCACATACTCCACCGCCGCGTTGCCACGCGACAGGGCATTGCCCACGATGACGCAGTCGGGCGCCGGTGGCAGGTGCGCGGCATCATAGCCCTCGCCGAGCGCTATCCCCTGCTCTTCCAGCTGGGTGCTCATGGGCGGATAGACATTGGCATCGGAACCGCTCACCTCGATGCCGCGCGCACGCGCCAGCAGGGCGATGCCGCCCATGAAGGTGCCACAGATACCCAGGATATGGATGTGCATGTCAGTTCGTCTGCGGGAGCAGCGCCGTGATCAGTTGCATGGCAACCAGTGTATACAGAACCGCGATGGCGACCGCAATCGGCAGGATGATCGACAGGGCGTGACGGATGATGTGGGCCATCACGAGCAGGTTCCAGACCATCAAAAGCAGCCAGAAGAGCAGTACCGGTAGCGAGACCTGCTCGGCATCCTGCGCCCGGTAAAGCGCGTGGACCAGCGGCAGCCCCAGCAAGCCCAGCAGGGTACCGCTACCGGCCAGTGCACTCAGCGTCTGGTTGAAGCGAGCCGCGCGACCTGTCAGGTAGAGCATGGAGGCGGCAAACAGGACCAGCAGAACAAGGTCGGCTGCCGCGATCTGCAGCGAGGTGAAGGCCGGATAGCCGGGCAGGGACAGCAGTGTGGAAACCAGCAGGTAGCTGGTGAGAGTCAGGCCGAGCAGCACCCGTGATGCCGGCAGGTCCTGGGGACCCGCCCGCAGCAGGCAGATATCAAGCCAGATGGTCAGCAGACGGGACACTTGCCAGGCAGGGCCCCGTGATCAACGACGCTTGCGGGCTGTCTTCTTCTTTGCCGTCTTATTTTTTACTGCCGTCTTTTTCCCGGATGCCGCCTTCTTTGTGGCAGCCTTTTTCGGAGCGGCCTTCTTGGCTGCAGGCTTCTTTGGCGGAGCCTTCTTCGGAGCTGTCTTCCTGGATGCCGCTTTTTTGGGCGCAGCCTTTTTGGCTGCGGCCTTCTTGGGTGCAGCTTTCTTCGGCGCAGCCTTCTTGGGCGCGACTTTCCTGGCTGCGGCCTTCTTTGGAGCAGCCTTCTTCGGAGTGGCCTTCTTTGGCGCGGTCTTCTTCGCTGCAGCCTTTTTGGGTGCAGCTTTCTTGGGTGCAGCTTTCTTGGCTGGGGCCTTCTTCGGGGCGGCCTTCTTGACTGCTGCCTTCTTCGGGGCTGCCTTTTTCGGTGCAGCCTTCTTGGCTCCCGCCTTCTTTGGAGTAGTCTCCTTCTTTGCCTTGCCCGCGGTACCAGCCTTGGCGGCCGCCCGGTGCTTGGCAATCGCCCGGCGAATGGCATCCGAGCGGGATTCGCTCTTGGCGTGCTTCTTGACGTCCTCGACCACCTTCACCACTGCCTTGAAGATGTCGTCAATCTCCCCAACCCCTTGTACCGTACGGAGTTTTTCCTGTTCCTTGTAGTATTCGATTACGGGGATGGTGTGCGTCTCGTAGACCCGCAGGCGATTACCGATGGTCTCCTCATTGTCATCGGCACGGTGCCGCAGCTTGCCGCCGCATTCATCACAGCGGCCGTCGATGTGCGGCGGTGAGTAGTACATGTTGTACATGGCGCCGCATGACAGGCAGGTTCGCCTCCCGACAAGCCGCTGCAGCAGCGCATCGACGTCCACGGCGATCAACAGGGCCAGGCTGAGCGGCCTGCCGAGGCCGGTCAGCAGCTGGTCGAGTGCCTCGGCCTGCTGCAGGTTACGGGGAAATCCGTCCAGAATGAAGCCCTTGCGGGCGTCGGCACGCATGATGCGCTCGTGGATGACGGCGAGGACGATCTCGTCGCTGACCAGCTGCCCGGCGTCCATGGCGGCCTTGGCCTGGCGGCCCAGTGCCGATCCGGCGTCCACGGCCTCTCGCAGCAGGTCGCCGGTGGAGATCTGCGGCAGCTTGTAGCGTTCGACCAGGCGTTGCGCCTGGGTGCCCTTGCCCGAACCCGGGGCCCCGAGCATGACGATTCTCATTGTTGGAAAGCCCCCCCTGGCACAGCGAGACTATTAACTTGCTGTAAGAATGAAGATTTTTTGAATTGAGACATACAATTTTTTAGTTCGCCAGCCGGCTGGCAAACGCTTAAGCTACCTGCTGCCCATGGGTGAAGTCAACGAAGTTCATGAAATAAATCATGTTTTGAGCTAGAATCAGCCGCCTTTGTGAACCCCCGACCCACCTGCCCTGAGTAATCACACCACACCGCCATGAGCCAGATTGCCGACTTCACCGACAGCGAATTATGGATCATCAAAACGACGCTCGAGGAGCGCTACGGCGAGCAGGTCGAGCCGGCGCTGGCGGACACCGAACTGCGACTGGACCCCGGTCTCACCGAGCTCACCGTGTGTCCGGCCGCCTACTGGGAAAGGGATGACTGCCACTTTGTGGTGGCCAAGACCGGCGACGGTCGCTATCGCGGCATGTTCTATTACCGCAATTACCAGATGTACGGCACGGGCGTCGAGGAGTTCGATGACCTGTCCGAGTGCATGGTGACCCTGTTGCAGGTCCAGGCCGACGAGGCGGCCAGCCGCGCGGGCACCAATCCGCTGTAACCGTTTCCTCATCCATCGTATCCACCTCAAATCCAGGGAGATAACCAGCAATGGCCAGAACCCCCAAGAAGAACGCGTTCTATGCCCAGTCCGGCGGCGTGACCGCCGTCATCAATGCCTCCGCCTGCGGCGTGATCGAGACCGCCCGCAAGCACAAAACCAGGATCGGCAAGGTCTATGCCGGTCGCAACGGCATCATCGGTGCGCTGACCGAGGACCTGATCGACACCAGCAAGGAATCCGCCCGGGACATCGCGGCGCTGCGCCACACCCCGTCCGGCGCCTTCGGTTCCTGCCGCTACAAGATGAAGAGCCTGGAGGCCAACCGGCGCGAGTACGAGCGCCTGATCGAGGTCTTCGAGGCCCATAACATCGGCTACTTCTTCTACAACGGCGGCGGCGACTCCGCCGACACCTGCCTGAAGGTCTCGCAGCTGTCCAAGGCCACCGGTTACCCGATCCAGGCCATCCACGTGCCGAAGACGGTCGACAACGACCTGCCGATCACCGACAACTGCCCGGGCTTCGGCTCCGTCGCCAAGTACATCGCCGTCTCCACCCGCGAGGCCAGCTTCGACGTCGCCTCCATGGCCAAGACCTCGACCAAGATCTTCGTGCTGGAAGTCATGGGCCGGCATGCCGGCTGGATCGCCGCCGCCGGCGGCATGGCCGCCACCGAGGACTGCGACCTGCCGGTCGTGATCCTGTTCCCGGAAGTGGTCTTCAACGAGCGCAAGTTCCTCGCCGAGGTGAAGCACGGCTACTGCTCCATCGTCGTCTCCGAGGGTGTGCACGACAAGAACGGCAAGTTCCTCGCCGACCAGGGCCTGAAGGACGCCTTCGGCCATGCGCAGCTGGGCGGCGTCGCGCCGGTCATCGCCGGCCTGATCCGCGACAAGCTGGGCTACAAGTATCACTGGGCCGTGGCCGACTACCTGCAGCGCGCTGCACGCCACATCGCCTCCAAGTCCGACGTCGAGCAGGCCTATGCCATGGGCAAGGCCGCCGTCGAGATGGCGCTTGCCGGCAAGAACTCCGTCATGCCGACCATCAAGCGCACCTCCAGCAAGCCGTATCGCTGGACCGTCGGCGAGGCCAGGCTCTCGCGCGTGGCCAACGTCGAGAAGATGATGCCGAAGAGCTTCATCACCAAGGACGGCTTCGGCATCACCAAGCGCTGCCGCACCTACCTCGAGCCGCTGATCGCCGGCGAGGACTACCCGCCCTACGGCAAGGACGGCATGCCGAAGTACGTGCAGCTGAAGAACGTCGCCGTGCCGAAGAAGCTGAAGGGCTTCAAGCTGTAGCAAAGACACGGAAAAAATCCTGTAGGAGCGAATTCATTCGCGATTGGATATTGAACACAACCAATCGCGGCTAAAGCCGCTCCTACAGGTTCCGTCTTTTGCATGCGCTGAATAACATCCCTACAGCCCACCAACCGGACACACACCCATGACACTG
>WOR8_10006208_pt1 | contig 11495 bp, 8 predicted proteins | sample DeeMarSeWOR38_10_FD_19890 | JGI IMG/M metagenome (IMG submission 19890)
CTATCGGCGAACACCGGGAGGTACTCTATCCGGGTGACGCCATCTATTACCACTCATCCCTTCCGCACCTGGTCAAATGTCATCAGGGCAAACCAACTCGGATCCTTGCCGTTCTCTTCGCAGAAACGAAATAGCCCGCTATTTACTAGGAACTAGGCAGTAAGCACCGAGTCATTTCTCAATGCGCATTGCGCATTTCTCATTTATCATTATGTATCTGGCAGCCATATCGTCTCAAATCTTTTTCTCTTTGTTCAATGACAAATGCGAAATGAGGAATGTGAAATTTGAAATGTGCCCAGCGCATAGTGTCTAGTCCCGAGTGGCTCCCGCTCTCTGCCTGCTGAAAAAGTCACCTAATGTGTCATTCTGAGGAGCTGCAGGCGACGAAGAATCTCGTAACATGTTGATTATACTAGCACCGAGATTCTTCGCTCCGCTCAGAATGACACTGGTAGCGAGTGTTCCAGCAGCCTGATAGTGCCTAGTGATCACTCCAAGATCCCGGTGGGTTCCTTGGGAACCCTGCCGGTGTGTACCGTTTCCGAACGGAGTTGCCGGCCGACTATTTTCTCCATCGCCCGGCCAATCTCCAGAACCCTATCCACATCCAGTCCGGTGTCGATCCCCATCTCGTCCATCATCACTACCATGTCTTCCGTAGAGACCAGGCCCGTAATTGTCGGATCTTTGTAGTAATAAACACCGGTACCTGCAACTGGTACACCATCAACAAAATTGGCGGGTTGACCGCCTGTACCTCCTAGTGTGCCTTCGAAATGGGTAATACCTGTCTGTAGCGCAGCCAGGACATTGGCCAGACCCCAACCTCGAGTGGTATGAAAGTGGGCCACATGGAGGGTGGGATCCGGGAAAGCATCCAGGACCATACGATAATAGTCGTAGACTTCGTTGGGCGGCGCCGAGCCATCGTGGTCGGCGTGCTCGATATCATCAGCGCCAATATCTAGCCACCGACGGGTGAATTCTAGAGCCTTCTTGGTGTCAGTGGGCCCTTCTATGGGGCAACCCCATATGGTGCTCACCGTTCCGCATACCTTCAGGCCGTTGTCGTGGGCGAGTTGGATGTACTTCTCAGCCATCTTCCAATAATCTTTGAGCGACAGTCCAGAGTTCACCCTGTGATGCGACTCGCTGGTGGAAACCATGAAAAGTATTCGGTCCGGGCCGAAACCTTTCTGCCGTGATGCAATAGCCCGCTCCACCGCTCTTTCCCGAATGGTAATGGCGGTGGTTTCAACATCTTCAATGTGGTCGGCCACCAGCTTACTCGTATAGATAGATTCCATGAGCTGGTCAGCGTCAGCGAACTGCGGCATTCCCCTGGGGTTGCCAAAGTTCGTAACTTCTATCCGTTTGAATCCCGCCAGGATCAATTGCTCCGCCAGCCAGAGTTTGGCTCTGGTAGGAATAAATCTCTCCTCGTGTTGCAGCCCATCGCGCACACTGATATCGCCAAGTACCACTTTAGAGGGATATTTCAGACTCATACACTTTCCTTTCTAGCCATACTTGTGTTGTCCGTTGAGCTCACTTCGTTCGCCGCAAGGCGCAAAGCGCCAAGCGCATAGCGTTTTTGCATTTGAGGTTTTACTCATTGCTCTATGCCCTATGCCCTATGCGGCGAACGTAGTGAGCCACAACTGACCAATACTCAAAAACGAAAATTGCCGAAAATGCTCTCAGGAATGGGCTTCAGAAGGCTCACCTCTAGAGCAAGGGCCAGTGCTTGGCGAATTTCCCTCAAGAAAAGTAGGCGATCATTGAAAAGTCTGGCTCCACAATAAAAGGGGTGAGCTTCGAGCTCGTATTTTTTTAGCAGTTCGTCCCTAAAAGAAGCAGCCTCTGTATCTATCAACTCTTGGCCTTGCGATCTTCGCTTTCTTTGCTCAAGGCTCAGCAGCACTTCCGCAGCAGAACGCCCCGACATTACCGATGTTCTGGCCCGCATGGTGGAGAAAAGGAAATGGGGCCGATAGGCCCGACCGCACATGCCATAGTTTGCCGCCCCATTATCCGGGCCGATTACCAACTGGAATCGCGGTACCTGAGCATTGGAAACCGCCCGCACCATATCGGCACCGTATTTACCTATGCCTCTGTGCTCCGACTCGGATCCCACCATATAACCGGGTGAATTCTGCACAAACAGAAGAGGCATCTTTTCCATGCTGCAACGAATGATAAATTCTGTGGCCTTGCGCGCTGCCTCCACGAAAATTATGCCGGAATCGTTGGCGGCCACCACCCCCACGGGAATCCCTTTGATTCTGATTTTACCTGTGACAATCTTGTCGCCCCGCCCAGGAGCATAGTCCCGCTTGTATTCCAGCAGTCCCATCCCGTCCGCAAAGCATTCAATAATACTGCGAACGTCGATAGCCTGGTGGATGCCGACGGGCATCAACTCATATATCTTCTCTTCTTTCACAGCTGGAGGAATCTCCTCCCATCGCTGGCAATGAAGACTTTGAGGGGTCTCTTGTGAAAGAATCTCCCTAACTTTTTGAATTCCTTCCAATTGATCTCTGCAAATATGATCAGCCCCACCGGAAATTTGGGTATGCACCTCAGCACCCCCCAGGGCTTCAGCATCAACCTCTTCGCCAATTGCAGCTTTTACCAGTGGCGGTCCACCAAGGAATGAATAGGCAAGGGTTTCTATCATTGCCGCCTCGTCCGCCATGAAAACAATATAGGCACCTCCTGCAGTGTTGCCTCCAGTACTCAAGGTAATTTGCTTCAGTCCCTTTGCCGACATACGGGCCATGTTGTAGAACATGGAGCCAAATTGTCCGTCATCGGGAAAAACATCAGCTTGCATGGGTAGAAAAGCGCCACCGGAGTCCGCAATGTAGACGCAATTGAGTCCAACCTGTTCGGCGATGGCCTGAGCCCGCATGTGCTTTTTCAGGGTGATGGGAAAGTAGGTCCCGGCCTTGACCCTGCTGTCGTTGGCAAAAATCATGCTCCAGTTGCCGTGGATTCTACCCAAACCAGTGACCAGACCAGCACAGGGCACGTCCCTTACACCTCCCGGATAGTCCATACCAAAGCCGGCAATTATTCCTAACTCAAAAAAATCAGTACCCTCGTCTATCAGGACCTGAATTAGTTCCCGGACTGGCCTTTTGCCCTGTTTGGCCAGCCTGGCTATTGCCTGCTCACCTCCTGGATTCATGGCTTGCTGGACGCGCTGCGCCAAATGCTCTTCTTCTTTGAGCCAGTGCTCTCTGTTGACCTTTTGCTGATCAGTCTGGTCTTTTTGCATGTTCTTAGATCCGTTCATACCTGTCAGTTGAGGCTCACTTTGTTCGCCGCAAAGCGCATAGAGCATGGCGCATGGCGTAACAATAATGAGATGAAAACGCTATGCGCTTAGCGCTTTGCGCTATGCTGCTTGATTTAACGTCCCTTGTAGACCGGCTTTCGTTTCTCCTTAAAAGCCTTAAGCCCCTCTATGCGGTCCTCTGTTGGAATACACATCTCATAGGCACTGGCCTCAATTGCCAATCCGGTTTGCAGCTCCACATCCTGCCCTTTGTTGATGGCGAACTTGGCCTGGGCCAGCGCTATTGGTCCACCCTTGGAGATGTCGCCGGCCAACTCTAAACAATCGTCCATTAGCTCGTCACTTTCGACAATCCGATTTACCAACCCTATGGACAGCCCCTCCTGAGCAGTGACCTTTCTACCAGTAAAGATAAGCTCTTTGGCCAGGGCGGTGCCTACCAGCCGCGGTAATCTCTGGGTGCCTCCGGCTCCCGGAATGATAGCAAGCCGGGTTTCAGTGAGCCCCATGCTAGCACTGGTAGAAGCAACTCTCAGGTCGCATGCCAGTGCAAGCTCCGTACCGCCGCCGAGAGAAACCCCGTTGATGGCTGCAATTACAGGCAGTGGTAACTCCTCAATTTTGGCGAACAACCGGCGAATTGTAGAGAGGAAGCTCCGGACTTCATCTTCAGACATGGTTAGACGTTCTTTTAGATCAGCGCCGGCACAGAAAGTTCTTTCACCAGCGCCAGTGATAATCAGCACTCGAAGGTCTTCTGAAGAACGTACTTCGTCAACGGCCAGCTCTAATTCCCGGAGCAGTTGAGAATTCAGGGCGTTACTGGCTTGGGGGCGATTGAGGGTGAGAATTCTGACCGGTGGCCGGTGCTCCACCAGGAGGACTTGTTCAGGCATAGAGTTCTCTCCTTTGAGCTACCTGGTAGCCATTTGCCGTCTACAATTATGGACTAAGTGGATCTATCAATAGAAGGCGCAAAGAAACGATACTCATGGGTTAATGTATACCCTAAACCCCCTTAGAATCAAGGTTTTTCAACCGCATGTCCTATGGAAGATTCAGTAGGCGAGGAGGATAGTGAATCGGTCCGGGTCAATACAACTTATCTTTGAGTAAATTTGACTTTTAGTTTCAAAAAACGCCTATTCATTTAGCTCCACAAAAATCCCCTCTCCCCTTGGAAACTATGTCACCATTCACCTAACCCGTCATTCCGGACGAGCGCCGCTTCGTGGGGCGAGATCCGTGGTTCGACAGGCCGTTCGACAGGCTCACGGTCCTGAGCAAAGTCGAAGGACTCACCACCCTGAGCGAAGTCGAAGGGGAATCCAGTGAAGGTCCAATATGATCAAATTCTTTCTGGATCCCGGCTCGCGTCCCGCTCTGCGGGACTTGGCCGGGATGACGAATTGCGACACAGTCTATTGAGGGGAGAGGGGACATGTAATTATCCTGCAGAGCCTTAGTGAACAGACACTTTTCAAAATCGCCAGTCTCTACAAAAAGTATAGTTGATCTTATTGACTTTCATTCAGCCGCGGTTACTTTTTGATAGAAGATCTTCTTGTTCACCTGGACCATTGTAGACGCCTTCAAACAAGAAAATTGTCACATCCCAATTGGGGCCGTAATTGCTGGGACACAAGGAGGCTTAGCATGCGAATCAGCGACGTAATGACCAAAGATCCGGTTACTGCCGATCTTGATACTAGAGTACACCATGCCTTGAAGACCATGCGTGACCACAAAATACGGAAGTTGCCGATTGTGAACAAAGGTAAGCTGGTCGGGATGGTGACCCATGACATGCTTATGGAGGTCACTCCCTCGAAGGCCACGGGGTTGAGTATCCAAGAAATTCATTATCTTCTGACCGAAATGAAGGTTAAGGACATCATGGACAAGGACCCCGTGATCGTTTCGCCGGATACGCCCTTCGAGGAGGCCTTGGGCCTGAGTATAAAAGAAGGGATCACTGGCTTTCCGGTTATGGAGAATGGAAATCTGGTGGGGATTACCACCAATGGGGATATTATTAGGCTTTTGACCAAACTCCTGGGCTTGCAGGAGGAGGGAGTTAGAGTGACCATCGAGGGCCTTGGCGCCCACTTGGGAGAGCTCAGGGAGATCATCTCTGTCTTTGATCGACACTCAGCTCCTGTACTCAGTATGCTTACCCTACCCAGGGGGGAAATGAAAGACTGGATGGTCGTCATCAGACTAAGGGCGAGGGATGCGACGGCCATTGTTAACGATCTAAAGGGGGCAGGTTTCCAGATCACCTACGTCAGCAAGTTCAGTTGATGACCTCTATAGACGTGACTCGGCCTGGAGCCATCCAGCAAAGAATATGAGCGGCCAGAACTGACTGGGAACAACAAATTCCCAGTAATCCCGACAACCAGGGGCACCTCATACAGACTGAGCTGCGATATGGACCTCGATTGTTATTACAGGAAGATTTTCTATTCCAATTTTCCCAGAAATATTCTATGCTGTCGTACGTGAAAGTTATCTTTATCTCTATGTCATGCGGCCCGGCTTTCTTTTTTCAAGTTCCCGCTGGTCAGAACGGAGTGATAGCAGGTCATGGCGCAAGTGCTTTGGAAAGACATTGTATGGACGGGTGAAGACAGAGAACTGGGCATCAAGGAGCTTCTGACAATCCTCAAAGGCTACGGTCCAATGGAGGTGCTCCACTTTGAAAGACCCAACCATTACAAAGGCAAGATAAGCGTATGGCTGGACGAAAAGGGGGTTAAGCACATCACCCTTTATCATCTGGAAGTCATAGGCGAAAAACGCCAGGGTGTCGGAAGGCAAGCGCTACAGCATCTTCACAACATATTTGGCGGCGACGTCCACGTGGAGGATCCAGGGGAAACCACACCAACTGAGGAGAAGGCCGGCGGCATCCACGTGCGACAGCCAAACCCAGAAAGTGCCGTGTTCTGGATAAAGATGTTTACAGAGAATCTAGTTCAATCGGTGGAAGGCGATCTGATGACCCTGGACGAAAGTACCCCCTCGGGAGAACTGGATATTCTCAAGAGAGAGTTTGCAGAAGAACCCAAAGATTCTCCTGAAACCACCTCCCTGGAGTCCAAATCTTCATGACACCTGATATTCCGTAAGCTTTCCGTGTTGCTCCCTCCTCTGTGCTTTTTTGGCTGGTAGATAATTGCGGAAGCCGCCGCACTCAAATACCCTTATGGTTCCATCAACGGCAAGCCCACAATTATGTTCAAGGGAGCCTCCACTGATAGAGTTGAGCTGATGCTTGCAATTGTAACACTCCTTGTAGCGGCAGCGGCTATCTCTGGGTGCGCTCATATGGGTCCTCCTTTTCCAAAGTGGATTCAAGGATGTCCTGGGACCGGGTATTGGCGCGCAGTAATCCATCCTGCTAGCAGACAGAGAACAACATTCTGGTGGGAGAGAAGTGAGGGAGATGATCTTCCAATGATAGAATTTGGTCATCTCTCAGAGATCAGTGGGAGGTTCTGAACACGCTCAAAATTTCTGCGCTTGATAAGTTTATTCTATAGAGTCAAAAACTAAAATGCAAAATGTTTTTTGATCCGTTTGTCTGTTTGTCAGAGACTTCCCAGAGAAGAACGGTTATATGTGGACTGCGCAAAGCGGTAGCTGAGATTTATTAAATCTTCTTTGTGTGCTTTGAGATCTTCGTGGCTTAACCCTTGAGTCAATAGATCTCTCCGGCGGGCACAGAGGCCCGCCCCACTTACTTCTTTTTCATTGCTGAACGCTGGCAGCTGGAACAGAAAATGACTGATCTGAAAAAAGGTACTGAAATTGAACTGGTGGTGGAAAGTCTCGCCTATGGCGGCAGGGGTCTGGCCCGTATTGACGGCTTTGTTATTTTCATTGACCGCACCATTCCGGGCCAGCGTGTTCTTGCCCGGATTATCCGCAAAAAAGCCTCCTACGCCGAGGCAAGGGTGGTGGAGGTGCTGCAGGACTCACCGCAAGCTATACCCCCACGTTGTGTTCACTTTGGAACTTGCGGCGGCTGTCTATGGCAGAACCTCAATTACGACCACCAACTGGAGGCAAAAAGGAATCTAGTCTGGGAGTGTCTGGCCCATATCGCTGGTCTCTCCGACGATGTGGTGCTTCCTACCCTGCCCTCCCCTCAAGTCTATTACTACCGCAATAAAATGGAATTTTCCTTTGCGGCCCGCCGCTGGCTATTGCCTGATGAACTGGAACTCAGCCAGTTAAAAAAGCCTCGCGATTTCGCCCTCGGCCTTCACGTAAAAGGATTTTATAACCGAGTGTTGGATTTAGAGGAATGTTACCTGCAAAACCCTTTAAGCATCACCATCCTGCAACAGGTCCGTCAGTTCACTTTAGCCTCAGGGCTTCCTCCATACAATACAAACGACCATACAGGTTTTTGGCGCTTTCTCGTGGTCCGTGACAGCAAACACACTGGACAAATACTGGTTGAACTGATCACCGCACCTCACCGCAGTGGCTCTAAAATGGCGAGACAGCTTGGTTCTCAGCTCCAAGCTGAAGTCCCGGAGGTGAGTACCCTGGTTTATGGGATCAGTGCCAAGAAGGCACAAATAGCCAGCGCCGATAGTCAAGAGGTAATCTTTGGGCCGGGTTCTATTGAGGAACACCTGGGTGATTTGCGCTTCCGCATTTCCGCCGAAGCCTTTTTCCAGACCAATAGTAATGGCGCCAAGGTACTTTTGGATCAGGTGGGGGGGGGATGCGCTCTCTCCGGCTCTGAAGTGGTTTGGGATCTCTACTGCGGTACTGGGACCATGGCCATTGGTCTGGCCAAGACAGCCCAAAGAGTAATCGGCTATGAACTTCAGTCGGAGGCGGTGGCTGATGCCCGAATCAATACCGGCTTGAATGGAGTTGATAATTGCGAATTCGTCCTGGGAGACATTAAGGAATTGCTGCAAAACCCTTCACTCCTGGTTGACCGTTACGGTACTCCACATGTGGTGGTGACCGATCCTCCTAGAGCCGGCATGCACCCCTCGGTGGTAAAAAACCTCATTGCCTTGGCACCCCCGAAAATAGTGTGTATCTCGTGCAATCCTGCAACTTTAGCCCGAGATTTGACTATGTTTATGGAACGATATCATCTGCTTAGTGTGCAGCCCGTGGACCTATTCCCCCACACCGCCCACATTGAAGCCTTGGCGGTCCTCGAAAGAATATAGACGACTATCTACTTTACTCCGTATTATTGCGACCTAAGGAAGCCTTATTTAATATTCACCACAGAGGCACATAGCTAGTGTAAATCCGAAATCCGAAGCAAATTCGAATTACCAAAATCCAAATGACCGAAACACTAGACAAGTCTCTCTGGATAGTTATGTTTTGAACATTTGAGAATTCGGATTTTGTATTTGTTTCGTGCTTCGGATTTCGCATTTCGAATTTGAGTGCGAAGCACTTCTCCGCGTCTCCGTTTCCCCCCGTCGCCGAGTCACGCCCGAGCATTTACCCACGGTCGGAAATAACTCCATTTCTCAAACTCTGACGGCTGGAATCATTAAGTCCAACTAGGCGTCGATCTCGCGGACGAATACAGCATTTTCCTGGATGAAGGCGTAACGCTTGGCTGGCTCCCGACCAAGGAGGGTATCGAAGGCTTCGTTGGTGCGGGTTGCATCTTCGATGGTTACCTGTAGTGCCCTTCGACTTTTAGGATTCATCGTGGTTTTTTTGAGCTCCGCCGCATTCATCTCTCCCAACCCCTTGAATCTTTGAATGGTGATATGATTGGCGGCATGACCTTCCAATAGTTTCTCTTTATCTTCCTCCCGGTAGACATAGTGGACACTCTTCTTTTTCTTTTTCCTGATCTGAATCCGATACAGGGGCGGCTGGGCCAAATAGACGTGCCCCTTTTCTATCAGTTCCGGCATGTAGCGGTAGAAAAAGGTGAGCAGCAGGGTGGATATGTGAAAGCCATCAACATCTGCATCACAATTGACAAAGATCTTGCCGTAGCGCAACCTGCTGTAGTCGAATTGTTCACCGAGTCCTGTTCCTATACAACGGCTAAGATCTTGTATCTCCTTATTTTTTCTGATCTTATCAGCGCTGGCCTGCTCCACGTTTAAGATCTTACCCCTCAAAGGCAAGATTGCCTGAAAGCGGCGGTCTCTTGCCTGTTTGCTGGAGCCGCCAGCCGAGTCGCCCTCTACAATGAATAATTCGGTCTCCTTCACCCGGTTTGAGGTGCAATCGGCCAGTTTACCTGGCAAGGTTAGTCGTCGCGTGGCACTCTGGCGCCGGACACTCTGGCGAGCCTGACGGGAAGCCTCTCTGGCCTGGGCTGCTAGCATTATCCGATCAATTATTGCTTCGGCTACGGTACGGTTGTGCAAGAGGTAGTTTTCAAATGCATCTTTGACCACACTCTCCACCTGGGGTTGAATATCGGAGTTGAGCCTCTCCTTGGTCTGGCCTTGAAATTCCAGGTTGCCTGAGACAAAAACGCTGAGCACCGCCACCAGCCCTTCCCGTACATCTTCGCCGGTGATCCCTTTCACCTTTTTAGGCTGACTGTTTTGTCGTGTCAGGTATTCGCGGACCGCCCTAGTGATGCCATGGCGAAAACCGTTCTCATGAGAACCGCCGCCGCTGGTATACACAGAGTTCGCATAAGAATAGACGGCCCGTTCAGTGGCCGTGGTCCACCAGAGAACCATCTCCAGCCGCAGATCGTTGTCGTAGCTGAAATAGAACGGTGCCTCGGTTACACTCTCTTTTCCTCTTACCAGATCCTCTATATAGTTCCTGATGCCATCCTCAAAATAGAAACGGTCTACGGTGTCGTTGATCTGGTCCTCCACGACGATGGTCAAGCCGCGGGTAAGAAAGGCCTTGGCCTTGGCCTGCTCTTTGATCGCTTTGGGATTGAAAACAACATCTTTGAAAATGTCTCCATCTGGTCGGAACATCACTGTTGTGCCACGTTCTGAGGTGGGACCAAGATCTTCCAATTTACTCTTCTTCTTACCACGGGCAAAATTCTGCTGCCATTTGACCCCGTCACGTTTGGAGGTCACCTGCATAAATTCACTCAAGGCATTGACAACCGAGATGCCAACGCCGTGGAGCCCACCAGAAACCTTGTAGCTCTTGGTTGAAAACTTTCCCCCGGAGTGCAGGGAGGTCATAATGGTTTCAAGAGTATTTTTCCGCGACTGGCGGTGCATGTCTATGGGGATGCCTCTACCGTTGTCCGTTACAGTTATGTTGTTGTCAGCGCCGATTGCAATATGGATTTGATCGCAATAGCCATTAAGGGCTTCGTCCACTGCATTGTCCAGGGCCTCAGTGAAGAGATGGTGCATACCGGTGCTGGAGGTATTGCCTATGAACATTCCCGGTCGCAGCCGCACCGGTGCCAACCCTTTGAGTACCTGGATGTCTTTTCCGGTGTAGGTTGTTGTCATTACACTCCCGTCTTTACTAATATTGCTACCATGTCGGCTTAGTACGCCAGTTAGTGTTTAGAGACCGCTTTACCACTTACGCGGTAAATAGGCGACACGGCAAAAAATTATATCAGAGTATGAAGTTAAATTTAAGTTTAAACTTAGATTTGCAAATATTAAATTAATTCCATATCTTTCGTTTCCAGAACCAGTAAATTCAGACTTTTCCTCCCGCTGATCATACGATTGTCCGAAAACATATTGTGAAAAGTCCGCTCACGGTAATAAGCGATGGATAGAGCCAGAGTGCTGGATATCCCCGTCTGCCAGGAATCCATTCAAGTCAGCACCTTCTTCCTCCGTGTCCCCGAGTCGCCGTCTCTCCGCGTCGGCTTGCCCTACGTCTCCTCGTCAGCCTGCTCCTAATCGTCTTCCATCTCAAGCGCACCCAACTCCTCCTCTCTGGGTTTTAGCTGGATGCTCTCAATCCCCCCTCGTATCACCGCCCCCTTGGCGCCGCGATTGTAAATGGGCTGTTCGGCCACTGCTAGTTCCTTCTCCTTGCCCTTTTTACTCTGGATGAGCAGATAATCATCTTTGCCCACCGTAAAGAAATCCACTACACCGGGGGGGTCCGGTTTGATCAGTCTCATGCCGCGGCCGGCACCGGCCAGCACACTCACCTGGGCTACTGGAGTCATCAGCAGCCTGCGGTTGGTGGCAACGGCCAGGAGTGG
>WOR8_10008816_pt1 | contig 11490 bp, 10 predicted proteins | sample DeeMarSeWOR38_10_FD_19890 | JGI IMG/M metagenome (IMG submission 19890)
TTGTCTTCTTCAGCATCGGTGACCAGAAACAGCCCCGCCAGTCCGCCATAAACCTGATGGCCGGTGCGACCATGTGGATGGGGATGATACCAGTAGGTACCGGCGCGGTTTAAAACGTCGAATTCATAGGTAAAGGTCTCACCCGTGGGAATGACATCCTTGGGATGACCATCCATGCTGGCCGGCACGTGCAGACCATGCCAGTGGATGATGCTTTGGGCCGGCAGGTCATTTTTAAAATGAATGCGGACTTTCTGATGCCGGCGGACGCGGATAACAGGCCCCAGAAAAGATTGGTCCAGTTGCATCAGATTGCCGGGATCGCCTTTGATCACCTGCCCGCTGTATTGCCAGACCGTTGTGGGACGGCCCGGTAAAATTTGCACCTCTGCGGGTTTCGCCCTTAAAGCCAGCTCTACATCCGGCGAAAAATCGCTTGTTTTGGACGCTGCCGATGCGGATTTTGCAAATGGCAGTCCACTAAATTTCAACACACTGGCGGCCCCTGCGCCGGCCAGATACAAAAATTGACGTCGATTGATCATATGTTAAATCCTTTTAACTGGAGCAGATCGCGCGCTGAAGACCACCCTTTTGACGATAGGGTTCAACGCCTGTTTTGAACCCATGCGGTTTGCCAGGTGGCGCATCAAAAAAACAGCGGCAACCAGCCCGGTTAACGTAAAAAACGCCATTCCCAGCGATGGGTTCAAGCCGAGCGCTTCAGACAGCGGATTGGCTGAAAAAGCACCGACAAAAACCCCCAGAACCGGCAGAAGATAAACAATGGCGGTGCCTTTGAGTTTTGTCCCGGTGCTCAGATACAGCTCGACTTCATCGCCCTTTTTTGCCCTAGCTGTATTTTGAGCTTTGACCAGCATCTGGTCGCCGCCCTGGCTCAGGCAATGATGGCGGCTGCCACAGCTGGAACAGGCACCGGAGCGCTTTGTCTTAACCCAGGCCCATCCCGGCTCCACTTTTTCAACAATACCGCGCTCTGCAGACATTTTTTGCCTCCTAAGCATGTTTGAGCAAAGAGCATGCCGGAGATAGTCAGTCAGAAACAATATCCAAAGGTGGTTTCTTAAATTATGAACGAAAGGTCGCTTTTCAAGCCGGTTATGTATTTATAATCATTGATTTACGGATAATCATCCATTTTTGGATTCTCAACTGTAGTGTCTAAATAGAAGATAATCGCTTAAACTAATGACCTTAAAAGGTAGGTTCGAAACCAAAATCCGGATATTTTTTATACGGCTGAATGCAAAATCTGGATACTTTTTACTCTGCGTTTCGTCCATTACCGGCAGCCACTTGATTCCGATGGCCGAAAACGGTTTTCGCCCGCGGGCTGCAGAAAATATCCGGCCAATTCTCGATACAATTTAATATATAATAGAATGTAACGTATTAAAAATATTTTGATTTATGCAGGTGCTGCCGGTTGACAGCTACCACTATGTGGTATATTTTAGATCCTAAATGATAATCGTATTATGAATTGTATTCAAGGTGGTGGTTGCCGGGCTTGCATTTAAAGCCCTTTTTGCTGCGAGAACAATAGTGCGTCGAAACCGGGCTCCGACAGGGGTGCTGAATTTTGAATACATAAAAAACTGCTTCTGCCCGGAATCACGGGGAGTGCAAATTTCGAAGCTCTGCATAGAAGCGGATGCATCATAAGGCGGCATCCGGACGGAGGTCTGAAGAATGAAGCTTAACGCGGAGCGACATAAACAGAAGCATACGTGGTTTGCTGTTTTTGATTCAGGGCATCTGATTGAAAGGAAGCTCATGCCTCGATTGAGGTGTGGGCTTTTTTTGTTCCTTTAATCGGAATGCTTGAATGCGCAAAATGGTTTTGTAAAGACGCTAAAGGGTCCACTCGGCCTGAGAAATCAGGCTTTGCTAATGAAGGAACCAGCAAAATGGTGGCTAAAAAGATAAATTGCTGGGAATTTATGAGATGTCAGAGAGAGCCGGGAGGTGCCAAGGAGACAGAGCTAGGCACCTGCATCGCAGCAATCGATTCATCTTATGAAGGTATCAACACCGGCAAAAATGCCGGGCGCATCTGCTGGGCGGTGGCCGGCACCTGCTGTGAAGGGCAAATCCAGGGAACCTTTGCCGAGAAGCGCGATTCATGCACCGAGTGTCCGTTTTACAGGTTGGTTCAGGAAGAAGAGGGCACTTCGGCTGCGAATCACAAGCTGTTAAATTATTTTTCGGAAGATGAAAAAAAGCGTCTGGCCTCCAGGATGACGCGCAAAAGGATTGAGGCCGGCGACCGCTTCATCACCCAGGGAGACGTGCAGCAAACAGCCTATATCATCCAGCGGGGTGCCTGTTTGCTTGTCGTTGAGAAAGAAGGGCAATTGCACCCGGTTGGCCACCTTGGCAGAGGTGATATCGTCGGTATTCGATCATTTCTGACCGGAGAACCCCAGAGTGCGCACGTGGAGGCCGAAACCGCCATGGAGCTCTGGGCTCTGGACAAAGATTTATTCGACAATATCTCCAAAGAAGATCCAAATCTGCTTGAATTTCTAACAGAGCTTGTTGCCAGTCGGTTCGATTCCAAAAGGCCGACGGCCGATCGGGTCATCGGTAAATACACGGCGACGGATATTATCGGCCGCGGCGCATACAGCATTGTTTACAGGGGCATCAATACCGATCTGAGCATGCCGGTGGCCATCAAAATGCTCAGACACAATCTGGCGATGGACCCGGACTTTATCAAGGGCTTCCGAAACGAAGCCAAAACCATTGCCGGCTTGAAACACGATAATATCCTCAGGGTATACGATATTGAAGAACGCTTTGGCACCGTATTCATTATTGAAGAGTTGATCGAAGGCGAATCCCTGGCGAGCATGTTAAGGCGGCTGAAATCCATACCCCCCAAATTGGCCGTCAGTTTTCTTATTCAGCTGTGCTCCGGCTTACAGTATGCCCACAAAGAGGGCATCATCCATCGTGACATCAACACATCCAACATCCTGGTGCGGCAAAGCGATCGGCTTAAAATACTCGATTTTGGCCTGTCGTGCCCAATCGGAACGGAAGATTTTGCATCCCCCGGGACGATGGCTTACATGGCGCCGGAGCAAATCGAAAGCGAGCCCATGGACCAGCGCACCGATATTTATGCAACGGGTATCACGGCCTTTGAAATGCTTGCAGGTGAAAAGCCCTTTTCGGAACCGGATGCCCAAAAGCTGATTGACCTGCATCTCAATCGCGGCATACCGGACCCGGCCGATAGGGTCCCCGGCATCCCTGAAGAACTGCGGCAGTTTATCCTGAAGGCCAGTGAGCGAAATCCCGATCGCCGCTATCAAAGTGCAGCCGAGGCTCTGGTTGACCTTCAACAGATGGCCCATAAACTGGGTATTGCCAGCAATCACCCGGCTGACCGAAAAATGAATATGACCAGTCTGTTTATGGTTTACAGGGAAAACCAGCAGCCGGCCGTCAAGCTCCTGATGGAAAGATTGCGGGCTCAGGCCAAAGAGCTGGGTATTGATTTAAAATCGGCGGACCTCTCTGATTTGTAATTTTTTGAGGACTGGTGCGTAAATTTATTGATGCAAGGAAAATATCATGGACAGGCAACAACAATCCCGTCGGCATAGCCCGAGAACCTTTTTAGATCCACCAGAAGTCGGGATACTCTTTCTGGAAGAAGCCGGTTACGTGCCGGGCACCGTTCTGGCCCGGCCGCCCAAAAAGCTGTTTGTCGATCTGATGAATCGCAGCGACGAAGGTATAGCGATCCGGACTGAAAGAAAAATTGAGCCCGCCACATTTTTTTATCTCAGCGCCTATAACAGGGCAAAAAGAAGATGGGATCTTTTTGTGGGTGAGGCAAAATGGACCTTACCGGCCGAAGAAAAAGACTCCAGGTATAAATTGGGTGCTGCTCTAAAGCAAACTCAGGATACCAGCGGTTTATTTGGAGATTCCCTTGATAAAAAAATGCCGCTGGCATCGGATTATCAATTCTTACGGAAAACGGATTTGCTGAAATCCATATCGCGGGATTCAGTTTGTCCCATACTCAATTGTTTAACGTTTAAGCACGTCAAGGCGGGGCAACGATTCATGACTCAGGGAGAGCCCGGTGATGACTGTTATATCATCCAAGACGGCACCTGTGTCATCAATGTTGAAAGAAACGGACAGCTTGTTCCGGTAGCCCGGCTGCAGGCAGGAGACATTGTCGGTGAGATGGCAATCATTACCGGTGAGCCGCGCAGCGCGCATGTGGATGCCGAAACCGACATGCAGCTCTGGCGTCTGACAAAAGCGCAGTTCGATGCCATATCTGACAGTTTTCCGGATTTACGCAGTTTTCTGACGGATCTGGTGACCAAATGGTTTGAAACCCGGACCATTACGGCCGAAAGAAGGATCGCCAAGTACTTGATCACCGATATTATCGGAAGCGGCGGTTACAGCATTGTTTATCGGGGTGTGCATGAAGCGCTGCGCATGCCGGTTGCCATTAAGATGATGAAACACGATCTGGCCACAAACACTGATTTTATCAAAAAATTCAGAGAAGAGGCCCGCACCATTGCCAAATTTAACCACGAGAATATCGTGCATGTCTACGATATCGAAGAGCGTTACAAAACGCTCTTCATCATTATGGAGCATCTTGAAGGCATGTCATTAAGAACTTTGCTGAAGCGCATGCTGAAGTTGCCTCCTGAGCGCGTTGTTCATTATCTGCTGCAAATTTGTGCCGGTCTTCAATATGCGCATGCGTGTGACGTGGTGCATCAGGACATCAAACCCGGCAACCTGTTCATTCTGCCGAATGACAAAATTAAAATTCTTGATTTTGGTTTGGCCTCTCCATGCGGCATAGAGAGTCATTTTACGGGAACACCCTTTTATATGGCCCCCGAGCAAATCGATTGCCTGCCCGTTGATGCCAGAACCGATATCTTTGCTCTGGGGCTGACGGCTTATGAGATGGTGACAGGCCAAAGGCCTTTCGCGGAAGAGGATGCCTGGGAAGTCATGGACCTGCGTTTGAAACAGGATATACCCGACCCGGCAGAGCTTGCACCGGACATACCTGCGGCACTCAGAAAATTTATACTGAAAGCCTGTGCGCGGGATCTCGATCAAAGATATCAAAATGTCTCTGAGATTATCAAGGATTTGCAGCTACTTGCTGAAGACCATAGGCCGACATTTAAGGACGATATTTCTGCCAACCGCAAAATGGCCACCATGTTTTTGCTTTACAATGACGAGCACCAGCCGGAATTGAACCGGATGATGGAGGACTTTTGTGAGAAAGTAAATCAATTGGGGGTTTCCTGCCGGGCGGCAGATTTTAAAGAGATATTAGGATAGATCGGATTAACACGATCCGACTGATCGATCTTTCATGATTTATACCTGCTCGCTGCGCGGTTTCAAGAACCACCTTCAAACCAACGGAATCCAGGTGGGTCCGCGAGGCCCCGCACCAGCGCGGGACTTCAAAACCCATTCTTTGACATCTTTGAGCTCAGCGGGCGGGTGTCTAAACTTTAGTGCACGTTGTGGATGTAAAATGTTTAAAGGAGAAAACAATGAGTACCGCACATACAACAACAAAAGTATCGGCGGACGATCTGCGTGAGGAAGTCAGGAAGGAATATGCCGAAGTCGCCCTTGATCCGCATAAAGGCTATCATTTTCATACCGGACGCGCGGCAGCCGACCGTCTGGGCTATGATCGCGCTCTTTATGCCGGTCTGCCGCAGGGCAACATCGACTCGTTTGCCGGAACGGGCAACCCCTTTATGCTGGGGCCGATAAACCCCGGTGAAACGGTGGTGGATGTCGGCTCGGGTTCCGGCTTTGACTCCCTGATTGCAGCGTCCCTGGTGGGCCCGAACGGCCGGGTGATCGGCATCGATATGACCGCTGAGATGCTGAACAAGGCCCGCGATGGGGCTCAAAAAACAGGCGCTGCGCAAGTTGTGTTTAAGGAGGGGTTTGCTGAAAATATACCGCTACCGTCAGAATCTGCCGATGTGGTCATCAGCAACGGTGTCCTTAATCTGACACCGGACAAAGTCAAAACGCTGAGCGAGTGGGCCCGTGTCCTCAAGCCCGGCGGGCGCCTGTTTATCGGCGACATTTTGGTCGCCCGCGCGATACCGCCGGAGGCCCTGGACGACATTTCCCTGTGGACCGGCTGAATTGCCGGCGGTCTGTCGGAGGCAGACCTTCTGAACGCTATGAGCACTGCCGGTTTTGAAGGCGCAGAAATCGTTCAAAAGCACAACATTTTTGCGGAGGTCCCCAACCCCTCCAGTGCGCTGGAGTTTGAAACCGTGGGAATAAGTTTAAGGGCGCACAAACCCAAATAGCTAAAACGAAGTTTTAGAGAAATAATTAGGAGGTTGAAAGATTTACAACCATCGGTTTAACGGAGGCTTTAGGCACGTAAAACCATTGTTTCAATCTGTTCAACATGCTGAAAATGTTGATCCCGGGTTAAAAGGGTTCCGCCAACTTCCATACAGCAGGCGGCGATCCAAACATCATTAATCGGGATCTTGGTTCCTTTTCTGACCAGCGATAAATAAATGATGGCGTATTTTCGGGAAACGTTGCGGTTAACGTCGATGATTTCGATTTTTAGTTTTTTGATAATTTCTTGAAGTTTGCGTTCATTGAAGTGCTGACGGCTTCCCTTCATAAAGCCGTAAGCCAATTCACCCAAAACGATGGAAGGGAGAAAAATATCTTCGCTGCGGGTAGCGATAAAGTCAACTGTATAAGGCAAACCCTCGGCATAATCGCAGTAAGCATTGGTATCCAGAACCAGTTTCACTCCCAATCTCCTTTGTGTATCTGACTGAATACCTCAATGGCTTCGCGCAATTCGACAGCTTCTTCATGGGAGAGCCAGCCGGCGAGTTCGCGAATGGTTTGTTCCCGATTTTTTGTCAGGCCCAGTTTCTCATCGACCGCTGACAAAATAACGGCCGTCTTGGTCATGCCCGTTTTTTTGGCGTACTTTTGAATCTTTTTTTCTTTTTCAGGTGGAATCCTGAGACTGATTGGCATGATTTTATCTCCATGTATCTCATTTTATAGAAATGTATCGCATAAAGATAAATTTGTCAACTTTTCCTTCGGATGGAATTAAAAAGTGAAATGCCCCAAATGCCATATCGAAAATCCCGATGACAACAAATTCTGCCGGGAGTGCGGCGCAGCGCTGTTATTGGCCTGCGACGGCTGCGGTCATGAATTGCAGGCCGGCGATAGATTTTGCGGCCAATGCGGCCGGAAGGTTGTCGAGGAAGCAAAAGAAGAGACAACCCGATTGGCGACTGAAGGAGAGCGCAAGCATGTGACGGTACTTTTTTCAGACCTTTCGGGCTATACCGCCATGTCGGAAAAGCTGGATCCGGAAGAGGTCAAAGAGATCACTGGGCGGATATTTGGCGAGGTTTCAAAAATCATCGCCAAATATGACGGTTTTGTGGAAAAATACGCCGGTCAAAAAGCGCAAACCCACTATAACAAAGCCATCCAACAGGCGAAAAAGGTCGGTGACAAAGGGACATTAGGGCGTTGCTATTTAGATCTGGGAATCCTTCACAGGGCAAAAAAAAGATTCGACAAAGCCAAAAAGTGTTTTCTCAGAGCGATCGAAATATTTGAAGAAACAGAAGCGGATGGGTATTTAACGCAGGCAAAGGAAGCGATGGAATCCCTTGAAAATTAAAGCGCAGAAATATGGTGCATCAGTCGACGAAAGATGAATTATTTGAGGGCTAAATTCAGTTACTCATATTTATCAAATAGCCTTTTCCCTGAGCTGGCCGGTTACATACTTATGCAGGATGCTTGAAATTAGAGTCTGGTAGGGAAGGCCTTCCTGCAGGGCCCGTTTTTGGAGACCGACCAGATCCTTTTCTGATATGCGGATATTAACGCGTTTATCTTTGCGCAAGGTTGCCTTGGCGTACTCCTGATACCGTTTGGCCTCAATTTCAAAATCGGGGATGGATTCCCATTCTCCGCGCTCAACGGATTCAAGCAGCTCTTTTTCTTTTTTGCTCAGTTTCATTGTGTGCTTTTTGTCTACAAACATGAACTTCAATTCAGATTTACAAAAAAGGAAAAATTATCATGTCTACATCAATACCCTCGGAAATGCAGGTGCTCGAGCTGCAAAATTATGATGAACATATAGCCACCGCTGTGCATAGTTTGCGCGTTGTGCGAAAGCCGACCCCGCGGCCGGGCCCGGGTCAGGTGCTCGTCCGCATAGAGGCTGCCCCGTGCAGGCGCCGGCACGGTGGTTGCCAGCGGCGGGGGGCTGATGGGCAAATGGCTCACAGGCAGGCGGGTGGCCTGCGGCGGTCAATCGGATGCCGACGGCACCTGGGCCGAATTTTACCTGGCGGATGTCAAAGGCTGTGTGCCGTTGCGCAAGGGCTTATCTTTCGAGCAGGGTGCCACTCTGCTGATTAATCCGCTCACGGCCTGGGCCATGGTGGATACGGCCAAAAGGGGCAGGCATCGCGCCATCGTCCAGACGGCGGCTGCCAGTCAGCTGGGGCGTATGGTATTGCGTCTGGCCAGAGATGCCGGAATGCCGTTGATTAATGTCGTGCGCCGCCAAGAGCAGGAAGATTTGCTGAGAGCATTGGGAGCGGAAGTGGTATTGAATTCAGAATCAGTGAGTTTTGAAGCGCGGCTGCGGGAAGAATGCCGCCGCTTAAAGGCAACTATCGGTTTTGATGCCGTTTGCGGGGAGATGACCGGCAGGATTTTAGGGGCCATGGCGCCGGGTGCCATGGTGCTGGTATACGGGGTGCTTTCATTCGAACCCGCCGGTGGTCTTGACGGTCGCGATTTGATCTTTGGCCGCAAACGGGTGGAGGGATTCTGGTTAACGGACTGGATCCGCAAAGCGGGCTTTCTGCGCGTCTTTCAGGCCACCGGCCAGATCCAAAAACGATTTGCCGATGGGTCTTTTGCCACCCAGGTACGCAAAAAGCTCAGACTGGAAGATGTCCCCGCTGGCATTTTGGAATATCAAAAGGCAATGACCGCCGGAAAAATACTAATTGGCCCCGGTCAATAATCCGGAGTGCTGTTCCAGATAATGACTGACAAAATGACCGCCGGCAATTCGAGCGCAGGCAACCTCTGCGCAGGATCGACTTCGATTCGGATGATAATGTGAAATTGCTCAATGACACCACCGGAACTTCAAAATTAAGATGATAGAAAACTGAAAATCAGCTGTCTTTTTTGATACCGGGAAATTTGAGATCCAGCACTTTGCGGTTTTGTGTGGCCGTTTCTTTTTTGCGGGCCGACCAGGTCTGCACTTTTTTAAGCACCTGCGCCGTTCTTTTGGGAAAATCTTTAGTGCGGTTTTCCTCGATGGCTGCGGGCCTGGCATCGGCAAAAATGGCGCGACCGACGGGCGTGCGGGTGATGACGGTAGTCCAACCTTCCTCAGAGCCGATACCGCCAAAGGAAATATCGGCGTACTCGGCCGCATAATCGGGACAAAAATAGCAGGCGAAGCGTTTCATGAACTCCAGCTCTTCGAGCATCATGATTTTTTTTTGCCCACTTTTCAAGTGGACGATCAGCTCTTCTTTGATATTTATTTTTTTAACGTCTTTAAATTTAAACCCGCCGATCCGGCCGAGCTTTTCCTGCTCTTTTTTGCCGAAGACAAAATTGCCCGAACAAAACAGACCCAGGCAGAATTTAATGGAATCTGAGGGAATGATTCCCAGGGATTGCATGCGGCGAACGGCATTGATCTGGCAGGGGGTGCCCACAAAAGCCACGCGCTGAAGTCCCTTTTTGATCAACGGATCGAATTCTTTGACCTGTGAGTAAGTTAAATAATAATCGCTGTAACTTGTCATGCCGTGAGAGGTGTCAAAGGAAAAGCCGGCGGCATCCGTGATGTCTTTTTCAGTTTCAGCCAGAAACGGCAGGCGTTGAAAGGGACCGGCCGGTTTGGTGACAATGGCGCCGTCGATGCGACCGCGCTTAAACAGGTGCACCAGCAGGGCGGTCACCACTCCGCCATCGGTGGCTTTTTGGCGGATCCTGGAATCGGTGGCCCGGGCAATGCTGGTTTCAATGACCCTTCCGATGGGTGCCCTCCAGCCCGAACTTTTGCGGGTTTCCGCATCCAGCTCGTCAATTTCAGGGCAGATGGTATAGCACAGGCCGCATTCGATGCATTTGGCTTCATCCGCATAGCGGGGCTTGCCCTCGCTGTCCAGCTCCAGAGCGCCGTAGTTAATAGCCGTGCAAAAGGTCACGCACCCGCCGCAGCGATGACACAGCCCGGGCTTTTGCACGTCTTCTATCAGGTTGGTAAAGGTTTTCATTTGTTCAACCACCTTCGCGGGATTTACAATCTTTAATTTTTTAATTAGGTGCCAGCCAGTTGGTGGCCGTTAAATTTGCTTGATTGGTTTAATTAGTTCAATTGGTTCGATTAGCTCAACCAAATTAACCAATAAGACCAATTGAACAATTCCAATATAACCCCGACACCGGAATCCGTTTCCCAGTAAATTTCAACCTAAAATGGACTCTGACGGTACTTCTTCAAACAAACACGTCTTGAGCTGGGCGAAAATCTGTCCGGTGTCGAAGCCTTTGAGATGAATGGCGCCCGAGCGGCAGGAGGCGACGCACAACCCGCAGCCCTTGCACAGCGTGGCCTGGATTTCAGCTTTGCCGGTATTTTCAATCAATTGCGGTGCTGAATAAGGACAAATCGAAATGCACACCCCGCAGCTGCTGCAGAAGTTCGGATCCACCAGGGCCACCGTGCCGCTGACCGAAACCTCCAGGGCCGCTAAGACCGTCACCGCCCGGGAGGCCGCCGCCTGGGCCTGGGCGATGGATTCCTCGATCGGTTTGGGCGCATGCGCCAGGCCGCAGACAAACACACCATCGGTGGCGAAATCATTGGGGCGCAGCTTGACGTGCGCTTCGGCAAAAAAGCCGTCATCATTTTGCGGCACTTTGAACAGCTGCGCCAGCGGGTTGGCTTTTTGGGGCACCACCGCACTGGCCAGAACCAGCAGATCGCTGTCGATGACCATTTGCCGTCTGAGGACCCGGTCCGTAAAGGTAATGTTCAAACCATTTTCGGCGGAACCCACCCCGATTTTCCTGTCCTTGTCATAGCGGATAAATTTGATCCCTTTATCGCGCGCCTGGCGGTAAAGGTCTTCTCTGAGACCGTAGGAGCGCAAATCCCGGTATAATATGAAAATATCCATGGCGGGATGTTTTTCATTCAGACTCAGAGCGCTTTTAATCGATCCGGTGCAGCAAACTTTCGAGCAGTGCGGACGTTCGGGGATGCGCGATCCCACACACTGAACAAATACGGCGGTGCGCGTGGCATCAAACCCGTTGCCCTCCTGAAGTTTTTTCTGAAGCTCCAGGCCGGTCAGTACC
>WOR8_10009574_pt1 | contig 11481 bp, 13 predicted proteins | sample DeeMarSeWOR38_10_FD_19890 | JGI IMG/M metagenome (IMG submission 19890)
CGGCTTACTGGATATCCCAGACGGCCAATGCCATCTGGACATTTTTCATTACCTGGATTTTGTGGTCAGGAGCGTTCTTTGCTCCGGTGATTCCTGCAGATTAATTCGTTGAGATTACCGCCTGCGCTGCAATTATCCTGAAAAATAAAGGCGCCTCTTGGAGGCGCCTTTATTTTTTCAAACGGCACCACCCGACCCAATCCGTTGACAGATGAAATCATTTAGTGATATGCGTGCCCGGGAAGGTTCGCAAACATGGACAAATACGAGATAATCGAAAATGGCGAGCAGCAGTTTGCCCGGGAGGTCAGTTTACGGGTCATCTATCAAAGACCCCAGACGGTCTGGCACTATGTGATTCCCGGAATGTTTATCATCGACTTTCTGCGTCGCGGCAGCATCATTCGCAAGTATACCGAGACCTTTATGTTCCCAAGGAAACTTGCCTTGCGGGCCGCCCGAAGCCTTTCCGCGGGTCAAACCCGGGCCGATATTGATTCTCATCTTGCAACCGAACTGGAAAATTGGCTGGCCTCACTTCATCTCGACTCCCATGATCTGGTCAAGGCGCAAACGGGAGCCGTCAATTTATTGATCGACCATTATGCCAAACTTTTGCAATTGAGAATGCCTATCCATCCCGCGAAAGCTTTGAGGGTTTTTTGCATCAGATCTCAGCGGCCGAAAATGAGGTGGACCGGGCGATTCTGGCTGTCGCCGGAGATCATGAAAAGGTCAAGCAAAAATTGCAGCTTGAAGCCCGGCAGGTGGAAAGCGGACGCCAAAAGATATTAGAAGTTATTTTCTAACCGGCGCGAAACTCAGGGAGAACCGGTGGTCAGCGATCTTAAAAAAAAATACGATATTATTCTGTCTCACGAAACAGCCATCGGGCGCTCCGTGGCGCTGGCGGTCATCCAACCGAAACCGTTTTCCGTCTGGGAGGTGCTGATTCCAATCCTTTTCATCTTCGGCTACATGAGATCCAAGGAACAACGGGAGGTTTTTGCCCAGAATGTATTGTTTACCAAAAAAATGGCATTGCAGGCCGCGTTTGATATGTTCAAAAAGGACCACACCCGAGAAGCGGAAATGGAGCGGATCAGATCCAAAACCAAAGACATGATTGATTCGATTCCAGACGGCATTTATTCGGATGAGATTCGGCAGGAACAATTAAAGGAAATCGATTTGCTTGTTGATCATTACTGCCGGCTGCTGAAAAGCACGGGAGACGACTACGATTCACTGGTATTCAATGCTTATCAAACACCTGAACAACTGGTCAATTTTTATGAGCAGCTGCAAAAAGCCGAGGATGGGGTGGGCCGTGCAGCCCAAAACACCCTGGGCGGCAATGCCGACAGCCGCACCCTTGAAAGAATGAATGCCGCCCTGCGAAATTGTCGACTTAAGGTGACTGAAAAAATATTTGGTACGCAATTGCGGTCGCAAAATGCTCAGCAGTGAAGACAGCAGCCGAATTTATCAACAGGCCTATTTACCCGAACACCTTCCCGGGTACGTGGAGACCGTATCGGGCGCCCAGCCCCATCTTCACGGCCATTACCTGTGTTTTTCCCGCAAAGCCCATCTGATTTTCATCGGTTATCCGCTGGGGGTATCTTCCGACGATACCCCCGCTGCTTATGCATCTGCATGTGAACGCTTTGACCCATCAACAGTGGCCCTGATTGCGCCGGATATCTGGTTGCCCCCCGACGCTGTTGAGATGCATTCGCGCGACAGCTATTACCGGCTGCGCCTGCCTCTGAAATCCATGAGCCCGGATGTTGCTTATATGGTGCGACGCGCTGAAAAGGAGCTGGTGGTTAAATATGGCCGATTTGGTAAAGAGCACAAAAAGTTGATCAAAAATTTTATCAGCGGCCATGATTTAACTGCCGAGCAGGTCTATATCTTTAAGCATGTCGGACATTATGTAAAGCATTCAAAGACCGCCAGGCTGCTTGAGGCTCGCAGGGCAGACCGGCTGGCTGCTTTCACGATTGTGGATATGGGATCGGCCGACTATGCGTTTTATCTTTTTAATTTTCGCTCCTCAAAGATATCGGTGCCGGGTGCATCCGATTTTCTTTTTTACGAAATGGTTCAACTTGCGCAATCAGAGGGAAAACAGGCGATTAATCTTGGGCTGGGTATTCACGCCGGAATCCGACAATTCAAAGAGAAATGGGGAGGGGTTCCGTTTCTGCCATACCATTCGGCACGCCTGCATCGAAAGCTATCGCTGGATTTAGGGAAGTTAGCGAATAAGCTTTGAAACAATCGCTGAGCTTGATTTTAAAATGATAGATGGTTATCGTTTTCTACTGAAACGCTCAATTCAGGTAATAATAAATTCGAGAGCTTAACAAAATTGGACAACCCACGATGAAGCAGGATGCCTTTAAAGGCAAACATGTGTTGATCGCCGGTGCCAGCGGGCGGGTGGCCAACATTTTATCCTGTGCCGGCCGGTTGCCGATTCCAACCGTGGGCGTCTATGGCGACCGCAGGTCGGCATTGGCTGCAAAGACCCATACCATGCGCCTGGAACTTGGGGGCAAATGGTTTTCAACGGCGGCCCGCATCTGGCCGCACTCTGTGGATCGGCGCCTGAAGTCGTTGCGGGATAAGGTGATCGGAAAAAAAACGTTAAAAAAGAGACCCTGGCGGCTATTCCAGGTGGAATCGGCGTTTGCCTGCAATTTAAGGTGCGTCATGTGCCCCTGGAGAGAGATGGCCAAAGCAGCAGCAAACCACGGCATCATGACCCAGACGGTCTGGCAGGCGATCCACCCTTATCTGGATCGGGTGCAATCGGTTGATTTTACCGGCGGCGGAGAACCCCTGCTTCAGCCCAAATTGGCGGAGTGGATTGCTGATGCCACAAAGGCCGGCTGTGAAACCGGCTTTTTATCCAACGGGCTGCTGCTTACCGAAGAAAAATTAAAAAAAATTCTGGCTGCCGGTATTAAATGGATTTGCATTTCCATGGATGGCGCCACCGCGGAGATGTACAATAAAATTCGGATCGGATCCAATTTCGATCGGGTCTGTGAAAATGTGGCCAATATTGCCAGGCTGCGAACCGGCAATATCCCCAAAATCATGATCAATTTTGTTCTAATGGACATCAACGTTCACCAGATGGATGATATCGTTCAACTCGCTGCACACCTGGGCGTGGATCAGGTGAACTTCAAACAATGCGATGTGATTCGCGGTGAGGCGGGCAAAGGCTTCGGGCTCTTTGCTTCCGAGAAAACCATGGAAATTCGCCGGCTGCAGAAATCGTTGGATAAAGCCCGCCGCCTGGCCAAAAAATTAAAGGTCGCGACTACGGCGTTTGCGTTTACGCCGCAGGAGTTGGCTGTGTGCGAGCAGGATCCGCGGGATTCCCTTTTTATCCGGTACGACGGCACCGTGGCACCCTGCATTAATCTGGCGCTGGGAGGACCCACAACCTTCCTGGGGGAAGAAGTGACCATGACGTCGGTTCACTACGGCAGACTCCCGGGCGATGATCTGATGGATTTATGGGAAACGCAGCGCTGTCGATTTTACAGAGAGAAATTCCAGGAAAGGGTAGAAAAACACGAAAATGTCATCGTGAACCGTTTGCTTGGTGGGTCAGGGGGCAATCGTTTAAAAGTGTTGAAAGAAGCCCGGGAAGCCATGCCGCCACCGCCGGAAGGGTGTAACGTGTGTCACTATCTCTACGATATTTAAAAACTGGGATTAAAGCACCATCTTTTGCCCGATAGCTGCGTTATAATCCGATTCAAAATGCTCACGTACTCTCGTGTACGCTCCGCTTTCGAATCGAATTATGCCTTGCTATCGAACAAAATCTGGCACGTTAATCCCAGTTTTACATAATTTAAAATCCCTGATGCCGTCCTGTGACCGCTGACTTCTGGGTTTAGATTCCGGCCACACACCCGGGGGCGCGGATCATTAAAACCGGAACACAGGCCGAGCGCAGGACCCGGTCTGCCACGCTGCCCAACACCCAGCGACTGACCCCTGAACGGCCATGACTGGCAATGACAATGAGGTCCACCCCGTTTTTTTCAGCCCATTGCGCAAGGGTATCGGCCACCTTGCCTGCCAAAACTTCATAGCCGAGCACCGCGCCTTCAAGGCGCGTGTTTTCCACGATCTGTTTCAAATAGGTTTCGGCAGTTTGTTTTTGTTGTTCTTCCAGTTTCCGGCGCTCGTTTTCGCTAAAACCGAATTCACCTCTGGCCGGCACGCTGGCCGGCAAATGAATCGGGTTCACCACACGCACAAATACCACGTCGGTAATTTTACATCCGGTCGTAATCGCCGCCACGTGGGGTATGACACATTCCGCCAGATCCGAACCATCCAAAGGGACCATGATTTTGTTGTACATACCTATTTCCTCTTCTTTTAATTTGGTGGTAATCTAACAACCAGGGGGAAAAACCCGCTGTGCTATACAAGGAATATAGCGCCGGGGCGAAAGGTGTCAATGGTTTCGGGTGGCAGAGTTCAGCGATTATCAAACAGAAGACAGACGTCAGAGGACAGATGACGGATGAAAATCGGAAAATAGGGCCGCCCTCCGCGGCTGCTTGAAACTTTTATAGAGGCACCATTGGCAGGCAGCCGAGTACGAGGATGGAGAACCAAAAACAGAATTCAGATGGGGTGCTTCAATTTCCAGGTTTTACCGTCTGTCTTCTGACCGCTGTTTTCTGAAATCTGAGTGTTTAGACCATCCCCTTGAAAGCCATAAAGGTGAGCGACAGGATTCCGGCAGTAACGAGGGCGATGGAGGTGTCCTGCAGCGGCCGGGGTACCCGGGCCAATAGGATGCGTTCGCGCACGCCGGCGAACAAAATTAAGGCCAGGCCGAATCCGACGGCATAGCCGAAGGAAGCCACCAGCGCCTGCAGGAAAGAGTACTCTTCGTTGACGTTGATCAGACAGACGCCCATGACCGCACAGTTGGTTGTAATCAGCGGCAAAAAAATGCCGAGGCCGGCATACAGCGCCGGGATGCTCTTTTTGAGAAACATCTCGACAAACTGGACCAGGGAGGCAATCACCAGGATGAAGGCCACGGTGCGCAGGTATTCAAGATCCAGTTTTTGCAGGAAATATTTGTTGGTAATCCAGGTGATCACCCCGGCCATCACCAGCACAAAGACGACCGCCATGGCCATGCCGATGGCGGTTTCCATTTTCTTTGACGTTCCCAGAAAGGGGCAGTTGCCCAGATACTGGGCCAGCAGAATATTGTTGATCAGGATGCAGCTGATTACCAGAACGATTAGATCGCCCATTTTGAACTCCTATTTTTTACCCACCAGATTCATGAGACAAAGCATCAAGCCCAGGGCGACAAACGCGCCGGGCGCTTCAACCAGAAAAGAAAACGGTTGATAGGAGGGCCCGAAAACCTCGATCGGTTTTTCCCAGATCGTCAAATCGCCGGTCCCGATCAGTTCGCGAACTGCCGCCAGGGCGCTGAGCGACAGGGTAAACCCGACCCCGATACCCAACCCGTCCAGCAGGGATCGAAATATGCCGTTTTTGGAGGCAAAGGCTTCCGAGCGGCCCAGCACAATACAGTTGACAACAATGAGCGGGATAAAAATTCCCAGTTTAAGGAAGAGCGGATAGGCAAAGGCCTGCATCACCAGCTCCACGACGGTTACAAAGGTGGCAATAATCACGATATAGCAGGCGATTCTGACCTTGGCCGGAATGACTTTGCGCAGTGATGATACCAGCACATTGGAACACACCAGTACAAAGGTGGTGGCAACGCCCATTCCGATTCCGTTCTCTACGGACTTGGTTACCGCCAGGACCGGACACAGGCCAAGGACTAAACGAAACGGCGGAATTTCATCCCATAAGCCTTTGGTAAATTCCTGTACAATTGATCGGGCCATCCATCTCTCCCTATTTATTGAATTCTTTGAGCTTTTCGGTGAGCTGGGGTTGTAGTTTTTCAAATATTTTAGCGGCATCATTCGTTGCCGAACATACCGCCCGTGATGTCAAGGTGGCGCCACTGATGGCATTGATGGTGCCCCCATCACCGGTAACCTTAATCGGATCTGCTAAAGACAGATCTTTGAACTGGGCCACAAAACTCGGATCGGTTTTGGCTTTGGCGCCCATGCCCGGTGTTTCGGCGTGGGTGGTCACTCCGACCCCTAACAGCTTGTTGTCTTTGGTATCAATACCGACCATCAGTCCCACATCACCGCCATAGCCACCTTTACCAAATGTTTCGAAAGTAACGGCGCGCGGTTCCCCTTCAATCACGCCCACAAAAAAAGTACGCTCCACATCGCCGTCTTTTATTTGAAAACGGTCGACGATGGGGTCATTTGACGCGCCTTCAAGAATGGACCGAATGGCCGGGCCTTGCACAAATTCGAGGACCTGGTTTTCAATGCGGTCTTTGGTGTTGTCGCGGATGGCGGCCAGCAGTCAGGTTGATCACCAGTATGGCTAAAATGACCCCGTCAACCCAGGCACCGATATTGCGGATCAGCACGGTCATGATTCCGCCGGCAGCGCCGTAGATGAGCATGGGCACGAAATTTACCGGCGAAGATGAATCTTCGCTGGCCAGGAAAAAAGCGCCGATGAGGGTATAACCGGTTAACAGGTGAAAGGCCGGAGGTGCAAATCGGACCGGATCGAACAGGTTGAACACAAATGCGGTTAAATATACCCCTGCCAGAAACGGGAGCGATATTTCCCAGCGGATGAATCCCCTCAGCATGAGGTAAATCCCACCGATCAAAAGCCCCAGGCCGAATGTTGAGCCGATGCCGCCGAGCTGCCGGCCCATTAATAGGTCGGTCAGTCTGAAGGCATCAGCCGAGGCGGCGCCAAAATACTTGGCGGCCGCCAATGGGTAAATCGTGGCGAATTCGAGATCATAATTTAACAGCGCGGCGTCAAAATCGAACAGATTTTTCCAGGACAGCAGCATCATGGCGATGGCCAGGGCCACCGGGTGAAAGGCATTGCTGCCGATACCGCCGAATATTTGTTTGCCGATAACGATGATCAGAAAGGTTCCGGTGATCACCGCCCACCAGGGCATGGTGGCCGGAATGAGCATGGCAAACAGCAACCCGAGCACAGCGGCATTTCCGTCGCCGATGGTGATGGCTCTTTTGGACACCAGGTTGATGACCAGCTCCCAGATAATGGCGGTGGAAATCGACAGGCAGACCACGCCCAATGCCGGCATGCCGTATTGGTAGAAACCCATCAGAAGTGCCGGCAGGGCGGCTATCATCATGTGATAGCTGCGCTCGGTCACCCGCTGCCCGCTGTGATAGAACGGTGCGTGGGAAACGATCAGTTTTTTCTGTACCAGGGGGGGGTGCTGCAAAAGCACATCTCTTTTCTCAAGCATCGGCTGCCTCCGGAGTTTTAGCGCGCTCCAACTCGTATTTTGCCAACTTGATATATTGGAAAATCGGTATCCTGGACACGCAGACATAGCTGCACAGGCCGCATTCAATACACGAGTACAAATCGTAACTGTCCGCTGCCGCCTCATATTGGTTTGCTTCCAGATATCTAACCAGCATGTGCACCTGCATTTTCGCCGGGCAAATCCGCACGCATTCACCACAGTTTACGCAGGGATAATCCGAAACGTACGCAGCCGTATCCCGGTCTACCACGATGATGGAATCCGTATCCGGCTGAACCGGATGCTCCAGTGCATAAACGGCCGATCCGGTCATGGGTCCGCCGAATATAATGCGGTCAAATTCGTTTACGGTTTCACCGAAGGATTGAAGGACATCTGCGATGGGAGTGCCGATGCGGGCTTCAACGATTTTGCGGGTTCCGTCCTTTTTAATGAAAGTGAATGTCTTGGATGTCGGTAACTGCCCGGATTCAAAGGCGCTGCCGATGGATATAACGGCCTCTGCGGTGAAAAAGCAGACCCCAAGCTCTTCGCAGGTTTTCCCGGCCGGTACCACCTGACCCAGAACATCTTTCATCACCATATGGGGTAGGGCAGACGGATAAGTGGTTTTTACGCCTTTCACCTGCGCCCCGATGTGCCCGTATCCCTGTACGGATTCACCTGCGGTAATCAGAATAATATCGCGCACATCGGCAACCTGTTTTAAAATTTGGATCCCTTTTTTGAGGTCATTAAAACGGGATTGGGCGATGAACTGGCTGGTTGCCATCGTCGGATCGGGATCCAGGCCCCGGATGATAATGGTGTTAATGCCGCCCGTGGAATCTGCAAGCAGGCGCAAAGGCGGATTACCCGGCGCGCCGTTCAGATACTCGGACAACAGCTCCATGCTTGGACTTTGAATCTGCTGCTGGAACGTGTCGTCGATAATTTCGTTGGCGCCGGGCGTAATGGTGATGGCAGTGTAGCTTTTTCCAAAATCACCGGTGTACGGCGAAAGGGAGGCGATCTTACCGGTAACCGGTGAAATCACATAATCATTTTGATCCGGATAGAGAGACAATTTCTCGCCGGTCTTTACCGGATCACCGATCCCCAATGCCGCTGGCACGTTAAGGGTATCCTTATTTGGATGGAATAGGGTGATGCGCTGCGGGGTCGGAATCTTCTCTGCCTCCGGGAGGTGAACAGGAAGCATCTCATAATTAATCGATGGAGTTGATAAACCCCAAAATGCTTTTTTGATCATGATTCAGCCTTTTTCGATATGTCAGATATACAGCTCCCAACTGGTTTTTCACTCAAGTTGGGCCCTACAATGCGTGACAGCCCGTGCACTCGGTCGGTCCGGCTTCAAAATCCGTGTGGCAGTTGATGCATTGAAGATGGAATGCATCCGCGCGTTTGGGCATCTCTTCGTCGCCCTCATCCAACTCGTGGCATTCGCTGCAGGATTGTGCATCTGCATACTCATCTTCTTCCAATGTATGGTGGCAGTCTCCGCATGAAAGGCCGTAGCCTTCCTCCGCAGCGTGAATTTTATGATTAAACAGGACGTTGCCTGCCGCGACATTAAACATCAGGCGCAGCGGCTCCTCCGGCGCCTTTAACGGAAAGGCGGCGTAACTCGCAGCGCCGATGACCAGCAAGCAGACGGCCAGTCCATATGCCAGCTTCAATTCTTTTTTCGAAAACATATTATTTCCGTATCTCTTTTGCGTTGCCTGTCAAATTCATGCCTGAAAAAACCATGCACCGACTACCATAATGCGGTTCAGGTTTCAAGGTATTTTTCTCAATATGTTAACCTGCCCTTGATACATTTTTTGTTAAATTTTAAGAACTTCTAAAATTACCACCGATTGATAATATCATGACCCCTGCGCCTGGCAACTTCATCCTGGAGTTGATGAAAGCGTTGCCCGGCGACAATCATCACTTTTGACATGACTCTATAACCGAGTTGAGCGTCCGCTTCGAACAGTTGCAGGAGCCGGCCCTTTGGAATTCTGACCGTTTTGCAGTTGCGAGAAGCGCTGCGGGCTGAAAGGCGATATTTGTGGGATGGCACCAGGCTTGACCAGCCAAAAGGCATCCCCTCCGACAGGGTCGTGATGGTGTTTTCCGGCAAGGCGGGGCCTTCCGGGGCATCCCAGGTCAAATTCACCTGCCCTTCAAGTACGATCCAAAAATATTCAGGGGTTTCTCCCGCAGCAAAGATCTTCTCCCCGCGCTTAAATTCAGCGATTTCACAGCATTCCTGTACCGCCGTTAATTGATCGTCATCCAGTTCGCTGAACGCTTCGACATTTTCCAGAAAATCGAGACTGACCATGAGAGCCCCCTTTGTTATTGGACCAGAACAAACTCGGTCTGCACATCGCCTCCCAGAATATGCTTTTGAAATACCTGCCGCATTTTTTCGGGAGTCATTTTTTGATAAATCACCGGCTCACCGCCGCCAATTTCGACCGTAATGTTGGGTTCGTTTTGACAATGACCGATGCACCCTGAACTGGCAACCTTGATATCGGGCCGGTCCGAGCGGGAAATTTCCTCCACCAGCGCACTCATCACCTGACGGGCACCGGCAGCAATTCCACAGGTTGACATATGAACGGTAATTTTGACCCTTGCCACCGGCGAAACGGTGGCGGATTCCTGCAATTGATCAAAATGACGGCTGGTAATTGCAGCCACATTGGTCATAAACTTCAACCCCATACGGGGATCTTTTTCAAAGCATTCTAGCAGATAATCTTTATTGATCTGCAGGATTTTGCAGCTTTTAGTGGCACTGTAAGCGGAGAGCGCATATTTGAAGGGTGGAACAAAGCTTGACCACCCTAAAGTTTGGCGGGTGGTAATCGAAAATATGGTATTCTCTTCGGATGTTTGGCGCCCCGGCAAATCAAACCGCAGGTCCACCTGCCCGTCGATTACCAGCCAGATCCGGTCGGCATTTTCACCTTCGGCAAACAATCTGTCACCATAAAGGTATTGCTTTTCCCGCCCCCCTTTATGGACCGCCTTCAACTGGTCCTTATCAAGCTCCTTGAAGATGTCGACCTTCTCTAAAAAATCCAGACCACCCATGAGGTCCTCCTCGTTCCTTCTTTCAAATTTAGCAATACGTGTTAACTTATTTATATTTGAAATCAATCATCGAACATTTAACAGCCGAGGACAGATGTCAGAAGACAGATCTCAGATGACAGAAAACGGAAGTCAGATGGCAAAAAATTAAGGGTAAAACACCTTGTCTGTCCTCTGTTTTTATGCGACTTCACTTTCCGTGCCCTTAGCCTTGATGCCTGAGGCGGCACTTGCAGCTGCGTCCGGATCATAACATGTCAGGCAGCAGGACAGGCAGCGGTTACTTTCGCCTCTGGCAGAATCCTCTGTAAGTACCTGATCTACCTCAACAAATGAACATATCCGTTCTTCAACCGACAATTCCGGCATCGGTGCTCTGGTATTTTTGATGACCCCATCCACCTGATCAAATATCGTTTCAGCGATCAAATCCTTGCCCAATTCTTTTTTCTGGGCGATGACTTGCTGTCCCATAACATACTGGTGGATCGAGCGGGCGGCCCGCCGTCCGCCGCCAATGGCTTCCACCACCAAAGACGGTCCGGTGGCAGCATCGCCGGCTGCGAACAGGTACGGAATGTTGGATTGCAGGGTTGCCGGATCAACATCGATCGTATTCCATCGCGTGGTATTCAGCTCCGCCAAACGTTTTTTTGATCGCTCGGTAAAGGAAACATCAGGGGATTGTCCGATGGCGGTTATGACCACGTCGGTTTCAAGCAGTGTTTCGGAACCTTCGATAGGAACCGGCCGGCGTCGCCCACTGGCATCCGGTTCTCCCAGCTCCATTTTTAGATACTCCAGATGGGTGACATTGCCGTCATCATCGCCTTTAACTTTTACGGGGGCCGCCAGAAACAAAAATTCAACACCTTCGTGTTCAGCCGCATCGATTTCGACCTCATTGGCGGGCATTTCCCCGCGGGTGCGGC
>WOR8_10008392_pt1 | contig 11479 bp, 11 predicted proteins | sample DeeMarSeWOR38_10_FD_19890 | JGI IMG/M metagenome (IMG submission 19890)
TATAGAGCCCCTAAGATTTTCATCATCATTTTTAATTTCAGTTGTATGTATTCCTATTGATCCTAATGAACTGATAATGATTATTGAAACAAGGACAGTAGCAATAGCCATCCTTCTTGCATTTGTAATTATCATAATTTATCACTTTATATTTTATTAATTATAAGTTTATCAACCAATATAAATAGTTTATTGTACATTTATATCTTAAAAAAAATAAAATAATACTTAGTTTTTACGAGGTTTTTTAACAGTACAATTACTATTTAAACAAAGTTCCCAAGTTCGACCACCCTTAGGCTTAATTTTAACAATAGGAGTATTACATTCGGAACAAACATTCTCAGTTAAAATAATTCCTCCTTTTTGAGGAAGAGAATAAGTGTTTTTACAATCAGGAAAACCAGAACAACCCACAAATCTTTTTTTCTTTTTAGAGGTTCTTATCAATAAAGGTTTCCCACATCTAGGACATTTACCAACCGTATTTTGTTCCCGATGAGCATTATTTATACTAGTTCTTATTTTTTCGCTATCTTTTTGCAAAGTCTTCATAACATTAGTAAGCATTTGTCTGGATTCTTTCACTGTATCGTCCAAGGTTTTTTTACCTTCAGAAATCAAATCCATATCCATTTCAAGTGTAGCTGTCATTTTCGGTTTTACTACATCACAATCACCCATTGCTTCAACAACAGCAATACCTGTTGGAGTTGGAGCAAGTGGAGAAAAGGTTATGTATTTTCTTTGGAAAAGTTTCTGAATAATTTCATGACGTGTAGATTTAGTGCCAAGCAATAGGTCTTCCATCTTACCAATAAGAGATCCTTGAGTATATCTTTGAGGAGGTTTTGTATGATCTTTATTTAAATTAATTTCAACAATTTCAACTATTTCTCCTTCAACTAGTTCAGGTAAGGATTTTCTTTTTTCTTTAAAATATGGATAAATTGCTTTCCAATTTGACTGAATTAATTTGTAGCCTGATGCTTTAAACTCCTCATTAGAAATATCAAAAGTAACATCCATTGTTTCTGATATTGCATCCTTTGCTAATGTAGCTAAAAATCTTCTACAAATAAGTTCGTGGATTTTTTGTTGATTTGGATTTAAATTTATTTTATTTGGTACTCCTACAGGATGGATTGGTGGGTGATCGGTTGTTTGTTTTTTACCTCGAGTTGGGTAGGGTCGTCCGTTACTTAACACTTCTTTTGCTTCTTTTGAAAATTCCGAGTTTGATAATTTTTGTAAAATTCCTTTTAAATTAAGAGACGGAGGATAAACAGTATTATCTGTTCTTGGATAGGATGTTAAACCATATATGTAAAGTTGTTCTGCAATACTCATTGCATTTACTGCAGAAAAACCTAGATAAGATGCCGATTCAAGAAATGAAGTTGTGTTAAATGGGGTTGGAGGCATTTCTTTTAAAATTTTTTTATCAATTTTATTTATCTTGGCTTCTTTACAAAACTCAACTTTTTTATAGATATCATTTGCTTCTTTTTCATCCCAAATTTGGTTTTTTTTATGGGTTGAATTAAAAGTTATTTCTTTTTTTAATGTAGCAATGATTTTCCAAAAAGGTACAGGTATAAAATTTTTTATTTCCTTTTCTTTATTTACAAGTAAAGCCAATGTTGGTGACTGTACTCTTCCAATAGAAAGAAAATCTTTTCCAAGTCTATGGGTTGTTAAAGAAATAAATCGTGTAAGTACAGCACCCCAAATTAAATCTATAACTTGTCGTGATTCGCCCGCATTTGAAAGATTATAATCTATATCAACTAGTTTATTAAAAGCTTCATTTATTTCTTGAGTAGTAATTGCACTAAATTTTGCTCTTTTTATTTGATTTATGTTTTTATTATATTCCTTAATAAGATCGACTATTTCTACTCCAATTAATTCCCCTTCTCTATCATAATCTGTTGCAACAATTAAAAATGGATTTTGCATAGCTAAAGTCTTTAAAGCATCGGCAATATTTTTTTCACTTACTTTTTTACAAGGGTTAATTTCTATTAATTCTATTGGAGATATTTTATTCCATTGATTAAAACTAGCTGGAAAATCAACATTTATAATATGACCTCTAAGACCTATTACTTTCCAAGTTTCATTGTCTTTTAAAAATTCATAAACAGGAATTTTTCCAAGTTTAGAACTTTTTACAGTTTAGAACTTTTTACCTTTCCTTCAGATAAGATGTATGCAATTCTTCTTGCAGCAATGTCCTTTTCGGATATAATCAGTCTCATTTTTATTCCGCGTTGTTTTTGTCTGAAGATAAGAAGGCATATAATTAATTTACGCTAAAGGAAAACAATATTTTATAAAATGTGTAGAAACTATTAACTAATATTTGTCCATTCCAAGCTTTGATTAATATGAAAGTTCAGATAATACTAGGATCTAAATCAGATAAGCCTGTTTCAGATAAAGCAAAAAAAATTTTTGATGATTTTGGTATAGATTATGATGAAAAAATTGCATCTGCACATCGAACGCCAGATTATTTAAAAAAAATTATTGAAAAAAGCAATGCTGATATTTTCATCGGAGTTGCAGGGCTTTCTGCTGCTTTACCCGGATATATTGCCGCTCATACAATAAAACCGGTAATTGGAGTTCCGGTAAGTGGAAAAGTTAATTTTGATTCAATTCTTTCCATTGTTCAAATGCCACCAGGTATTCCAGTTGCTGCTGTTGGACTTGATAGGGGGGATAATGCAGCTTTGCTTGCTATTGAAATCTTTTCATTAGAAGATAAAAATTTAGTGGATAAATTATATAAATATAGAGAAGAAATGAAAGAAAAGATTATTCAAAGCAGTGATTAATAATGTTTGATGCTGATAAATTCATTGAGGAATCAGTTAAAAAAATTAATGATGAGGTTACTGGCAAAGCTTTAATTGCTTTTTCTGGAGGTGTAGATAGCACTGTTTGTGCTGCCCTTGTTAACAAAGCTATTGGCAAGCGTCTTATTGCTGTTCATGTTGACACAGGTTATATGCGTAAAGACGAGTCAAAAAATGTTAAAAAATTAATGGAAAAAATTGGACTTAATTATCATTTTGTTGATGCTAGTAAAGATTTTTTTTCTACTTTAAAGGGCATTGAGGATCCTGAAAAGAAACGTAAAGTTATTGGTGAAAAATTTATTAGAGTTTTTGAAAAAGTTGCAAAAGAAGAAAATATTGAATTTCTTGTTCAGGGAACCATTGCACCGGATTGGATTGAATCTGGTGGGGGTCTTAGGGATGTTATTAAATCTCATCATAATGTTGGTGGTCTTCCTGAAAAAATGAGCCTTAAACTTGTTGAACCATTAAGAGATCTTTACAAAGACGAGGTTAGAAAGGTTGCAAGAGTTTTGCAGTTACCAGTTTCAGAGCGTCAACCATTTCCTGGACCTGGGCTTGCTATCAGAATAATTGGTGAAGCAAATTCTGAGCGCACAGAAATTGTTAGAGAAGCTTGTTTCATTGTTGAAAATGAAATTGAATCCGCTGTAAAACAAGGAATTATGGAGATGCCATGGCAATATTTTGCTGTTTTAATTCCGATTAAATCAGTTGGAGTACATGGGGATAAAAGAGCATATGGTTATGTAATAGCTGTTCGATCGGTTCATAGTATTGATGCAATGACATGCGCTTTTAGTAAAATTCCAAATGAAGTAATGGATAGGATATCCACAAGAATTACAAATACTATGAAAGATAAAATTAACCGTGTGGTTTATGATGTTACAAATAAACCTCCGGCTACGGTGGAATGGGAGTGACATGGTCAAAATTTATGTTGTTGATAACGGTGGACAATGGACTCATAGAGAATGGCGTAGATTGCGGGATTTAGAAGTTGAGTCTAAGATTGTTCCAAATATAATTTCGTTTAAAACCTTAATATTCGAAAATATAGATGGACTTGTTCTATCAGGTGGCGCACCAAGATTAGGTTTAGACGGAACTCTTGGTAACTGTGCTGAATTACTTGAAAAAGCAAATTTTCCAATTCTTGGGATTTGTGCAGGGCATCAATTTATGGCGAGATTTTTTGGTGGTGAAGTAAAACCTTCAAAGACTCCTGAGTTTGGAAAAATAGAACTTAATTTGTTGAAAGAAGATGATTTATTATTTAAAAAAGTACCAAAAAAGTCAATTGTTTGGGAATCCCATAATGATGAAGTAACTATTTTACCAAAAGATTTTGAAAAACTTGCAGAAAGTGAAAATTGTAAAATACAGGCAATGAAATATAAAAAAAAACCGTTTTATGGTTTACAATTTCATCCTGAAGTGGAACATACTGAATATGGGGAAAAAATTTTTAAGAACTTTATTAAAATATGTGAAAAATAAAAGATTATTTCCATCTTTTAAAAAGGAAATTATCTATTTTGAGTTGATCTAGTATCTTGCTAACAATAAAATCAACTAGTTCCTCTATTTTTTTAGGTTTATGATAAAAACCAGGCATTGCAGGTAGTATCGTTGCACCTGCTTGTTTTGCAGAAAGTATGTTTTTAATTGATGGTAAGTCCAATGGAGTTTCTCTAATTACAAGAACCAGTTTTCTTTCCTCTTTTAAAAAACAACTAGCAGCACGCGAAATTAATGTATCACAATAACCATTTGCAATTGCTGACAGCGTTTTCATACTACATGGAACAATTACCATTGCATCAAGTTTAAAAGAACCACTTGATGGGGCTGCAAACATGTCGGAATTTTTATAATAAAAACTAGCTTTCTTTTTAATTTTATCAAAAGTATAGTTTGTTTCATGAACTATTATCTTTTTTGCATCTTCTGAAACAATCAAATGAACTTCATTACCTTTTTTTACAAGTTCCTCAAATAATCTTATACCATAAATACTACCTGACGCCCCAGTTATTCCTAGTAATATTTTCATAAAAAATTATTCCTCAATAGATTTTATTATATTAACTAAGATTTTTTTTAAATTTTTTACTTTTTCTAAAGTAGTTCCTGTAACTATAATATCAGCACCTGCTTTTACTTTTTCATTGGCAGTTTCAGCATCTTTAATTCCACCACCCACAATTAGTGGTATATTTATGTTTTTTTTAACAGCAGTAATCATTTTATTAGATACAGGATTTGGTGCACCTGAACCGGCTTCTAAATAAAAAAAGTTCATACCAAGATATTGTGCAGCAAGTGCATAACCAACAGCAGTGTCAACATCATCTTTTTTAATTAAATCAACTTCACCCTTTCTACCAGCGGTCATACCCGGTTCGACAATAACATATCCCATAGATATTGGTTCAATACCTGTTAATTTAACAAAAGGTGCACCTTTTATGTGTTCTCTAATAATATAATCCAAATTATATGAATTTAGTAAACTCATAAAAAATACAGCGTCTGCATATCTACTTAAGAATTTCGCACCAGAAGGAAATAAAATAACTGGTAATTTAGAGCACTGTTTAATTGCCTTAACTGTTTCATCAACTTGATTTTGTGATATAAGAGTGGATCCACCAACCATAATAGCGCTGCTGCCTGCTTCTTCTGCAATTTTTGCTATATCACCAGCATCTTCAGGTCTTTGTTTATCAGGATCTAGTAGTGAAAAGTGCAATTTCTTATTTTTACACAATTGTGTTATATCTTTAGCTATAGTCATTAATACCTGCAATTAATCATTGTTATATTAAATGTTTACTATAAACCAAAACAAAGAATTATATGCAAAACAATTAGGTTTTAGGGGAAAAAGAAATTTTGACTAACAATATCGTTAATCCAATTGCAAATAATGCTTTAGATTTTATTAATAAATATCATAAATTAAAAGCTGAAAAAACTCTACTATTGATTGTTGGTGATTGTATGATAGATTATCGTGGCAGAGCTAGATCAATTCTTGATTGGGGTGAACGAGTTATTATGATTAAACAGGATGGAACTGTTTTGGTTCATCAACCTGTTTTAAGAGAACCGGTTAATTGGCAACCATCTGGAAGTAAAACAGAGTTTAATGTTGTAAATGATCAGTTGATTTTAAAATCACATCATACAAGACCCCCTGAAAAAATGAAGATAAATTTTCGCAATATACAATTTATTTCGGTTTCTACACTACGTGATAAAGCAGAAATAAATATCTCTGGTATGGAAGCGGATGTTGTTAATGAAATAATTAGTAATCCTGGTCATATTGAGGAAGGCTTACGTATTAGTAAACGAGAAAAACATGTTAAATCTGGAATAATTGATTTATTTTGCTATGACAAAAACCATGTACCTGTAGTAATAGAAGTAAAACGTAGTTTAGCAAATATTAGTGCAGTTCATCAAATGCGAATGTATGTTAATGACTTGAAAAAGGATGTGCATGCTGCTAAAGTTAGAGGAATTTTATGTGCACCTCGTATTCCTGACATGGTTAAGAAGTTGTTAACAGAATATGGTTTGGAATGGAAAGAAGTTGAACGTAAAGTCGTTTTACATGATGATTATCAAAAAACATTAAAGGAATTTAGTAGTAAACAATAGACTTTTAAATTAATAAAGGATATTAAATTGGGGAGGTCTGGATTAGTCCAATATGGGGGCATTGTCCCATCCGATTCCGCTTTTTCCAGACTCCCTATAGTTGATTTATTTAAAAATTCTAATATTAAAAATAAATTTCAATGCTGCAAAATAATTTTTTTAATTAACTCTTCACTACAAGCAGCAACAACACTGCTTCTTTCATCTAAATTAAAAGGCATGTCTAATTCCATACCATATATGTTTTTAACAAAACCTCCTGCTTCTCTTAAAATAAGAGTTGAGGCAGCTATATCAATAACGCGCATGTACTCCTTACCAATAATATAAAAGTCAAGTGCGCCTATTGCAACCATACACATTTCAAGTGAAGCAGCCCCCAGTGAACGCACCTTATTTTTTTTAGCAAGTGAAATTGTAATTTTATCAAAATTAATGCCTAGGGCAAGAGATGAAAGAGGTTCTTTATGAGGAACTTCCGGAACCCCTATTTTTTTGTTATTTAAAAAGGCACCATGACCTTTTTCAGCTGTAAATGTATCACCTGTTGGTATGTTTTTTACAATTGCAAATTCTACATCACTCATTTTTGATTTACCTATTGCCAAAGAAACAGCGTAAAAAGGAATGCCTCTATATGCATTTCTAGTACCATCTATTGGATCTAAAACAAAAGTATAATTTCCCTTGTTATCAATAAAACCGGCTTCCTCACTTAGTAAATTAGTTTTTATTTTAGATTTATTAAGAATATCAATTGCTACGTCCTCAGCAAGTTTATCAATAAATTTAGTAACATCTCCACCAGCACCAACGCCAATACTACTTTCAAATTTATAAAAATCTGTTAAACTTGTTTTCTTTACTTTACTATAAATACTTTCAACGATTTTATGTGCTAGTACCTTTAATTCTCCTTTCATAAATTTAATCCTCTATTTTTTTTCATTACGCATACCTAGTATTGCAAAAACAGTCATAATAATAGCTAAAAAAAATATTGCTGTTATTATTATCAATATATCAACACCTGTTAGAGTTAAAAAAGTCATAAAAGCAGCTGCAACAACTAGACCAATAAAGATAGTAAGTAAAGACTTTATAAAATTCAAACCAAATAAATAGGCAATAAGAGAACCAGTCCAGGCACCAGTAAAAGGGAGTGGAATTGCAACAAACAAAAGAAGTCCAGCATACTCATAATTCTTTATCTTTTTATCAGCCCTACGCCTAGTATAAGCAAAAAGTCTATCCATCAAATTTGACCAAAATTTAAATCTTCTAAGATACTTTTCAATATATTTAAAAAATAATAAAACAAATGGAACCGGTAGTAAATTTCCAGCGACAGCCAAAGGAAAAGCCTGCCACCATTGCCAACCCATTACCTTAATTGCAACAGGAATAACATAACGAGCTTCAAGCCATGGAACCATGGACATTAAAAAAATCTGGAACCACTGGGGTAATATATCTAACATAATTTTATTCTCCAACAAATCTACCGAAACCTTGACTCACCTGGATTTCATCACCCTCTATAACATTTTCTCCTCTTATAAAAACATCCGTTGGGAAAATTGCCTCCCAGTCTTCAAATGCTGACCATTTGCATTTTGAATGTAAGTTTTCAGATTTAATTTTAGTTACTTTTTTAATATCAACAACAATTAAATCTGCATCTTTACCAATTTGTATATAGCCTTTAGGAACATTTAGTATTTTAGCTGGTTTTTCACAGATTAGAGAAATTACTTTAGAAAAAGGAATTGCTTCTTTTTTTGCAAAAAACAAAAACAAAGGCAGCATTGTTTCAACACCAGGCATTCCAGATGGAGCATTATTAAAAATTGTTTCTTTTTCTTCTTTTGTATGAGGTGCATGATCTGATTCTATTACATCGATTATGTCGTTTTTTGTAGCATTAAATAGTGATTCTTTATCAAAGCTTGACCTTATTGGAGGATTAACCTTATAGTAAGTTTGTAATAAATTATTTTTTTCAGCACTAATTAAAGCATGCTGTGGAGTTAGTCCACAAGTTATATTTTTTGGTTTATTTTTTAAAATTTCAAGTCCTTCTATTGAAGAAATATGACATATGTGCATCTTTAAATTCATTTTTTGTGATTCTTTAAAAATATCATTTATTGAATTAACTTCACATATTGATGGTCTGGCTCTTATATGATCAGCTAAGTTATTCTCAATTTTTTTATTTTTTAAAAGTAATTCTTCGTCTTCTGCATGAAACAAAACAGGTTTATTTGTTTTTGAAATATTTTGTAAAACTTCTTTTAAGTTTTTTTTATCAAATAAAAGTGTATTTGTTGAACTACCTAAATATATCTTAAAACCACTACATTTAGTTGCTAAGGTTTCGGTATCTTGAATGTTATTGTTTGTAACACCACAATAGACTCCAAAATCAACAAATGATTTTTTACTAGCTAAATTAATTTTATTATTAATTTCTTTTAAAGTAGTTGTTTGGGGAATTGTATTAGGCATATCAAATACACAAGAAATACCTCCAAAAGCTGCAGAAACAGAGCCTGATGAAAAATCTTCTTTATAAATTAATCCTGGCTCACGAAAATGTACATGTATATCTATACCCGCTGGAAATATTAATTTATTACCAAAATCAAGGTGTGTATCTCCTTTTAATATTTTTTTAATAGCAGTTATTTTACCATCATCAATTCCTATACAATAGTTTTGAAAGCTACCATTGATGTAGGTTTTTCCCTCAATTACAAGATTCATTAAACTTTTTCTCCTTTATTTCTCCCCGAGGTTTAATTTCAGTAAAAATTTGTCCGCTAAACTTTGATATCTTTGTAGATTTATCAAACCAGGCATCAGGTAAAAGTCCTGCTTTCATACAAGTATGAGACAAAAACTCTTCTTTATCCCAACATTGCTCAATTGGAACTTGAGGTAAAAGTAAACCTTTAAAAAAACCTTGTTCAACAATTAAACCATCTCGACCTATTTTAATTTCTTTTAAATAATCTTGTGGTTTAGTAACATTAATTAGCTCAGGATTTGTTAAAATTGTAACCTCAATTATTATATTGTCAAGTTCATCTATATTAAGGGGAGGAAATCTTGGATCTTTAGTTGCAGATTGTGCTGCCTGCTTTATTGCATCTTTTAAGGGCATTACAGCTAAAGGAATTCCAATACAACCTCGTAAATCATGCTCAGGGTAAGTATGAATAGTTACAAATGCACCTTGTTTATCATTAAAAATATCATCAAAATTATTTGCTGGAATTTTTCTATTTGTTACAAAGTTTTCAATAATATTTCTTGCAAAAATTACTGCTTTTTTACCTTCTTCTAAACCCAACATATTAAAAAGTATTTGAAACAAGATTAAATAAAATTTGGTTAGTTTAAAAAAACTAACCTATTTTTAGCTAATAGCTTCTCTTGCAAGAACAATATTGTATTCAAATAATTCCGCAAGTGTTATCTGAATATTTGAGGCTTTGAAACTATAAGTATAGTTTTGATTGTCTTCTGCTCTAGTTTGATTAACAACTATATTGTAAATTCCTGGTGCAAGTTCAACTAAATATAAACCTTTAGTATCAGATTTTATTGTTTCTTTTATTGCTGAATTATTTTCAGAACCATCTGGCTCAAAAGATATGCTAATATTATCAATATTTATACCTTCAAACAATGTTTTTCCACTTACTGTTGTAGAATTTTTATTTACAGAAATATCGTATTTCGCAGTACCTTGTCCAGTGGACAAAACTAGTTTACCGCTAAACGAATAAACAATTGTGGAACCTTCTATCTTACTAACTGAAACATTATAGTAACCGGGTGACATATCTAATGAATAAGAGCCATCTGCTATTGAATTTGCTGTATTTGATTCTGCAGTATTTTTATCAATAGATTCATCTGGTTCAAAATTAATTGTAATGTTACCAACTGCCTTTCCTTGATACTTAGTCGATCCACTTACATTTACTGGAATTAGACCTATTGAAATATCCTCAATAGTTGTTTGATTTTCTTCTGGATAAACCACAGTCTCATATTCATAATCTGGTAATTTATTTGCCTTTAGTATGTAAACATTTAGATCTTTTCCACCTATAGTACCAGGGAAAAGATTCATAAATGAATAATTACCATTTGCACTAGTAGTGGTTTCACCCTCTAATACCTCCTGACCAGTTAACGGATTATAATGATATAACTTCATTTCAGCTTGAGCTATTTCTTCACCTGTATCATAATCATCGTTTAAGTTTCCATCATAAAATACTTTACCTTCTATATTTCCAACTTTTGGTTTTTTAACATTATAACTATTATTTCCCTCAAATATCTCTAGATCAACAATATCAAGTAAATACTTATCTTCATCATAAAACTGTAGTCTATATAGTCCTGGAAGAAGACCTGAAATATTGTAATACCCCTCTTTATTATTTGTTACATTTACTGTTTCACCAGTATTGTCTATGGTCTGCTGCGTTTGTCCAGTAGAGGGGTCAGTTTGACTTGTAACACTTAATATTTCAGTTATAAGGATGTTAATATTATCCACAGGTTGATCAATTGAACCGTTAAACAATCCGTCATTATCTTCATCATCATATATATAACCAGAAATATTTGCTGGTTCAATATTAATTTTTAAAAGTCTTTCATAATTATTTGACCTTCGCATAGCATCATTATCACCAATGGGGGCGTAATCAGAGCCTTCTGCTCCATTAAAAGTGAAATTTTTTATTATTGACACCGTTTCGCCAAGAATTCTACGAATCTGAAGACTAGCTCCTGCTCCTGCAATTAAATTAAAGGTATTATCAGAGGTATTTACAATGTCTTTATCATGATCAATAGGAATTTCAAAATCTGTTCTATATGTTAAATTCTTCTGAACAATTACCTCA
>WOR8_10006222_pt1 | contig 11477 bp, 8 predicted proteins | sample DeeMarSeWOR38_10_FD_19890 | JGI IMG/M metagenome (IMG submission 19890)
CTGCCACGCAATTTGCTAAAGTTTCGTGGATACGGTTGGTGACCTCAATGTGTCTCCCGTAGGTTCCTTCAACAAAACGCTATGCCCGGCTTCTCCTTCCCTACAGTGGGTCCTTTGGGCCTCAGTTCCCCACCTTCCCGGTCATAACATCAACACTCTCGACCATCGGTACTATGATCCGCTAAGACTTCCAAATGCTCGTCTCGGGGTCGTTCGCTCTTCGCTATCCGCCCCCGATACCTTGTATCGCCCGTCTTTACCTTTGTCTCTCCCACACTGCATCAGTGTGGGACTCGTTGGGGGGCGGGACATTCCACCTCAACACCGGGATTTCGCCTAACGCTGGATCTCCTGATACCATCCTCTTACCCAAGGAAGCATTTGGACCTCCCAAGTCCCCAAGCTACCCCCATGAATGCATGCCCTGGTCTCAGACCCCGGTGGTGTCCCGGGCACATCGCCATAGCGCACCCAGAACTGCTGCCTTCCGCCGGATGCATAGCGTCGGCTTTCCTCTCCCAATACATAGGAAGATTATCCTCTTGACCACAACTAAATCAATTTCGGGGCTCAATACACAGCCTGCATTCTCGATCCATCCAGCTTCGTACTCCCATTGCTGGGCTTGCACGTGGACTTCACTACTGACCTGCTGGCTACACTTTGGTCAGGTGGGACTTGAGCCGTGACCAGCTCTCACCCACTGGGTAACAATATCGAATTTCATCCCTCCTTTCGGGAATCCCAACGACTTGGGTTTAACTTGGCACGAACATCCCTTAATCTAAACTTCACGCTTCAGAATCTATACCGCCAAATATGGCAACCATAACTCCAGAGATAAAGTATAGAGCATGATATGTAAAGTCCTATGGAAATACTTGAAATGTATCATCTTTACGATGAATCCAGAGGCTTTGCATTGAGTGGTACAGGATTTGCAGCAATAATGATATTGCTTTGGATAATGGCTTCTCTGACCAACAAATAAGGAGAGCAGTTCAATGGGAAAGCTTTCCAAGAAAAAACCACCTGTGGCAGATATTCCCGTCCTAGAAATCCCGGAAGATGGCGATGAAGATGAAATCATCGATCTGGTGGATCTGGTGGAAGACACTGTTCTCGCCTTGGAGGGCGTGCCCAAGGCCAAAAAGGAGTCGGCTGAAACTCTCGACGTTGAGACCTCGGATGAGAATTCAGAAACGATGGAAACAGATCTTGATATGTTCATTGTTGAAGAAGATGAGCTCGATGACACGCTCAATGAAGAGTTGATAGGAAGCGATATCGGAGTTAGTAAAGAGACGCTGACCAGTGAGGATGACGCGGTTCTCAGTTTTGAATCAGCGCTGCTTGAATTGTTCGAATCCACTGACTCACTTGCGGCCAAGCTCATAAAGGAGTCATCCCAAACAGAGGAAAACGATGAGGGAACCCATACCGTTGACCAAGAGTTCTCGGGTAGTGGCGTCATCGATCAGGAGCTAGCGGCAGAACCCACTGATGAAAGAGATGGGACCGAGGAGGTAATTGAGTCTGAAGATGAACATCACGAGGATCTATTCGTTGATCTAAAGCTCGTGAAAGGAGACGATAGGAGAGAGGCTAGGGCCTCCCAAATAGCTACCAGTGATCGAGAGCCTGAGGTAAAGTCGGGCCAGAAAAATTGGGTAGGCACCGGTAAATATTATCCTGTAGCTGTAGACGCTATTGATAAAAAAATGACAGAATATGAACAGGAGATAGAAAAACTCGCTGCAAGAAAAAAGCACCTAAAGAAAATCTATGAACATTTGAGGAGCATCTTATACTTGGAGGGTGAAGCACTAAAGAAAGCGGTTACGGTGATATTTGCCAGGTACTGGTCATTGAAGCTATCTTATATGAATCCAGCCAAGAGGACGGGATTCAACGAGAATATCCTGATTAAGTATTATGACAGATATATTCTAACTAAAATTAAGGCTACCAAAAGTGTCAAGCCGTCCCATAAGTATATTACCCAGTTATGGCAGGATTTGTATTTTTCTGGATTGGGGGCAAAAGCTGTAGGTGCACTGATTGTAAATTACAACATAGGAAGTGACCCGCAAGATAGAAGTTTAGCATATGCTGATGAAGACGAAGATCAGCTTGAAGACGTTATCTTCATAGATACCCGCGTGCTATTCAAATTGACTACTGCAATAGTTGATGAACATTTGTCTGTGGAAGATGCTAAGAGAATACTATTTAGGAAGGGTAGAGTAGAATTTGCTAGTGCCGATTCAACCTATTGACTTTGCTGCGTAGCATTATCAACAAACCGCGTTTAGTCCGGATAATGCAAGAGTTAGTGCCTCCACACCGTTTGGCAAATTATCCGGACTGGGGCATGACAGTCAGCGTACTCTTTGGACCCAGCCCTTTAGTCACAGCATTTACTGAAGAAAGTAAAAAGGCGAGAACAGCTTGGTTCTCGCCTTTGTTTTAAAGTGAAACTTGAATTGCCCAGGTTCAATCCCTTCTGAGGATGCTAGCCGCCAACATTACCTCCCACCGCATGCTGCCAGGTCTCTTCCCATCTGTAGCCCAATGCCTGTAGTTTATTCTGGATCTCCTCCCTTTGAGGATGCCACTCCACCGGACATTCACTCTCCAGCTCCGATATCCTATCACCTAGCTCCTGAACAATGATGTGAAGATCGTTGATCTGGGGAACGATTTTACCCTTATCACCGGTGTCCGCCTCGTCTAACCTGTGCATCACATCGTGGATCTTGGTTTTCCACCGGGTGAGTTCTTCCTGTACATTTCGGCAATAGTCTTGGAGTTCCATGGGCCCCTTCTTCCTGATGTTCCGAGAAAAGTTTCATCGGCTAATCCAATTTCCATGCCCTCTGAGTATGTCGTCATCGTCTAATTGCCCTCTCACAAGTAGGAATTAGATTTATTGAAGTGTATCCCATAAAATCATTTATTCAAGAAAAGCTCGCAAATAAAAGCTAAGAACCCTGGCCTGAGAAGGGATTCAATGGTGTTTCCCTTATAGGGGAAGCCTGCTGAAGTAATGGAGGAATAGAAATCACAAATCACAAATATCAAACAAAAAACAATGACCAAAATTCGAAATTCCAAACCTGTTTTGGTCATTGAAAATGCTCCAGTGAGCGCATTCCCCGTAGCTTGCTGCGGGGTTAGCGAGCGAACTACAATAAAATGGTATAAATACCTTACATTTCGAAGATTCCCTGCAGTTTACTGCAGGGAGCTTCAATATTGGAATTTGAGATTTGTTTGTAATTTGGTGCTTGGAATTTGGGATTTCATAAGTTCGCCGTGTTTACTGGCAAAGCCATTGAAATTTCCTCTTGATGCCTTGAGAAAAGTGTTTACAACTTGTTAATGGGTCTTTCCTTTTTTCGTGACATCTGGTAGTTATTCGTAGAAGCGAGAGTAGGTTGTGCTGGTAAAATATGAACTGCTGAAGAGGATTAAGTATGAACGATTCCACCCATTCATTTCACATACCAGTAATGGGAACAGGATTCACCATTGACACCCCGCTGCGGGTGGCAAAGTATGGTATTTCCTCGGTTATACCATTGGTGGACGACGTTCTCGTCGAACAGGTAAGGAAGTACCACTGCGAGAAACATGACGAACCTTATGAGAAAATCACCAATCAAGACCAAGATGCCCGCGCCAAACGCATCACGGCCTATCTGAATCTCGTGGACCGACTGGTCCGGGCGCAGGTCGAGGCGCTGCAAGCCTCGCCCTTCGAGGACGGCAGTGAAATTACCCGCTATTTCGAAATGCTCCCTGAGACGCCGCTCAAACGAGCCTATGGCGAAATGGTCGCAACCACCGAACCGGAGGCGAAGGCCCGGATGCAGGAAGAGCTTCGCCAGCAGGCCGTCCCAGGAAGCATCGACGTCAACATTATGACCAAGCTCGACCGCGACGTCTACTGGGATGGCAAACAGCTCCCTGCCGAGTTCGCTGATGCCATGGCGGCCCTCCGTGGTTTTGCTAACAGCACCCTTAACTCGTCAGTCGTATTTTCTGCGGGTATAAATCCGCGGCTCTATACTTACGCGGCCACTTTCGACGACTTTTTTCCCGACGACAACGGTGAGCTCAAAAAGAATATCATCCTGAAGGTGAGCGATTATCGCTCTGCCTCGGTGCAGGGCAAATTCCTCGCCAAACGAGGACTATGGGTGTCCGAGTATCGTATCGAATCTGGTCTCAACTGCGGTGGGCACGCCTTCGCCACCGACGGTTATTTGTTGGGGCCGGTCCTGGAAGAGTTCAAGGAGAAAAGGCAGGAACTCACTGAGACGCTTCATGCGACCTACACCAAGGTAATCGCAGGCCGCGGCTATCCGACGAACAATGAGCCCCACAAAGTGCGTCTAACCGTGCAAGGCGGCATCGTAACGGCTCTTGAGAACGACTTTTTGCTGCGATATTACATGGTCGATAGAACCGGCTGGGGAACGCCTTTCCTGCTCGTACCTGAAGTGACCAATGTTGACAACGCCCACCTAGAGAAACTTGTTTCCGCCACGGATGGAGATGTCTACTTGAGCGACAGCTCGCCTTTAGGGATCCCTTACTGGAACCTGCGCACTTCCGCGAGCGAGGAAAGCCGTCGCCAACATATCCGTGAGGGCAAACCTGGCAGCTCTTGTGTGAAGGGAGCCGCTAAGTTGAACACTGAATTTACCGACATCCCGATCTGTCCCTCCTCTCGTGTGTACATCAAGCGCAAGCTCCAGCATCTCCCGGAAGAAGGGCTTTCAGCGGAACAGCTTGCCGCAGCCAGAGATAACGTACTCAGCAAGTCCTGTATCTGCCATGACTTGGGCGGAGCTACGACCCTGAAATACGACATCGACCCAGCGGCCACCCCCTCCATCTGCTGCGGTCCCAGCATTCTTGATTTCAGCAAAATCTCCACTTTAGAGGATATGGTGGCACACATTTACGGACGGCTATCGCTCCTTGCCAATAACGAACGCCCACACATGTTCATCAATGAACTGATGCTCTACATAGACCACCTCCGTGAAGAGACCAGGAAATTCTCCTTGAAACTCTCCTTGCGTACACCGGCGTACTTCAGCAAGTTCAAGAAAAACCTTCTTGAAGGGGTCGAATACTACCATCGCTTGGCTGGGGAGTTCATCGAGGATCATAGAGCTAAATTTCTGGAAGATCTCAGAGTCCTACAGGAGGAGATAGAGCGCATTGCTTTCCCTGACGTCGGCTAAGACGTGTGGCGTGAGATAGAAAGAACGTTCATTGACAAGGGGACGTTGTTGACACTGGCAAACCGCAGTCAGTAACGGTTTGCCAGCATTGAAGAATCCGCAGCTGGAATATTAGCAAAGAAGCCACCCCGACACCGGGGTGGCTTTTTTCGTTGAGCCAATCGTAGTTATAGCTTGTCTGATAACCTTATGGTCCCCCCACCAGAGAATGCGTGATACTTCGCCGAACCCGTCATTCCGGACGAGCGCCGCTTCGCGGGGCGAGATCCGGAATCCAGTGAAAGTCTTATATAATCAGATTCTTCCTGGATCCCGGCTCGCGTTCCCCGTGGGCGAACTTGGCCGGGATGACGAATTGTGACACCGTCTCCCAGGGGAGGGGAAAGTAGTTGTCGGAGAGGCTCTCAAGGGCAATTTTTCTGTGCCTTCGCCTTGTCGAAGATCACCGCAGCATATTTACTTTACGAGCATGACTTAACCTCACCACAGGCATAGCTGGTGGGTTTTGAAGCTATTCAAAAACACGTTTTAATTCCACTCTCCGATTCCGGGCCCGTCCTTCTGCAGTATCATTCGATACCACCGGCTGGGCGGAGCCATAACCCTTGGCTGTAAGCCGGTCGGGATCAATGCCTTTGCTCACCAGGTAATCCATTACCCTGCTGGCACGTCTTTCAGACAGCCACAAATTATATTCCGGGGTCCCGGTGTTGTCCGCATGTCCCTGGATTTCCAACTTCATCTCAGGATTCTCTTGCAGAATGGTGACCACTTCATCCAGAAGTGTAGAGGCCGAACCCATTATATAAGAGCTGTTGGTGTTAAATAACGCCGTCGCCCGAAGGGCCCAACATCCCACTTCGTTCACAGTGGCTCCCTGGGGAGTATCTGGGCATTTATCCAAGTAATCCGCCACCCCGTCGCCATCACTATCAATAGGACAGCCAGAGCTGTCCACAACCACTGTTGTAGGTGTGCCAGGACAACGATCCAAATAGTCAGGCACCCCATCACCATCGCTGTCCAGCGGGCAACCCTTGGCGTCCACCGTGACCCCTTTAGGCGTGTCGGGACATCTATCGAGGTCGTCAACAACGCCATCGCCATCACTGTCCAAAGGAGCTTCCACCCGATAAAATACATCCTCTACAAAACGATCCAGAAGCACAGCGTCTGCTAACAGGGCACTTCCCTCAACGGATATGCCATCGCTTGCCCTGCTCATTTTTTCAAGAGTAGCTTTTGCTGCCGCTTCATCGGCAAAAGAAACCGTGTGGAAGGATATATCTGGATACTGCCCCATCAAAAACTTTTGTGCTTTTAACGCTTCTACATCCAGGTTTTCCTCGCCGTCGGAGAAAATTACGATTGCCGTTTTTCCTAGAGTCATATCTCTTAAAACCGGGCCCAAACCCAGGATCCCTTTTCCTAAGGGTGTTTGGTTTCCAAAGATCTTCCCCTTCTCTGGCAGACTTTGAATGGCATTTTCAAATGTATATCGAGTATATCTTTGTGGTCCAATCACGGTCTTGCTGGGTGGAAAAGTCTGTATTGCACCTACATAGCCCAGTTCGGGGATACCCCTATTGATGGCAGCAAGCAAATCTTTGACAAGCTTGGCTTTTGCTGGAACCTTGCCCTGTTTTGTCATAAACATAGAGCCCGAAAGATCAACGAGGATGATGAAGTTGTCTACTTTGGGTACCAGCTTCCCCTCTATCTGGTTAGCCGCTTCCACAGTTATCGTTACAAGCAAAATCAAACAGACTAAGCTTAATATTCTCACTTTTTTCTGCATAACCCTCTCCATCCTTTTTAGACTTCAAGGCAAGACAAGTCCGCATTATTCATGAGGTGGTGTCGCGAGACCGTGAAGATGGCCGTGCCACCGGGCAACCGCAGGGACTCGAATTCCGTACTTGAACAGTACGTCGCAGGGTTCAAGGCCCGAGGACGCTCGGAAGGACGGCCATATCTGCGGTCGCAGCAGGCAATTCATGAATAATGGGGGCTAGATTAATTGCAAGAAACATACGATCACAATCAGATTCTGTCAATCTCAAATTTCACCGCAGAGAACGCAAAGTACGCTGAGACATCTGGATCTGGAAGAGATATCAGGGGCACAATTGTGCAGAGTAACTGTCTTGATGATGACCACGCCAGCATCTAAATGCCCGCTGGACCTCAGCCAACCGCCAGGTATTATCATCGAGCCTTGTCATCTTGAACCGTGTCCAGGTCCCCCTGACTGAGTCATCCAGATAGCCGTCTTCGACAATGATCACAGTAGTTAAGCGAGCCGCCTCACCATCTTGATCCTGCCGCTTGATATCTACCCGTGGTGACCCCCTTGATCCCAAAAACTCCAGACCAATGCGAACGGGATCATGTACCCAGGACTCTCCCTTGGCTGAAGCCTCGGCGACCCGCTGGTTGAATCCACCATAGGCAACCGGCCTGAAAGATTCCACCCCGGGCAACTGAATCAGCGTGTTTCCCTGGAGTTCATACATCTGGCTTACCTCCAGGGTGGGACAGCACATTGGATCATCGGGGCCGTGGGTAATCAGGTCAACGGTGATTGTGCCTGCCTTAAGGGAGATGTTCTTGACCTTTACCCGGTCACCCAGCAACTTGGTGGCAATGTTTTGCGGTCTTCCATTGTCATTGACTACAACAGCCAGGTCAGTAAATGTGCCGCTGCCCCCTGTCTCGCTCTTCATGATCACAGCCGCCGCCTCGCGACAGTCACTCAATCTCCCAAAGGCAATGGTATCGGTCAAAGTGACCACCACTTCAGCAGCTGAACCTTCCACCACCCTTTCGCGATATTCACCGTCGGTCAGTTTCGCCTTGCTGTCGGTAGTGTATTGGCTCTGGTATGCAGCGTTTTTGAGTTCTGTAACTGTCAGTTTGGTTGCAGTTTTTTTGTGGGGATTTAAACCGCCACAGGCAAGCAGCAGTAACGAGACAAAAAGAATAGCGGCGGGATTTTTTCTCAATTTTGATCCTAATAACTGAAAAGACTTGTCACTCATGATCAAAAATTCAACTCGTAGCCCAGCCCGAAGATGAAGGCTGTGTCAGATTTCTTGTTGTCAGATGGCGGATCACTCTTAAAACTCCAGTCAAACTCCAGATTACAAAAGAAGTTCTCAACGATGGGTAAGCGAAAGCCTTGCTCAGTTCGAAGGAAGAGACCTTCATCTGAAGTCAGGTCATAGTAGCCCTCCTGAAGGTGGAAAAACTTTACTCTATCGGAAATTATGTCGAGCTTGGTCCCTAAGGACCACCTACTGCTCATGTATTCCTTGTCCGAGGTCGAATCATAATCCTCGTTGGTGTAGGCCAAACCCAGCTCAGCGAACAAAGAAGTCGATTCAGTGTCAATGAACTGATACCCCGGACCAGCAGCTAAAATGGAACGCAGGTTCAGATCCTGAAACTTATCATATTCAAAAAGAGGCCGTAGGTATGCGTAGGCCTTTTTGGTGAAGAAGGAATCATACTTTCCACCTAATAGCCAATTGTTTTCATCCTCCACACCGTCGCTTTTACCATGGTTGTACTTGCCCTCAGCAAAAATTCTGTGATGCTCTGAGCGGGCTTGAAACCGGGCTGCGGAATTTAGAGTTTGTTTGTCGGTGTTACCTTTGTTGAAGGTCCCCCCTACGTCAACAAGTGCCTTATAAGTCCAGGCGGGTGGGGGCGGGGGCGGGTTGATTCCCTGAAGATCAGCAACGGAAAACTCCCTCATTTCACCGACTTCAGCACCCACAAGTCGAATCTGCCCCTGGCTAGGGCAAGTGGCGCGGCCGGTCAGTTTTTCATTGTTTTTAAGTACCAGGGTTATTTCTTTGTCAGAGGAAACACACACCACCTCATCCCACTCTACTTTAATCTTTTTGGCGTAAGAGGTTTTTACGATCAGCGATCCGTCTTCTGAGGTACCGATCTCACCCGTTATCAGATCTCCATTTCTCAGGTACACCTCATCCGCCTGCGCTGGAAAAACAGCAACATAGAAAGCGACAATAAAGGTCCATATTACCACGGCAAAGGCAGGTCTCATGGCACTCTCCCACACGCAATGTTAAAGTCGAAAATCGGTTTGGGACACTGAGATTAAGTTGGATAAAGATACTGTAGTGTTACAAATTTGACCTAGAAACTGGTGGTTAGGCAAAGAGATAATGCGAGTGGGGTCAGGTCTTGAATTATAAGCTTTTGGTTAAGCGCGGTTCCTGCCCGAGGTTCGACTACATATAAATGCCGGGGAAGAATTCACAGGGCGTTTGTCGTAAGCTTATAATTCAAGACCTGACCCCATTATTTCCAAAATGAACTAAATTGTCTAAAATGCCTAAAATTTGAGATGCAAGAGGCGAGATCTTCAATCTAAAATCTGCAATCTACAATAAAAGGGTACTGTCATGCGATTATGCGTTTCTAGCGAGGATTCAAAAGCGCACAATCGCATGCGTGACCGTACCCTTTTTTCCCTACTCCACTATCCGGATGTCAACCCTTCGGTTGATCGACCTACCCTCCGGAGTACTGTTGCTAACTCTGGGCATCGTCTCACCGAAGCCAACAGCCTCCACTTTGTCAGCAGGCATACCCTTACTTACAAAGTAGGCACGAACAGCCTCAGCTCGCCGCTTAGAAAGTTTATTATTGTAAGATGCAGATCCGGTTGAGTCAGTGTGCCCTTCCACAATGACCCGGGCCCCGGGCATTTTGGCGTATTTCTTATAGACCACATCAAAAATCGGCGACCAGGCAGTAGGCTTGATCTCAGCGCTGTCGTGGGCAAAGTAGGCCCCTTCCACGGTAATGATTTCAGGGGAGATTTCTCGGACAGCAGGCTTGGTAGCAGTGACCTCCATGTACAACGTATTGCTGACGAAAGTTTCAACCGCCACTGCATCGGAGATCAGATCTTCGCCCTCGGCATAGGTGCAATTTCCTAGTCCGTTTATCTTTTTCAAAGTCATCTCACCTTCTTTGCTATCCGCAAACGAGATGACGTCGAAACACACGTTTGTATGTTCGCTGTGGATGAATCTCGCTGCTTTGAAGGGGTCCATACCTTCGTTTGATTCGCCGTCGGAAACAATGATGATTGCAGTTTTGCCTGAAAACCGATTCATTATCTTATCTAGGCTTTTGATCTCCACCCCAAGTGGCGTCCTGTTGCCAAAAATCTTTCCCTTCTCCGGCAACTTTTCAATTTCACGCTTGAAAAAAGCCTGCGAAAATGTCTCGGGACCGATGAGCGTTTCGTTAGGATAGAAGCCTTGGATTGCAGCAGTGTAACCCAACTCCGGAATGCGCTCGTTCATTGACAGGAGCATCTTTTTGACTAGTTTGGCTTTCACTTCCTTGCGTTCCTTGTGCTCCATGAACATGGAACCAGATTGATCCACAAGGATGACAAAGTTATCCACCCTGGGAATCATTCTTGCTTCCGCAAAAACCCCTCCTAGTAAAATCGTCACCGCCAGAATCGAACCAAATAACGTCCGTTTAATTCCTGGAGCTTTCATAACCATCCCCCCCTTTTTTAGGATTGATAGAGAGTTAGAAGCATTTAATCACCAGACTGGAGCTAGTCAATAAGCGGGGACTAATAACAGAGTTTTAGATGCCTAAAGTGAACTAAAATGTCTAAAATGAATTAAAAGACCTGAATTTAGGAATTCTGGAATTCTGGGATTTAGGGATTTTAAAAAAACAATTGCCCGTTTCAATAATTCCTCAATTCCTCAATTCCTTAATTCCTCAATCCCAACTCCGTCTTCTACCTATTACAATAAATGACAGCGAAGCGAAACTGGGAACCCGCTTGTCGTAGATGCCGCTTGCGGTGCGGGACTGAGCGGCTTGTCTCGTCGAAGCTTTAGCGAAGACGGAAGCCTAGCGAGCGCGAAGAAATGACCTACTGACGCCGAAGGCAAATGACCAATGCCCAATGCGCAATCCAAAATCCCCAATCCGAAATCCCCAATCCACAATCTACAATCTGCAATCTTCAATCCTCATTCCCCCCCTGGCTATCTAGCCGGGAACCACTTGGCCATTTCGCCATTTTTTGTGATTTAGCAAGAGATTTTGGAAAATATATTTTTAGATAAAACATCGATATTATTCATTGTTTTATCCTTTATTTGGTTTTGGCATCCCTTCTGCACTAACAAGAAAACAAACGCA